>Ga0256846_1000262_pt1 | contig 22471 bp, 13 predicted proteins | sample TevniametaG_FD_189098 | JGI IMG/M metagenome (GOLD analysis project Ga0256846, IMG submission 189098) | Tube worm associated microbial communities from hydrothermal vent at the East Pacific Rise, Pacific Ocean - Tevnia | ecosystem: Host-associated > Annelida > Integument > Unclassified ...
AGCGAAAATCAGTATGATGAATCCGAAGGAAGGGGGAATTTTTCAATTTTCCGATGAAGATATATCGGATGATTTCAGAGTTTCCGTTGATAAAGTGACCTCCGAATACTTTTCTTTAAGCGATGCACTTAGTATTGACTCAATTGAAAATGCAAAAGGAGCATCCGAGCAATTAATTAAAAAACTTTCTTTTGTAAAAACAGGTTTACTTTCAAATGAGCAGAAAAAAGAGTGGGTTAAAACCGAGAAAGAGGTTGTGATCGGAATAAATAAAGTAATAAAAGCGAAATCTATTGATAAAATGAGGAAAGGATTCGAATCTGTAACGGAGCCGATACAGATATTATTAAGATTTTACGGGAATAGAGAAAAGTTATACTACAAATTCAATTGTACGATGGCGTTTAATAACAAGGGTGCATTCTGGATTCAACTTGATACTAATGCAAGGAATCCTTATTTTGGGAAATCTATGTCGGAATGCAGTGCAAGTATGGAAAAAATTTCTCCTGTAAATAAAATGAATCGGATGTAATGTTCCGGAGATGATATCATGAATAATTTTGGATCTGATAAAAATATAAAGCCTAAATCATTACTTGATCGTGTAATGTTTTTTTGTCTTAACAACAAACTTATTGTAGCTCTTATTTTGGTTGGAATTTTATTGTGGGGGATGATGGTTGCTCCTTTTGATTGGGAATTATTCGGAATCCCCAGAGATCCGATACCGGTTGATGCCATTCCGGATATAGGTGAAAATCAACAAATCGTTTTTACAAAGTGGATGGGACGATCTCCTCAAGATGTGGAAGATCAGATCAGTTATCCTCTAACTGTATCTCTGCTTGGTGTTCCGGGCGTAAAAACGGTGAGAAGTTACTCTATGTTCGGTTTTTCATCTGTCTATGTAATATTCAAAGAAAAAGTAGATTTCTATTGGTCAAGATCACGTATCTTAGAGAAGCTCAATTCTTTGCCGTCCGGTACTCTCCCTGAGGGAGTGCAACCGAATTTAGGTCCGGATTCAACAGCATTGGGACAGATATTCTGGTACACTTTGGAAGGTAGAAATGAAAAGGGGGAAACTGTTGGCGGGTGGGACCTTGATGAATTAAGAACAATACAAGACTGGTATGTAAGATATGCTTTATTATCAACCGATGGGATCAGTGAAGTTGCTTCTGTCGGCGGGCATGTAAAAGAGTATCAGATAGATGTTGACCCGCATGCAATGACAGCTAACAATGTCAGTCTGTCTGAAGTTTTTAAAGCCGTAAGAACTTCTAACATTGATGTGGGAGCAAGAACAATTGAAATCAATAGAGCCGAATATGTAATAAGAGGGCTCGGGTTTATAAAGAAAATAGAGGATATTGAAAATAGTGTAATCAAAGTAAATAACAATGTCCCGATTTATGTAAAAAACATAGCCAATGTAAAACTTGGACCTGCGATGAGGAGGGGAGCTCTCGATAAGGATGGTTCCGAAGTTGTCGGAGGAGTTGTCGTTGTAAGATATGGAGAGAATCCTTTAAAAGCAATTAAGAATCTCAAAAAAAAGATAACGGAAATATCAAAAGGGTTACCAAGGAAAAAATTGTCAGACGGAACGATGAGTCAAATAAAGATAATCCCTTTTTATGACAGATCGAAATTAATAAATGAGACTTTGAATACTTTGAATACCGCTTTAACCGAAGAGATCTTGGTTACAATTATAGTTGTTATTTTAATGCTTATCAATTTCCGGAGTTCTATTCTCGTATCGGGGCTTCTCCCGTTGGCAGTTTTGATGTCTTTTATAGCAATGAAATATTTCAAGGTAGATGCCAATGTTGTTGCTTTGTCCGGAATTGCAATTGCGATAGGAACTATGGTTGATGTGGGAATTGTTTTTGTCGAGAATATTCTTAAGCATCTTAAAACGGCTAAACCGGAGGAAAATCGGCTTAATCTTATATTTAAAGCATCAAGTGAAGTGGGAAGTGCGGTTCTTACGGCAGTTATGACAACAATAGTCAGTTTTCTTCCGGTATTTACTATGGTTGCCGCCGAAGGAAAATTGTTCAGACCGTTGGCATTTACAAAAACTTTTGCTTTGATCTCTTCCGTATTGGTTGCGATAATAATAATTCCTCCGGCTGCACACATTTTTTTTAAAAAGAAAGGTCAAACATATTTTAACAATATATTTAAAAAGACGATTCCTGATACTTTAATAAAAATTATAAAAAAATATGTAAATTATATTGCTGTTATTGTTGTTTTGGTAATACTTACAAAATATTGGTATCCGATCGGTATGGAAAAAGGATTTATACTAAATTTTTTATTTGTCGGAGTATTGATAGGGAGTGTACTTTTTCTTTTTTCACTTTTTCTAAGAAATTATTCAAGGTTGTTAAGATGGACGCTGGCAAACAGAAAGATATTTTTTTCTCTCGTAGGATTTATAATATTATTTGGCGTTATATCTTGGACGGGATTCAAAAGCATTTTTGGATGGATGCCGGATTTTATAATAAATTTATCTCCTGTCGAGTATGTTGCCAAGAAATTTCCGGGATTTGGAAAGGAGTTTATGCCTCCGTTGGATGAAGGGGCTTTTCTTTACATGCCTACAACAATGCCGCATGCTTCGATAGGAGAGGTACTTGATATATTGAAGAAGCAAGATATGGGATTTAGTAACATTCCGGAAATAGATACCGCCGTAGGAAAATTGGGGAGAGCCGATACTCCACTTGATCCGGCTCCGATATCAATGATAGAAACGGTCATTAATTATAAACAGAGATTCAAAAAAGATCGTTTCGGAAAATTGTTGCAATTTAAGTATGACAAATCAAAGATTGATTATTTTAGGGATGAATCGGGTAAACCTCTTCCGGGACCTGACGGACTGCCTTACATGGTAAAAGGAAAATTTATTAGAGATAGATACGGGAGGCTTATTCCCGATAAAAGCGGATATCCGTTCTCTTTATGGAGAATCTATCTTGATCCGCTTTTGAACAAAGGACGAAAAGCTTGGAAGGGGATCAAATCTCCGGAAGATATCTGGAATGAGATTATAAAAGCCGGAAAAATCCCAGGAACTACGTCAGCACCTAAGTTGCAGCCTATATCTGCAAGAATCGTTATGCTTCAGAGTGGAATGAGAGCTCCGATGGGGATTAAAATCAAAGGTCCTTCACTTAAGGTGATAGAAAAAACCGGTCTGATGATAGAAAAACTTCTAAAAGAAGTACCCTCAATTGAACCTACTGCAGTGATTGCCGACCGGATAATAGGGAAGCCTTATATTGAGATTGATATAGACAGGGAAGCGATTGCGAGGTACGGGATAACAATTAAAAATGTTCAGGATGTAATTGAAATAGCCGTTGGAGGAAAAAAAGTGACCACTACCGTAGAGGGTCGTGAAAGATATACTGTAAGAATAAGATATTTGAGAGAATTGAGAGATAGTATTGAATCCCTTAAAAGAATACTTGTTTCGTCACCAAGAGGAGCTCAAATACCTCTTGAACAATTGACTAAAATGAAATATATCAGAGGACCTCAGGTAATAAAGAGTGAAGATACATTTTTACTCGGATATGTGTTATTTGATAAAAAATCCGGTTTTGCCGAAGTTGAGGTAGTTGAAGATGCGAGAAAATATTTGGAAGATAAGACGGAATCCGGTGAGTTTGAAATTCCGGAGGGAGTCAGTTATACATTTGCAGGAAGTTATGAAAACCAGATACGTTCGGAAAAAAAATTACTTGTAGTGCTTCCGCTCGCACTTTTTATAATATTTATTATTCTGTTTTTTCAATTTAAGAAAATTTCTACAACAATGCTTGTATTCTCGGGAATCGTTGTTGCGTGGTCCGGAGGATTCATTATGATATGGTTTTACAGCCAGCCATGGTTTCTAAATTTTACGATGATGGGGATTAATTTTCAGGAATTGTTTCAGATAAATCCATTAAATTTAAGTGTTGCCGTTTGGGTCGGTTTTCTTTCACTATTCGGAATTGCATCGGATGATGGGGTTATTATTGCAACATATCTTGATCAGGTCTTTGAGAAAAAGAAACCATCGACCGTTGAGGAAATCAGAGATGCGACTGTTGAAGCCGGATCAAGAAGGGTTCGCCCTGCATTGATGACAACGGCAACAACACTTCTGGCATTAATGCCTGTATTGATGTCAACAGGCAGAGGATCGGATATTATGATACCTATGGCCATTCCGTCTTTTGGAGGGATGACGATAGCTCTCATAACACTATTTATAGTTCCGGTAAGTTACAGTTGGCTCAGAGAGTTGAAAATAACAAAGAATATGAGGACCCAATCTCATCGGAAATGATTGACAGTTATGGAGGAAATAGTTAAAATTAATTACAATGAAAAATAAAATAATTATAACAATAATCGCACTAATTTTTGTTTCGTCTACGGTATCGGCTCAATTCTTCGGAGATGATGAAAAAGTCAAACCCATTGTTGAATCTCAAAGTATTTATGATGAAGGGAAGATCATATTTAAGTTTAATCTAATGGAGGATTATCATATAACCGATTTAAAGAATGATTTTTTTAAAATTGAACTTGCTGATAATGATTTTCTTTCGATGAAGGGTGTTACATTTCCGGAGGGGATTACACTTGGAGATGAAAAAGTATTTAAAGGAAAATTCGATGTAATAGTTTATGTGAAGTCTTTAAAAGATATTCCTTCGGATGGAAAGAAACTAAAGTTCACAATATCCTATCAGATATGTCAGGAGAGACCGATGGAGGTATGTTATCCTCCCGATGAAGAGATCATCGAAGTGGAAATTCTGAAAACTTTTTCTGATAAGGGAAATCAAAAATCCGTATCCGGCAATAGTGAAGGCTTCGGAGCATGGGTTGAAAGGATAATAAAGACCGAACTTGGAAAGAAATCTTTGTTACTTTTTTTAATGGTATTTCTCGGAGGATTTTTGACAAGCTTTACTCCGTGTGTTTATCCCGTCATTCCGATAGTTATGGGATATGTCGGAACAAGGAGTGGTGGATCCAAATTAAAAGGGTTGTACCTTTCGTTATTTTTTGTCCTCGGATTGGCGATTGTTTATTCCACTTTCGGAATTTTTGCCGCAATGACCGGTTCCATGCTTGGAATATCTTTCCAAAATCCAATCGTTGTCTATTTTATAGCAGGAATTTTCATTATCATGGGTCTGAGTATGGCCGGATTTTTCGAAATACCCGTTCCGTCATCAATTTCTTCAAAAGTTCAGAAGGGTCATAAAAGTGAGATTATAGGTTCAATAATTGTTGGAGGTGTTGCAGGTATTATTGCCGCTCCATGTGTCGGTCCCGTCCTTGTTGCATTATTGTCATGGATCAGTCAGACGGGTAATGTTTTTCTCGGTTTCTGGCTTACTTTTACATTCTCGCTCGGATTAGGTGTAATATTCCTTCTTGCAGGTACTTTCTCCGGTGTGATTGCAGCAATGCCCAAAGGCGGAAAATGGATGGATTATTTTAAATATTTTTTTGCTATTCTTCTCGTTGGAGGAGGTTTATATTTCCTCGGAACAATTCTTTCGAATTCAACAAATCTGATACTATGGGGCATCTTTGTATTATCTACTTCCATTCTGTCAGGACTGTTTAAACAATCGGACGGCGAAGAACTAAAGAAAAAAGTATTTAAAATAGTATTGGTTTTGTTATTCCTAACCGGATCGTTGCTATTTGTAAAAGGGATAAACATGAAGTATTTCCCAACTACGGTTGAAACTGCACAAAATTTGAGCTCTTCCGCTATCAAAAATCCTCTTAACTGGGAGAATAGTCTTGAACAGGGTAAAATGGCTGCAAAGGAACAGGATAAGCTTATAATGATTGATACTTATGCCGATTGGTGTGTCGCTTGTAAGGAACTTGACGAGTTTACATTTTCCGATTCCGATGTGATTAACGAATTAAAAAAAATGGTTTTGATAAAGTTGGATTTTACCGAAAAAAATTCTGAAAATGAATCGATTAGAAAAAGCTTAAATGTGATCGGAATGCCTACGGTAATATTCCTGTCATCAGACGGGAAAGAGATAACTCGCTTCTCAGGATTTTTAAAAAAAGAAAAGTTTATGAAATTTCTTAATGATTCGGTTTATAAATAGCAAATAGGTTTAAGTGTTTGCGTAATACTTCATGAATTGGGCTCTTTCAAACATTTCAGGATTTGAACTGTTCTTTTGATTAAGCTTTCCGGTTATACCCGATATGGATTCAAAGTTATGCTCATCCATCAGTTCAGTCAGGTCATTAATCATTTTTTGTATATGTTCCATTCCGTTCTTGTAAATAGTGGAAACAACTTGCACGGCATTGGCTCCGACAAGTATATTTTTTAAAACATCTACTCCTTCGTGAATTCCGGTTGAAGAGATAATATCGCATTTTAAAGAGCCTGAGAGTATTCCTATCCATCTCAGAGAGTGAGAATTTTCTCTTCTTGTACTGAAAATATCGGAAGAGATTAATTCCATCTTTTTTAAATCAATATCCGGTTGATAGAATCGGTTGAATAGCACAATACCTGAAATATCAGTAAGGGATATACGAAATAGTGAGTTTGCAAGTGACGTAAAATACGAACTTACTTTAATTGATATCGGAATATCTGTTTGTGAAGTAACGGATTTTATAATATCAAAGTATGTTTTTTCTATACTTTCCGGTTCTTTTTTAGTATCACTCGGCAATACAAAAAGATTTAATTCTATTGCATCGGCTCCGGCATCTGAGATTTGCTTCGCAAAGGATATCCATTCACCGTTTGAAATACAATTAATACTTGCTATTATCGGTATATCCGTTTGTTCCTTTGACTTTTTTATAAGATTCAAATAGTTATTAAGAGTGAACTGCTTCGTGTATTGTGAAATATAATCGTATCCTTCGGTATGAAGAGTGGAACTTTTGCTTAATGAACCGATCTCATTTAAAATTTGTTCTTCGAATATGGATTTAAGAACAATGGCAGCTACACCATTCTCCTCAAGTTTTTTGATTTTTTCTATTGAACCTGACATATTACTGCTTCCTGCAATAATAGGGTTTTTTAAATTTAAACCCATATAAGTGGTTTTTAGATCGGTCATGAAACCCTCCAATGTATAGCAATTATTATTTTCGATGTTACCACAACGGATAATCACGGTCAAGAAATTTTCACCCTGTCATCACCCCATTTTTCATATCATATCTCCTAACCTTTCCATTGATGATTTTTGAAAGGGGACAGGTACTTATTATTATGTCCTATAATTTTCGCTATCCTGAGGTGACGGTGTATCAGAGGATTTTATCTTTTTTTTATGTCTCTGTTGAATAAGATTATCTCATAATATATAATTTATATGAAAAGAGGAGAGTACGAAAATGAGTATAAAAAAATTTAATGAAATCTTAAACTATGCTATTGAAAGGGAAAATGAAGCTGCTGAGTTTTACAGATACATGCAGGATCTTGTAAAGTTTGAAAACCAAAAGGAACTGTTAAAGGAATATCAATTGATGGAAGAAAGTCATGCAAAAGCCCTTAAAACAATAAATGAATCTTCAATAGAGGAAGTTAACGTATCAAAAGTTGAAAATTTAAGGATAAGTGATTATGTAGTTGATAAACAACCTTCTCCGGAAATGACCTATCAGGATATTATTATCACTGCAATGAAAAGAGAGGAAGCCGCATACAAGCTGTATACGGAAATGTCAAATAATATCAGTGAACCGAAAATAAAAAAATTATTCGAAAAACTTGCCGCCGAAGAATTAAAGCACAAACTTCATTTTGAAAAGATTTATGATGATGAGTTTTTTCAGGAAAATTAAAATTAAAAAAAAGTATTTATAATATTTTATTTAAATTTAACGGTAGATGTGGTAGTATTGTTTGTAATGATTACAAATATAAAAAGAAAACAAAAAAAAAGGGGGGTGTGTTATGAAAAAGTATGAATGTGAACCATGTGGGTATATCTACGATCCGAAGGCTGGTGATCCGGACGGAGGTATAGAACCCGGAACAAAGTTTGAAGATATACCGGATGACTGGGTATGTCCCATATGCGGTGTTGGAAAGGATATGTTTGTTGTCATTAATGATTAATAAAGATTAAATAGGAGAAAAAAATGAGTGAAAAAAGTCAAGTATACAAATGTGATATTTGCGGATCAATCGTAAATGTATTACATGGTGGAGCCGGAACTCTTGTTTGTTGCGATGAGCCTATGACGTTGCAAAAAGAGAATACGACCGATGCGGCTACGGAGAAACATATTCCTGTAGTTGAAAAAATTGATAACGGTTATAAAGTTAAAATAGGATCCGTTGAACACCCAATGGTGAAAGAACATCTGATTGAGTGGGTGGAACTTGTTACTGAAGAAAGATCATATTTTAAGTATTTTAATCCTGAAGATGCACCTGAGGTTACATTTGTTACAGATTCACCAATAGTAAAAGTAAGAGCATATTGCAATCTTCATGGACTTTGGAGAAGTAAATAGTTTTAAATAGAATTGAACAGGAGGATAGAATGATTTCTATTAATGAAAAAATTCCTGATATGGAATTGATGGCTTATCAAAATGGTGAGGAAAAATCGATAAAATTATCGGATTATGAAGGAAATTGGCTTGTGGTTATTTTTTATCCGGCGGATTTTACATTTGTATGCCCGACGGAATTAGAGGAAGCTGCAGATCTATATGAAGAGTTTAAGAAAGAGGGTGCGGAAATTGTCAGTGTAAGCACCGATACACATTTCGTACATAAGGCATGGCACGATACATCAAATGCGATAGGAAAAATAAAATTTCCTATGATTGCAGATCCGACCGGAAAGATGAGCAAGGCATTCGGAACATATATTGAGGAAGAGGGGCTTGCCCTAAGAGGGACGTTTATCATTGATCCTGACGGAGTTTTAAAAGCGATGGAGATGAATGATCTCAGTATAGGTAGAAGTGCAAAAGAGTTGCTGAGAAAACTTCAAGCGGCGAAATATGTCAGGGAACATAACGGAGAAGTTTGCCCCGCAGGATGGAAACCGGGTGAAAAAACACTTTTCCCCGGACTTGATCTCGTTGGTAAAATTTAGTTTGAGATAATTAAGGAGATCTTCGGGTCTCCTTAATTCCATTAACTTCGGAACCATCCATTATTTGTCATTTTATATTTTTCACAAAAAATTTGTTATACAAAAGAAGACCTATTATCGTTATGATACCGATTCCTGAAAAAACAAGCCACAATGTTCTCGGTTGGTTGAGGTTATCAACAAAGTGAACATAGAGTTTTGCACCGAGTACTCCCCCGATAGAGCTGCCAAATACACCATATAAGAAAAGATATCCCATGTACATTGCTTTCTTGTCAGGGGGGGCGGTTATTCCTATATAACTTATAAACTTAGGATGAGCAGTCATTTCTCCAACAGAGAAAAGTATAATTCCAGTGATAAAAATCCATATATTTGTAGAAATGGCAAGAATTCCCATACCGATTGTAGCAATTCCAATACCAGTCATCATAGTTGGTAATGCATTCCTGTTTTTAACAATATTTGAAATTAAAAGTTGTAATAGGATTATAACACCTGCATTAATAACCGTTACATGCTCAACATCAAAAAACCAATTGATAGCTATCCCAAACAATCCAAGGAATTTATTTACAGCGATATTAAGAGATGCTGCGTCAACATATGCTTGAACATACCATAAAACCGAATCAAACATCTGAAAGTAAAGAATCCAAAAACCGGAGTATAACAGGATCATAAGGAGAAACTTTGCATGATCGTTAAATTTTCCAACATCATCTTTTTTTATTATTAGAAGCGATAGAATTGATAAGTACACTATGGTACAAATGATCCTACCCAATACTCCTAAACCGGGGATTACCCATAGTAAAACCATTGCCATAATAACGAATGTCGTAGAGAACTTAGCTTCGAACTTCATGATTATTAGTGAAAGGATAATTACCGATAATAAAAACAATAGAAAGAAAGGTCTTGTTTTAAGTTTTTCAATAGATTGTTTTACTTCTTTGGTACCGATACCCGATATCTCTATATTTTTGTGAAGAGATTTTGTTAAAAATTCTATTTCTTTAGGTCTGAAGTCTATGGTGTTAACAATTACAACGAATTTATCATTATTTGTTTTGTTTATTATAAATTTATTATTAAGCTTATTATTTACAGTAAAAGTTAGTTTAATTTTATCCAAAGATCGGATTATTGCTTTTTTTATATCAAAACCTGATAGATTAATACCTATATTCAAAGATTTCTCAAGTAATTCTTTTTCGTATAAATCTATTCTGTCAGGTTTAAAAATAGTTATTGAAAAATTCTTGTTACTACCACTATCAGTAGAAGATATTTTAAAATTTTCTCTGACGGACATATTCCTGTTAACATTAAATAATAGAATTTTTCCATCTACAAGATATCCGATTGATGAGATTTTCATCTCATGTTGACCTGGTTTTATATAGTGAGAAACCGAAAAAAACATAAGAATTAACAGGATTAAAATGAGTATATTTCTAAATAACGGCGATTTTTTTATCTTAAAATTAAGTAAAACAAGAGGGGAGTAGATTATTTCAAATGCATTTGCAAGTGTCTGGATAAGTGAAGTTTCGTTCCGTTTTTCAACCTTTTCTTTCTTTATTGGATCTTTGAAAAACAATGCTGTCGGAATAATAAGAAAGCCGGTACAGACAGCTGATGCAATTATCACATAAGAAGGGTTAAGGCTTTTTAGGAATGGAACCAGAAAGAGTGGAAATAGAAATGCCCCGAGATTTATTGACCAATAAAATATTCCAAAAGCTTGTGTACTATTCTTTTTATCTGTTACCCTTGCTATTGTTCCCGAAATAATCGGTTTGAACATGCCTGCTCCGAAACCCATAATAACTAACGCAATAAAAACTGAAGTGTAGGTAGTCATTTGACTTGTCAGGAAATATCCGCCTCCGAGTATTGCAAAAGCCGCCATGAGTATCTTTCTATATCCGAATCGGTCGGCTACTGCTCCTGAAATTATCGGGAGGAAGTATAATAGCGGTTGGATAACCCCTTTTATAATACCGACACTCTCTTTTGGAATATTGAGTGTATCGGTGAAATATACCGATATAAAACTCATCATGCCGTAATATGAGCCTCTTTCAAAAAATTCAAATATAACAACTAACCAGAATTGCGGGGGAAATTTTTTAAAAAAACCGATCTTATCTTTAATATTTTGTTTCATCGCTTGATACTATCAACAGAGATAGAAAAAATCAAGAAATCTTATCGGGATTCCGGTTGATTTTTTTTGGTTAAAGATGATTGAATGAATTTTTGAAGTTTGAAGAATAAATAGTAAAAAACGGGAAGAATCAGAAGTATAAGGATTGCGGAGGAAGTAAGTCCTCCAACTGTACATAGAGCAAGTGACGACCAAATATCCGATTCCCCTGCACCATTCTCTTTGAATATAACAAGAGGTAGCATACCGAGAACCGTAGTCATTGTTGTCATAAAAATAGGTCTTATCCTCTCCTTCGTCGCAATTACGATGGAATCAATTATTTTTTTTGTCAATTTCAAATGTCTGTTTATATTATCAATAAGGAGAATTGCATTGTTAACAACGATTCCCGATAGTAGAATAACACCGATGTAAGCCGTTGAATCGAACGAATAATCCATTACTACAAAAGCTATAAATACTCCTATCAATGCAAGCGGGATCGACAGCATTATAAGTAAAGGCTGGAGAAAATTCTCATACAACATCCCAAGTATTAGGTAAATTAAGAATAATGAAAGTATAATTGCCGAGTTAAGTTGATCTTCTTCTTCATCTGTCATTCTGAATCTTCTCTCTTTGAGACTTTTCGTAAATCCAACAGGGACTTTAAGGTTTTTGTAGATCGTTTGATGAAATCTATCGGCGGATTTATTTGATCCGAGATAGTCCCATTGGATCATGGCTTCATACTGTTGATTTTCCCTTGTAATTCCACCCTTCTGAGTTGTAAACTCCACATCAACTACATCTCTTATGCGAAAAGGGATGTTGTTAGAAGTAACTTGGTGAAGATCAAGTATGTCATCAAGTTCTATCTCTTTTACACCCTCAACTTTTATTTCAATTGACATCTCTCTTTCATCAAACTTAAGCTTTTGTGTGTTTGAGCTTTCACGAAGAGTTGATCTGAGCAATGATAGAATATATCGCGGTTCAAGCTTATATATTTTTAATTTCTCTCTGTTGAGTTTTAATGAAAAAAATTTTTCTTTACCACCCCACCAATATTTCATATCCGTTTGGATCTCCACTTCTTTAATTCTTCTATGGGCAAGCAGATCTTTTTTAACTTTCTTGCAGTATTCCATAAGTTTTTCAAAACTGTATCCCTTTATATGAATTTCCCATGATAGATATGAGCCTGTATCCGGGCTGTAGTAATACGGATCCTGGTCAAATCCGGATACGGATACACCTATACCTGCAAGATTGGTTGCGACACCGACCAACTCCTGCTTTAGTTGTAAAGGTAATGCCGAGTTTTCAATCTTAGGTGGAAATTTTATAACCATATGTGCACTTGTACTCCAAATGTTCGTATTGATCTCCTTCATATAAGGTTTGTTCAGTGCAATATCCTCAAATTTTGATATGGATTTTTGAATTTCACTAAATTCGGTTCCGGAAGGGAATCTGAGACTGACATAAATTTGTTCCTGAGAGTACCACGAAAAGAAGTTTCCGAAAGATACTTCTTTCTTAAACTTTACAAATGAGAATATCAAAAAAAGAATGATAGGTATAATAATCAAAAGGGGGTATCTCAGGATAAAAGGGAAGAAACGTCCTTTGGAAATTTTCTTTTTATCCTTTTTTATCTTTATGTTAAGTCTGGAACCGAGTGAAGGGATAAGTACAAAGGATACCAAAATTGAGGATATGAGTGATATTGCAATTATGTAGGCAAGCGGAAGGTAATAAATTTTCAATCTCTCTTTGAAAAGAATTGCAAATGAGAAGAATACGATGATGGTGGTAAATGTGGATGATATTACCGGAAGAATAACTGCTTGGGCTCCTTTAATAGATGATTCCCTTTTATTCAACCCGTTTTCCCTGAATCTGAGAATCGAATCAAAAACAACGACTGCATTATCAACAAATAGACCGAATCCCAAAGCAAGTCCGGACAAGGTTAAGAGATTCAATGGTAATTTCGCCAAATGTATCACCGTTAAGGTTGCAAAAACAGAAAAGAAGACGGATGAGAAAATTAATAGAGTTGCTTTGATATCTTTGACGATCACGATAAGGATTATAAATATTATTATTAAAATTAAGAAAGCTATTTTTGAAAGTTTTAGAAGTTCTCTCTTTAGTGATTTACTGTCATCACTTTGAATGACAAATTCTATCTCCCCGTTAAGGCGGTTCGCTATGTTCTTAAGTTTTTTCCTGACCCTTTTTGCAACATCAAGGTGACTATAATCCGATTCTTTGTACAGAGTAAAAACAATTGAGGATTTTCCCTGAAATCTTTTTTCACTTTTTAACTCCTCGTAACCCATATACACATTTGCCAAGTCTTTTAAGTATAATTTTTTCTCTCCGAATTTTTTTATATAGATATTTTTAAGTTCATTAATATTTTTGGGAGATTCCGTGAGGGAAAGGGTTATCTCACCTGTTTCCTTTTTAAATTGTATGGAATGATTGGTATAAAAATATTGGTATATTTTGTTTTGAATATCGTTTATTGAAACACCGAAAAGTGAAAGTTTTCTCATACTGGTTCTAATACTTATTTCAGGATCAACTCCTCCCTGTAGGTTAACTTCTTTTATTCCGGGAATGGACCTTAAATGGGGATGAATATCTCTCTCTGCAATTTTTCTCAAGTTAAAAACCGTATAATTTTTTCCATATACCCCGATTATAAAAAGAGGTTTTAGCTTGAAATCTTCAGGAATACTTTCCAAGATATCAGGTGGCAGAACCGAACGCGGTAGTTCGTTTTGAAGTCTGTTTAGTCTTTCTCTTAAGACGAGCTGAGCAAAATTCATTTTTACATTGCGGTTGAACTCTACTTCCAAAGTACCTCTTCCGAGAATCGCTCTGGAATTTATTTTGGAAATACCTTTTATCTCTTTTATAATTTCCGATTCCGCCGGAATTAGGATCTTTTGAAGAATCATATCCGGAGAAGCACCATACCAATAATACATTATGCTCAACGACGGATTTCCTTGATCGGGATCAGGGACAAGACCTATTGTCATATTGTTGAAGGAATAAGCTCCAAGAAGAATTATTATTGAAAAAAAGATTATTGCCAGTACGGGACGATCAATTATTTTACTTATCATCAAACAATAACCTTTTCTTTTCTTTTTTCTTTGAAATTTTCAAGCAGTTCATACATTACCGGAATTAGAATTAGAGTGAGAAGTGTTGTGAAAATAAGTCCACCGATGATTACTAATGCAAGAGGTTGTTGTAGCTCGGAACCTGATTTACTGATTAGACCCATAGGTAGGACACCGAAGATTGTGGTAAATGTGGTCATAAGAATAGGTCTCAGCCTTACACGTGAAGCTGACATTATCGATTCTCTAATCCCTTTTCCTTCCTGCCTAAGCATATTGGCATACTCAATTTTAACAATTGCATCGTTTACCCCAATCCCAATAAGAACCATGATACCGATACCGGAGATAATATTCAGTGAATTTCCTGTGATCAAAAGGAAAAGGAAAGCCCCGATTAATCCCATTGGAACCGTGAACATTATGATTAAAGGTTGAAAAATATTTTCAAATTTTGCAGCCATTATCATGTATACAAGAATAATTGCGAGCCAAATGGCTTGAGTAAGGGAATTGAATGCTTTTTTTCGCTCTTCTTCTTCACCTGAATAGGAATATCTCGTATTCATCGGCATATCAATCTTTATAAGTCTGGATTCTGATTCATCTATGACTTTATTTAACGGTACTCCCTTAACATTTCCTGAAATGAGAAAATATCTCATTTGGAGTTCCCTTGCTATCATTTTTATTGAAGGTCTTTCTTTTATTTCAATTAAGTCTTTTACGAAATACACTTTTCCGTTAATTGGAAACGGGAGTTTCATTAACCTGTCTATTTCCATAACACCGACAACCGGAACTCTAACAAAAATATCATAATTCTTTTGTATTTGTTTAAGCGTCCCTGCATTTCCCCCTTTTACGGCTTGGTTAAGAAATTGAGATATCTGTGACTTTGTTATATTAAGATTGTCTATAAGATTTTGTTTGAAGTGAATTTCATATACAGGCTTTCCCGGATTTATTGTTGATTTGAGATCGTATAAACCGTTGATATTTTCTATCTCCTTCATAATTCTTTTAACCGCTTCTTTTCCGTCTTCAATATCTTCGTAAAACACCTTGATCTGAAAATTTTCGCCGGAAGTTGAGAGATATTTTGAGAGAGTATTTTTTTCAAGAAAGATGGAGTAATCTAACAGGTCGGAATTTTTAAGAATATCCCTGCTTAAATCCATGATAGATGCTCTATCATCATTGGATTTGCACTCTACAATAAAATGGATGCTGTTTACGGAGATATCTTCACTTCGAGCAGCTTCTTTTGAAACCGATCCGGTTTCCGAATAAATGAATTTCACACCGTTTATATTTAAAATCTTTTTTTCTATATTTTGAGCGATTTTATCTGTTTCTTCAAATCCGTAAGCAGGGATTGTGTTAGATAGTATTTCGAACTTGGTAGTGTCGGGAGTAGGGAGTAGTTCTTTGGGAAGTACTAAAAAAGAGACAAATATTGAAAGTAAAATTAAAATGATCAGTATTCCGGCTAAATATTTTCTTTCGAGAAATTTCTCCAAAATATTGTGATAAAACTTATCAAACCATTCATAAAATTTATTGAACAGACGGTATAAAGGTTGAAGTATAACGTTAAAAAACTTTCCTAAATTTGCAAATAAAAATCTGAAGAACAGATATATTCCTCCGAAAATATAAGTTAACATATAACCGATAATGCGAAAAGGTATTAGAATTATTGTGTTTGCACCTCTTAATGTTTTTTTATACCATTCTTTCCCTTTTCTTGTGTCCAAATCATCTGATAAATCAAAATCCGATGACGGTTTAAATGCAGACAGTGCAGGTAATAATGTAATTGCAACGAATAGGGAAGATACTAATGAAAAGGAGACTGTGAGAGCCTGGTCTCGAAAGAGTTTCCCCGTAATACCGTAAAGATAGATAACGGGAAGAAATATGGAAATAGTGGTGAAAGTAGATGCAGAGATAGCCCCGCTTACTTCTTTTGTACCATCAATGACGGATCTTATTAGATTGGAATCTTTCCTGTGCCTGAAGATTGATTCAAGGACTATTATAGAATTATCGACAAACATACCTACACCGAGAACGAGTCCTCCAAGAGACATTATGTTTACGTTGACTTTAAAAGCAAACATCAAAACAAATGTTGAAATAATGGATATAGGGATTACAATTGATACCAGAATCGGGTCACGAAAATTTTGTAAAAACATAAGAAGTATAAAAAAAGAGAGCAAACCTCCTATGTAAAGTGATGATTTTAATGAATTTATTGATGAAATTATTAAATCGGCTTCCATCTGAATTACTGTAAATTTTATTTCATTATTAAATTCGGATTCAAGTGTTTTGAAAGTATCGGTTGCTTTTCGGGTGGCATCTACAGTATTGCTACCTGATTCTCGATAGATAAGAAGTGAGATGGAATCACTGTTTCCGGATAATTTTTCTTTCCCGTATTTAGTAAATTTTATGTTTCCCTGCTTTACCTTATTTTTGTAGAAAACTTTTCCAATGTCCCTTATCATAATACTTCTGTCTTTGAGAGTCTTAACAATGATATACTCAATGTCTTCAGGAGTTTTTATCTCTCCTTCTATCTTTAGTGTAAATCTGAGTTTATCTTTTTTTACCGTACCGCCTGGGGAGAATTCATTACTGCTCTTTATTGCGGAAGCTATGTCTGCAAGAGAAATGTTTAAACTTGATGCTTTAACAGGATCTATTTCCACTGATATTTCTTCTTCATCACCTCCCCGTATTTCCACCCTTGATATCCCCTCTAATTGTTCAAGTCTCGGTTTAATTATAAATTCTGCCGTCTCTTTCTGTTTCTTAAGACTTCGAACATCACTCTTTATAATGGCAGTAATAATCGGGGCGGATGAAGGATCCCATTCAAGAATTACCGGAGCTGTATGATCATCGGGTAGTCTTTTACGAACCTCCTCAATACTCTCTTTTGTATGGAGGAGAGCAAAATCCATATCTGTTCCCCAATGAAACTCAAGAGATATGATTGAAAGACCGTCTTTGGATATGGAGTTGATCTTTTTGACTCCTGAAATAGAGGATAAAGGACCTTCAAGTTCCGAGGTTATGAATCTTTCTATTTCTTCGGGACCGAGACCCGGATAATCCGTGACAACGGAAATTTTCGGATAGCTTAGATCGGGAAGTAAATTTATGGAAAGTTTTGATACCGATATAAATCCAAGAAGAATTATACCGACGTAAAACATAATGGTACCTATCGGTTTTTTAACCGAGAAATCTATCAAACTCATTTTATTATCTTTATCCTTGACTGGTGAGCAAGAGTCGAATGACCTTCTATTACAACCATATCTCCCGGATTCACTTCGCTTTGAAAGCTTTTGACAATTTGCTCTTCATCATTTTTGGGTCCTAATTCCACATACACCCACTTAACGGTTTTTCCGTTTACAACGAAAATTAGAGGGCGATTTTGCCGAACAATAACCGATTGAACCGGAATTTTTATTACATCTTTAAACACTTTGTATTCTACATCAATTTCCGCATGCATACCCGGTAATATTAGGTTTTCCTCATTGTTAACTTTGATGTATAGGGTAATTGTCTTGTTTTCCTGATTAACTTCAGGACTTATGGCATCAATCTCTCCTCTGAAATATCTGTCACTGTAAGAATCAAATTTAATCCTGACGAGAGTACCTACTTTTAGATTTTTAATCTCGGATTCAAGAGCAAATCCTTCAAGATATACCGATTTTAAATTTACTACTTTAAGTATTTCTTTACCGTTGCTAATTATTTCACCTTTACTGATATTCAACTCGGATACTCTACCTTGAAAAGGGCTATAAATATAAGTTTTCTTTAAATTTAATTCAGCTTGTTTGAGAGCAATAATAGATTCTGATAATCCGTCCTGAACCTTACGTATATTTTCTCTCCAGATTCCGGAAGAAACCATTATCTTGTCATATTCATCACTAATTTTATCAAATTCCTTCTCTGAAATTTGATTTTTCCTGAAATTTTCAATTGCCGTCAGATATTTTTTCTTGATATTACCTATCTTTTTCGTATCGACTTTAGAATCGGATTTTTGAGAGTCTTCGAATTCGGAATTGATCAAATATTCGGCAAGACTTTTAAGTTTTTTTGTTTTTGCTCTTCTAACTTCAAGTTTCTTTTCGGTATCTTCTACTTTTACAAGAAGCTGTCCTTTTTTTACCCAGTCACCGATTTTTACTCTGATTGATTCGACTTTTCCCGACACTTCAGACCTGATAACCGTTTTCTCTCTTACCTGAGCGGTTGCCGATATTCTTAATCGTAACGGTAGATCTCCTTTAACTATTTCAGTTACTTTAACAGGTATGGCGGAAGTACTTGAAGATTCATTTTTTTTGTTTTCCTCTTCGGATTTTATTATTTCCGTATCGCTACTTATTTTGGAATCGAAAAATAGTTTGTATCCTCCAAATATTATTGCCGCCAAAAGGATTACAAAAGATATGATCTTAATGATTTTGTTCATAATAACTCCTCAATATTACTTTCATGTAAAATATACGTTGATAATACATAATTGTTTATAATCAAATGTTAAATGGGACGAATGAAGTAAAAAATTCAATTATTAAATTTCAAAAAGAGTTTTTATCTCCATAATTTCACATTAAAATACCAATCCAACATTTCCTTGTACATGTTATAAAAGTTAAAAGATAAATTCAAGCAAAGTTTGTTATTTAACGAAAAAAATATTTTTCATGTTAAATACAATTGAATAATTATTTATTTTGTTTTAAATTTTAATTGGAAAAATGAAAATAAAAAATAATAATACTCTTATGATTGTTTGGTTTTTTCTAATGACGTATCCCTTTCTTTCCGAAACTTGCATTCCATTGAAAGAATTGAGAAAAAGTGAAAAGAAAATGCTTGACCTTGTAAATATTGAGAGAGGAAAGTGTGGTACGGATAAATTAACATTTAATAGTAGGCTGTATAAGGTGGCTATGGCTCATAATGTTAAAATGGCTGACGAGGATATCCTTGCTCATAATTTTCATCAATATAAAAAACTTTCCCAACGTATGATTGATGTAAATTTGTTTTTTTGTACTGCAGGAGAAAATATTGCTTTCAGCGACACTTTTTCTTCAAAAGAAATTCATGATGCATTTGTTAAGAGTCCTTCCCACCACGAAAACTTAATAAATAAGAATTTTAAACAATGTGGAATAGCAATTCTTGAGACTGACAGAGGATTTTATATAACTCAGGAATTTGCCGAAATAATTTTGCCGATATCGGAAGAGAACATTCTTAAAAAAATGAATGAATCCATCGGGAAATGGAATTTATTTTGTGATAAAGATATAACGGATAAAATGTATCTGGTACATGGAAAAATTTTAAATAATTTATCAAAACAGTTGCTTTGTAAGGGAGTTTTAAAAGAAATTCCTAAGTCTCTGGAAGGATTCGATATGCTTACGGTAATATCAAATAAGATCGAGGACATTGAGTTGAGCATAAAAAACTCAAATAAAGAGAGAACATTCGGTTCATATGCTATGGGAATTACTTTTGGTAGAAATAATAAATATCCCGGTGGAGCTTTAGCTGTAGTATTTATTTTAAGGAAAAAAGGTGTTGCTGAAAGATTATCCACAGTTGAAATAGAAAAAAAACTGCTTCAAATGTTTAATAAACAAATGATCGAATTCAGAGGTACAAATTTAACAAACAGCAAAAAACTATCTAATATTGCCGATAAGGTTCTAAAAGCATATTATAAAAGAGACAACCTTTCTCATAAATATAATAAATACAATATTATTGCTTTTCAGATAAGCGAAACTCTGGAAATCCCAAAAGAACACTTAAATTTCTTATTGGCAAATAAGAAAAAAAAAATTATCGGGATAAAAGTTCACAGACCTACGTCAAAGAGCATCCCAATTGGATACCTTCTTGTATCTTTTGTTTTTGAAAAATAGAAATCTTACTTATCTTTTATCTTTTTTTCCGTTTTAAGCAATAAAGAAGAATATTCATTATCAATCTTTTTTCTTAGTTCAAGAAGATTTTTTCCTAATGAGCTACCGGTTGATGAAGAGGAAGAAGAACTGAGAGTATTAACTTTGTCCTCAAGTTTAGTCAATTTATCATATTCATACTGTGGAGCTTGAACGTCACGATACGTTTTTCTCATATATCTTTTGAATTTTCTTAAAGCTCTTTTTGCATCTCTGATTGCCTTCTCATTTCTCTGAGAAGATGATTTCTTCTTTTTTATCTCTGCCTTATACTTATTATATTTTGCTTTATATCCGTATTTGTTTTCAATTTCAACTTTCGCTTTTCCCGCGGCTATTTTCTGATTTGCAGAGCTTCCCTCTTTTTTGTAAAGGATACTTGCCTCAAGGTAAAAAGTTGCAGCGAGATCGTGGTATTTTTTATTTCTTTTTGCTTTTTCAGAATAGATATCACCGATATATTTGGGGAAAAGACCTTTGGAATCATTTTTGTACAGAGCAAGAAAAGTTGATAGTGCGGTATCGTATTTCTTTTCTTTAAATAAGGAGTATGCGTAAATCTTTTTAATTTCTTTGTTATTCTTGTCGGTTTCACCAAGTGAATTGTAATATCCGATAGCTTTTCTATATTCCCCGTCACTATAATTTGTTTTTATTTTTTGTTCAGGGGTCATTTTCCTCGGTGGTGGTCCCGAGAGTGACTTTTTTAATTTTTGTGCAGTTGCAATTACATTTTTGTCATTTACTTCTTTAGCAAGAGAAATTGCTTTTGTAATGTATTTTAATGCAGTTGATTTATTGAACCCTGAATAGCTTTTAATTCCGTAAGAGTTGGCAAGTACTAAGTTTAGTCTTGCCTCTTCTCCCGAACCTAAGCTTCCGAGCGTGAAGGTCTGTTCTCCTATTTTAATTGCTTTGGCGTAATCTTTATTTTCAAAATAGTTAATAGCTAATTGATAATATGCCAACTTTACAAATTTATTGGATGTGTCTGTATAAGTGGCAATATATTTTTTTAAAGCGTTAATTCTTGCAGATACGGTTTTATTTTCATAAAGAGCTTTGGTGTAATCCATTCCTGCATTACTATAGTCCTGAGTAAAAGTAAATGCAGTTAGAATAAAAACCAAAAACAGTGAAGTAACAAATTTTTTCATTATCGTCTCCTAATTAGATTAGAAAAATTTTACATTAAAATTTTAAATTTTTCAAGTTTATGGATATTTTCATCATAATTCGGTAAGTATGATTGAAATTAAAAAAAATCGGATATCAAAAAAAATATTGTAACTTAATTGCTTGGAATAAAATTAAATTTGTTTAATAATAAAGCGGAACTTGAAAATTGAATTAAATTGAAATATTGTCATGGTTAAATAAGGGTTTTAACAAATAGTCGGAGGTAAGGCGGAATGAACGGTTTCGGTAGGATATTCAGAATATCAATATTCGGAGAATCGCATGGGGAGTGTATCGGAGTTGTTATGGATGGAGTTCCATCGGGAATAAAACTATCTAAGGAAGATTTCTATTCAGATCTAGAAAGGAGAAAATCCGGAAAGTTCGGGACAACAATGAGGATAGAAGGGGATGAACCGGAAATAAAATCCGGAGTGTTTAATGGCTTTACTACCGGTGCTCCGATTCTTATTTTGTTTGAAAATAATGGTAATGAATCTTCCACATATGAAAAGATTAAGGATATTCCACGTCCTGGACACGGTGATTTTACGGCTATGAAAAAGTATAACGGATACAATGACTATAGAGGCGGAGGTCATTTCTCTGGTCGTCTGACGCTCGGATTGGTTGCAGCAGGTGTGGTTGCAAAAAAAATATTTCCCGACATAAGAATTAAAACATCAATATCCGGAAATAATAATGAAATATTTAAAAACAGGATAGAAATGGCTCGGGAATCGGGAGATTCAGTTGGAGCTGTTGTTGAGTGCAGGGTTTTAGGAATTGACA
>Ga0256846_1000264_pt1 | contig 22347 bp, 19 predicted proteins | sample TevniametaG_FD_189098 | JGI IMG/M metagenome (GOLD analysis project Ga0256846, IMG submission 189098) | Tube worm associated microbial communities from hydrothermal vent at the East Pacific Rise, Pacific Ocean - Tevnia | ecosystem: Host-associated > Annelida > Integument > Unclassified ...
CGCCAGTAGCTCGGGGTCCTGCAGCATCTTGTCCGCCGGCTCATTGATTAAAAAAGCACAATGCACGCCTGCGTATGGCACCCACGGCGGTCTGATCGTTTTTTTCCCGTGGTAGGCATCCAGCAACATCTGTTTGGCCATTGCTCTCCTCCCTTTGTTCTGCGTTCCCCGTTGATCTTACTACACATGTGGCAAGGATTTTACTGTTTCAGAATCTTATCGGGGACAATCTCCTCAAGGTGGGGGAATTCGTCCGTCATATGCGGCAACTGCAGGGATTCCATGAATTCCTGCTGGAAATTTTCCTCCACGGTCAGTTCGATATACTCCACATTGCGGGCGCACCAGTTGGCTTCCACCCGCTTGGTGACGTTCAACAGCGCCGCCCGGCACCCGTCACCGGCGGCATTGCCCACTCCCTTTATTTTTTTGATGTCGCAATCCGGAAACAGCCCCATGATCAGCGCTTTTTCCCGATCCACATGGGTCCCGAACGCCCCGGCAATTTTGACCGTATCGACCTTGTCCAGACCCATCCGCTGAATCATCAGCTTGCAGCCGGCATAGAGGGCCCCCTTGGCCAGCTGGATCTGGCGGATATCTTTCTGGGTAATGACGATGTCCTGATCGATGCTTGATTCTTTTGCCCAGGCCAGTACAAATTCGAGATGTCCGGTGTCCGGGTTTTTTCGGAAGCGGGGATGGCCTTCCAGATCTTTTTTATTGAACGCCCCGCTTTTTAAAATAATGTTGGACCGGTACAATTCGGCCAGCAGATCGAGGATACCGGACCCGCAGATCCCCTTGGCCTTCATGTCTCCGGGTTCTGAAAATCGGCGCCAGGCTTCCCGGCCAATGACTTTGTAATTCACTTCCTTTGTTTCCGGATCGATTTCAACCCGCTCAATGGCACCGGGCGCGGCCCGCATGCCGAAAGTGATCTGAGCCCCTTCCAGGGCCGGACCGGTGGCGCATGATGAGGAAATCAGTTTGTGGCGGTTTCCCAGCACCAGTTCGCCGTTGGTGCCGATATCAATGATCAGCTGGTTCTCTTCCTGTTTGTAAGGTTCTTCGGCAATCAGCACGCCCACGTTATCGGCCCCCACAAAACCGGCTTCAATGGGCAGAACAAACAGATAACTGGAAGGGTTGATACGGATACCCAGATCCCGGGCCTTGATGTCCATGCTGTGATGGATGGCCGGGGGAAAGGGCGCCACGCCGATATATTCGGGATTCAGCGACAGAAAGATGTGGTGCATGGCCGTGTTGAAACCGATGGTGATATCTTCAATATCCTCACGCGCCAGGCACCGGCAGGTTTTTTCGCTTTCCAGTGCATTGTCCGAATCCGCTGCGGCACCGCTCTCTTTTGATTTCTTTTTGGACGGATGCGTGCCGGCCACGGCCCGGTCGATCAGTTCGTTGATTCCTTCAATAATATCGTCACTCATCCGCTGCAGGCCGTCTTCATTCATCATGTGGTAGGTGATGCGTGCCATAACATCTTCGCCGTATTTGCATTGCGGATTCATCATGGATACGGTTTCCAGTACTTCCATGGTCTGCAAATCACACAGGTACCCGGCCACGGTAGTAGTCCCCACGTCAATGGCGATCCCATAAGCCGCTTTGACCCGACCCGGCCGTACCCGGATCACCTCTCTGCCATTCCAGACACTGACGGTGACGGCCCATTTTCCTTTTCGCAGGGCGCCGGAAAGCTGTCGCAGGGCAAAAATATCAATGGTCAGGTTCTCAAGGCCATGGTCCCTTTCCAGGCCCCGGCAGACCCGTTCAAAATCTCCCGTGGGTTCTTCAAAACTCGGCGGTTCGACCTGGACATAATAGACCCGCACGGCCGGATTGTGCTCAATATGAATATCCCGGGCGGCTTTGCTGACCACCTGTTTGCCGGCCCGGGAGGTTTCAGGGACATAGACCAGAATATCGCCTTCTATTTTCGCGACACACCCGAGGCGGTACCCGTTGGCTTTCCGGTCCGCCGAAATGAACTGGCCTTCTTCTTCTTGCCAGGGGCTGACATGGCCGGGGCTGGATGTGATGCCGAATTTTTCAAAGCGGCCGTTTTCGATGCGTACCACGCATTTGCCGCATATTTTTTTTTCGCCGCACAGCGCCTCGATATCGACTCCGATTCGCCGGGATGCTTCAATAATACTGGTTCCTCTGGGGACTTCGCCCCGCCGGCCCGACGGCTGGAAAATAACCATTGCCGTTTCTTTATCCATGTGTCGTATTCCTTCTTCTGCTATTTTTTAAAAAATCCGTTTAGAATTCGATTCCCTTCTGAGCCATGATCCCGTTGTTGTACGGGTGTTTGATTTCTTTCATCTCCGTGACGAGATCGGCCATCTCAATGAGCGCCGCCTTGGCGTTGCGCCCCGTCAAAATCAGATGCAGTTCGGGCGGTTTTTCCCGGATGGCCGTCATGACCGCGTCCAGAGGCAGCAGATCAAAATCAATGGCCATGTTGATCTCATCCAGGACGATCAGGTCAAAATCATCGCCGGCCACGGCTTTATTAAAATCTTCGAGGCCCGCCCGGGCCAGCTCGATGTCAACGGCTTTGCTGTCCCGGTTGCGGATAAATGTTTTACGGCCGTATTGGCGGAGGGTGATGGGCAGGTTCATTTTGGCAAGCGCTTTCAGTTCACCGATATCTGTCTGGCCTTTCATGAACTGCAGAATCAGCACCTTCAATCCCTGGCCCGCGGCCCGGATGGCGGTACCGATGGCGGCCGTGGTTTTGCCCTTTCCGTCTCCCGTGTTGATGCAGATCAATCCTTTTCGGTTCATGGATTCCTCACAACTTCAGATATATTCCAGACCGGTAATCACGCCGTGGCACCGGCAAGCTGTACTCAACAGATATTTTTCTTTATGCTGCTCAACTTGCTTCAACAGACCAAACAGCTGACGGGGCCGATAGCCGCCCACGCCCGGGGCCAGCTGAAAACTTCTCACCGTCAGAGATAAAAATCCGGACATCCGGATAGATCCCAGCAGATCAAACATATCCGCCCGGCGCTTTTTCCGGGTTACCGTGCAGATGGTTGCCGGTTCGGCACAGTCGTCCGGACAGATAAAATCGGCGTGGCTGACGTATACCGGACCCGCCGGGTCCCGCATCGGATGGGGAACGAGGTCATCCATTCCAGATGGAATATCGACCGGCCTCAGCCCGTATTTTCCCAGCCGGGCCAGACACCATCGGGCGGCCAGGTGGACGGGCAGTGCCGGTATGATCCAGTCCGGCGCGTTTTCCGGATTGAGCCGCCGATCCAGAAAAGAGACCCCGTCCATCGGTTCGAGGGTGCGACGGGGACCGCGGCCCTGCCGCAGGTGGTTACGGTCCGGGTCCACCAGCACCAGATGGTGCCGGGGGTGAATTTTTGCCAACCGGCCGGCGGCCAGACGGCCGAACCGCCCCATGCCGATGATCCAGATTTCTTTCATGTCCGCATGACGATCCGTTCATGTTCGTGTGATGTCGACATATCACCGGTCGGCCGGTATCTCAACCTGTTTCCGGTCCGGAGGGATGTCCGGCCGTGGGCATCTGCACGGCCAGTTTCCCCCTGTCCAGGGTAACGACGGTATCGGCAATCCGGCGGATCTGATCGAGATAATGGGAAACCACCAGAAGGGTGCACCGGTGTTTGAGCTGCATCAGGAGCCGTTCAATGGTGTCGGCGGCCCGGTGGTCGAGGGAGGCGGTGGGCTCGTCGAGAAGAAGGACATCGGGCGACAGGATCATGGCCCGGGCGATGCAGAGCCGCTGCTGCTGGCCGCCGGACAGCTCCAGGGCCGGTGCGTTGAGCCGGTCGGCCACCTCGTCCCACAGCCCGACCGTTTTCAGCGTCTGTTCCACCCGTTTCCGGATCGCCGGCCGGCCGGTTTTTCCCTGCAGTTCCAGGGGAAAGGCCACATTTCTGAAAATGCTCATGGGAAGGGGATTGGGGATCTGGAAAACCATTCCCACCTGCCGGCGCAGGCGGGTGACCGGATAGGACGGCTGATAGATATTCTGAAACCGGCCGGCGAACCGGATCTCGACCGTACCGGTCAGGGCGCCGCTTGAACCGGTTTCCCACAACCGGTTGAGGATCTTCAGAAAAGTCGACTTACCGGAGCCCGAGGGTCCGACAATGGCGGTAATCCGGTTTTCCCGGAACGTGATGGAGGTATGATCGAGGACCGGCCGGCCGGAGTACGCAAAGGAAAGATCGCTGATGCGGATTTTAATCGGATGGGTCATGATCGTGCCCCTGCCGGGATGGGATCGTTCCGGCCCTGTGTGGCATGGCGCACCTTTTTCTGGATGAAAAAGGCCAGGCTGAACAGCATCAGGCAGATGACGAGCAGAATGATCGCGGCGCCGTAGCCGGTGGCCAGTTCTTCCGGGCCGGTGTATTGTGAGGAGATATAGTAAATATAAAAGGGAAGGGCTTCATAACCGGAAAAGACCGATTGCGGCAGGCCGGCCGTGGCCACGGCGCCGGTGAGCATGATCACCGCCGTGTCTTCGGCACACCGGCCCGTGGCGAGAATCACGCCGCTCATAATGCCGGAGAGGGACTGGGGCAGGAGGACATGAATGATATTCTGCAGTCTGCCGGCGCCCAGGGCCGGGGCGGTCATCCGCAGGGAGGCCGGCTGGCTTTCCAGGGCCGTCTGGGTGGCCCGGATCGTATAAGGCAGCACGAGAAAGGCCAGGGCCACGCTGGAAATGAGCAGGCAGGGGTAAATCCGGGCGGACAGGTGATGGTTCAGATAGACGGTGATTGAAAAGCCGAACAGCCCGATCACGATGGAGGGCAGGCCGGCCAGCAGATCGAAGATCAGATTCAGAAATGTCCGGGTCTTTCCCCCGGCGTATTCCGCCAGGTAAATACCGGCGCCGATACCGGCGGGGACCGCCCAGCCCACGGCCAGACAGACCAGCAGGAACGTTCCGGCCATGGCCGGAAACAGGCCGTCGAACACCCGGCGCCTGAGCAGAATCGCATCCCACGGGGGTGTGGTGCCGAAAACGAGCGGCAGATGGAGGCTCCGCCATCCCTTGAAAAATAAAAATCCAATGACGCAGCCGATGGCCGTCATCAGGATCAGACCGCACAGCCAGGAGAAAACGGGGAGGGCTTTTTCTGGTAACCGCATGTGCTTTACCTCCGGAGTTCCCGGCGGTCGTGAAGCCGCCGGGCCGTGAGTGCCAGACTGCCGGAAAGCAGGTAGAGAATCAGGGCGCAGGCGAAGACGGCCTGAAACTCGGGGCTGTAATAATCGGCGGCAAAAACCAGGGCGATATGGGCGGTCAGCGTTCGGGCGGAATCGAGCAGCGACCCCGGCACCTGAACCGCGTTTCCGGCGATCATCAGGGCGATAAGCGTATCGCCCAGGGCCCGGCCGCAGGCCAGGGTCACCCCCGCCAGAATCCCCGGCCGTGACCGGGGCAGGGTTACATAAAGAAAATACTGTACCTCCGTGCCGCCCAGGGCCCGGACGGCATCGCCGTAGGCCGGCGGGACGCTTTTGAAATGGTCGTCGAAAAGGAGGATCATGGTGGGAGCGACGAGCAGGGTCAGCATCAGGGCGGCGGAGAGGATGCACATTCCGGATCCGTCCTGAAAGAGATGGCGGACCCGGGGAACCAGCAGAAAAATACCGACAAACCCGTAAACGACCGTGGGGACACCGGTCATCATTTCCACGGTTTTACGCAACACCCGGCAGAATCCCCGGCTGAAGCGGGATCGGTTTCCGATGCTGAGGAGAGCGGCGCACCCCAGACTCAGGGGAACGGCCAGGAGCATCGTCAGCAGGGTGATCGCCAGGGTGCCGGTGATCATGGGGTAGATCCCGAACTGTCCGAGATGGGGCGACCAGGGACCGGTGAGGATCGATGGAAACCGGCCCTGGGAAAACAGCGGCCAGGCCGGAATCAGCAAAAACACGAAAATCAGACAGATGATCAGTCCGCTGACCATCGCCGAGAGAAAAAAGAGCGCCTCGACGGCCCTTTCGGTGGAACGGGTCACCTGACGGGCACCAGACCGTGGCGGGCCACCAGGGCCTGGCCGTCGGCGGAGAAAAGGTAATCGATAAATTTTTTCACCAGGCCGGCCGGTTCCCCCCGGGTGTTGGAATAGAGTCCCCGGGCAACGGGGTACCGGCCCGACCGGATGTTTTCCAGCGTCGGCGCCATCCCGTCAAGGGATACCCCGGCCACCGAATCGTCCATGTGTCCCACGGATACATAACCGACGGCAAAAGGATCCTGGGAAACCGCCGCTTTCATGGCTCCATTGGAAACCACCACATTGGCATGACCGGCCATCGGTCCCTTGTTCAATGCCTTTTTCCAGAATACGGCCCGGGTGCCGCTCGATTCATCCCGGGTATAGAGATGGATCGGCGCGTTTGGGCCGCCGACCGCCTGCCAGCGGGTGATCGTTCCGGCAAAGATCGCCCGGATCTGTTCGGAAGAAAGGGACCGGACCGGGTTGGCCGGATGGACCACGACCCCCACGCCGTCCACGGACCATTTGAACATTTTGAGTCCATAGCGGGCGATCTCTTTCTTTTTGGGTTTCCGTCCGGAGTTGCCGATATCGATCAGGCCTTCTCCCACCTGCTTGATTCCCACCCCGGAACCGCCCCCGGCGATGGAGATGTGGATATCCGGATACCGGCGCATGATCCGGACGGCCACCGCTTTCATTACCGGAATATGAGCGGTCCCCCCGGCGATCCGGATACGTCCGGCCTCGCCGGCAAATCGATCCAGATCTCCCGCTGACGCCGCCGTACTCAAAAAAAACCCCATCACCAGTACCCAGAAAATAATCCGTCGTTTACCGATCATGGTTGAATTCCTCCTGATGATTCTGATTGTTTTCCACGGTCTGCTGCTTGAACCGGACGACGAGACAAGATATATAGAGTTTATATATATATCAAATAGGAAATACCTATAATATGCCGGCCGTCTATCGGTGTTGATAATGAGGCCGCGTCCCGGCGATTGCGTCCCGGAGGCAAAAAATTCCATGGAGATCCGGAAACTCGATGTATTCTGCAAAGTCGTGGACCTGAAAAGTTTCACCCGGGCCGCCGAAGCGGCGCTTTTGTCCCAGCCGACGGTCAGCGAACATATCCGCGACCTGGAAACGGAACTCGACCAGAAACTGGTCGACCGGCTGGGCCGGGAGGTGACGCCGACGCCCGCGGGGCGGATTCTCTACGATTTCGCCCGCAAAATTTTGAGAACCCACCAGGAAGCGGTGGAAGCCGTGGAAAAATACAGCGGCCGGCTGGTGGGAAAGGTGACCATCGGCTGCGGCACGATTCCCGGCACCTACATTCTGCCGAAACTGATCAGCCGGTTCCGGCAGATGCATCCGGCGATCCGGATGACCCTGCGGGTGAACAGCTCGCGCATCATCGCCGAACAGGTCATGACCGGTGTATTCAGGCTCGGCGTGGTCGGCGCCCGGTGGAATGAAAGCGGTCTGCAGTGGACGAAAGTCTTCGTCGACGAGCTGGTCCTGGCCGTTCCCCCCGCACATCCCTGGGCGCGCAAAAAAAAAGTTCCGCTGGCCGATGTCGTCACGGAACCGTTTATCATGCGGGAACCGGATTCGGGGACGCGGCGGGTCATCGCCCAGTTTCTCAGGGCCAACGGATACCGGGAAACCGATCTGCGGGAAGTGGCGGAAATCGGTTCCACCGCGGCGATTAAAGAGGCGGTTAAACAGGGCATCGGTATCTCGATTCTTTCCAGGCGGTCGATTACGGACAGCCTTCGATCCGGTTTGATTGCGGCGGTACCGATCGATGACCACCGGCTGGAAAGACCGTTTTATCTTGTTCATCGTAAAAATAAGGCGCTTCCCCCTGTGGTCTCTGTTTTTCGAGACTATCTTCTGACACAGGCAGGTAAACCATAGCAGGCAGGATAAATGCCGTTTTTTACAGGGAAGCCCGGTGAACACCCCCGCTCAAGATGCCGCCTTCTACGGATACACCCAGGGAAAGCGGAAATCGCGTGGTTTCACGTTTGGAGAAAACCGTCTGCCGACAGGTTCCATACCGTGATGGCTTCAGGAAAATATTTCGTGGCAGGAATCGGCGTCCTGATAATCGCCGGGGTAGTCTTCGGGCAGGGATTTAACGACCAGGGTGCTGGCGTTGGTTCTGGCAAGAAGCTGGATCGCCAGGCTGCCCCGCAGCCGTCGGTATAGGTCGTGACGCAGGCTGCCGCCCACGATGATGACCGCATCGTCTCCGGCCAGGGTGGCGATTACTTTGGCCGGGTTGTCTCCCTGCAGGTGGTGGATTTTTACCGCTTTGTCGCAGCCGGAGGCCCATTGCTCGGCATCGTGCAGACAGTGCGTGGCTATTTTCAGGGTGGCTTCGTCGGCGGTCGGGGTCTGCACGAAAGCAAATTCCAGTGGCGGCGGAATGGCCGGCAGGAGATGTTTGAGCATGGGGAACTGGCGCTTGGCCGCGACGGAGCCGTCGGCACAGACGATAAAACGGTGGTCGGCCTGGCCATTGCGGACAATCAGAACCGAGGTGTGTACGTTCAGGATCAGTTTTCGGGTTGTATCGCCCAGCATCATTTTCCCCAGGCGGCCCCGGCGGGGCGGGGCGACGACCAGCAGGTCGTAATGGTGGCGGTCGATCTCGTGGTTGATCGTTTCAACCATGTGGCCGAAACAGACGTGGAACGGAATACGTCGGCCGTCAGTGGTCTGGCAGGTAAACATCGATCCGTGTGCGGTCGTGCGGATCTGAACGCTGTCGTTGCTGTCCAGCAGGCCTTCGTCAGCCAGTACGTTTCGGGCATGGGCCAATACCTGGAGGCCCGGAGGCAGTTGAGAGGCATCGGACAAGGTGGTCAGGCAGCCGAGGGGCGGCGAGGGTTCGATGGCGTGGGTTTCCGATCGGATCGTTATTACGGCCAGCTCGGCATGAAGCGGGCGTGCCAGGCGGGCGGCAAATTGCAGCGCTTTAACCGATGCCGGACGACCGTTGCTGTAGATTAATATTTTCATCATTATTTAATATTCCCTGTTGATGGGTGGGTGTCTTCCGGGTCAAGGGTGCAGACGTTATTCGCTTCGGATGTTGTTTCCGGGCGAGGCAGGCGGCAAAGCCTTGGCTTCACCCCGGTTCCGAAAATTTCCCAGTTGCCGGATTTAAGATCGGGGCATTCCTGAAAAATAACTTCATTGCAGGCGGCACAGGTTTCCGGGCAGAATGAATTGACCATGGCCTGGCGGATCGCGTTTCCCGTTGAGGTGAATATGTGGTTGTGCCCCAGGTCTTTGAGCATGCCGGAGTTTTTAAACACATCAAAGACGCGATGATTAACGCCGGAGAAATAAAGGTCTCCACCCCGCAGGCGGATGTCTTCCAGAATGACTTCCAGTGTATGGATGCCGCTGGTGTCAATAATATTGACGTGGTGCATGCGGATGAGCAGATGGGTTTCCTCGGGATGCTGCCGCAGTCGATGTTGAAAATCTTCGAGCACGTAAGTGGCGGCGCCGAAAAAAACGGACCCTTCAATCTGAACAATCTCCATCTGGCAACAGGCGTGCCCCTGGGTATTGCCGACCATTTTTCCGGTTTTTGGATCCGGGATCATCGAGTAGATCCGGGGGTGGGATGTCTTGGCCAGATAGAGACCGATGGAAAGCATGACACCGACGTAGATCGAAAAGGAGATGTTGACAAAGACGGTCATTAAAAAGGTGACAATCATCACGGCGGCGTCCGACCGGGTGGCTTTCAGAGTCCGTTTGATGTCGTCGATGCGGATCAGTTGATAGGCCACGACGATGAGTACGCCTGCCAGGGCGGACTGGGGCAGCTTGGCCGCCAGCGGGCCGGCCAGCACCACGGTCAGGGCCACGGCGATGCCTGAGATGATGCCGCTCATGGGGGTTTTGGCGCCGGACCGGAAGTTGACGGCCGAGCGGGTAAACGACCCGCTGCAGGGGTACCCGCTGAAAACCGAGGCGCTCAGGTTGGCGAGACCCTGTCCGATGAATTCGCGGTTGATATTCAGGCGCTGGCGGGTCTGATCGGCAATGGTCTGAGCGATGGAAATCGCTTCCATCAATCCCAGAATCGCGATGGCCAGTGCCGCCGGCGCCAGCTGGCCGAGATACTTGAGCGTGCTCAGGTCGGGCAGGTGGAACGGCGGCAGATCGGAGGGGATGGCGCCAACCACGCGCACGTGGTGCTGGTCGAGCTTAAGTGACGCGACAATGGACCCGACCACGATCATGGCAATCAGCGTGCCGGGCCAGTTGGGCCGATAGCGTTTCGTGACCAGGATAATCGCGATGGTCAACATGCCAAGTAGACAGGTAATCCAGTGCAGTTTATGCAGATGCATGAACAGGTCGATCATGAATGTGTGAAAATTGATGCTTTTGGCGATGCTGACGCCGAGCAGGCCGGGAAGCTGTTTAAAAGCGATGAGCACGGCAGCGCCGGAAGTAAATCCGAGCAGTACCGAGTGGGAAACAAAGTTGAGCAGGACGCCGAGACGCGCAGCGCCCAGGGCCAGCCGGATTGTTCCGGCCATGGCCGCCAGGAAAAAGGCCAGCTCGATATACGTGCCGCTGCCCGGCGCGGCAATAACGCTCAGGGCGCTGAATACCACCAGGGAGGCTGTGGTGGTGGGACCGGTGATCAACTGGGCCGAACTGCCCCACAAACAGCCGATAATGGTGGGAATGATTGAGGCGTACAGGCCGTATTGGACCGGCAGTCCGGCAATCATCGCATACGCCATGGACTGGGGCAGGGCGACAACCGCCACGGTCAGCCCGGCAAAGAGGTCGGCTTTGAAAAAGCGCCGGTTGTAGCGGCGCATCCACGAGACAAACGGGGTGAAATGATCCATTTGGACATGCATATCCGGTCTCCACAAAGACATGTCATCTGATTATAAATGCCGGTGCAGGTCTGACGATGGCTATCAGTATAGATTTAAATATGTTTCAGGTCAATGGCCGAATGCGTCCGCTTGCCTTGGCGGGGAGGGATGCGGCCCGGCTTCAAACCGGCCGGTTATATCATCCCTGCAGCCGGAGGGATGTCTGGCGCGCACTATATAATTACAATTATGTATAGAAAGAAATAATTGATAAATTTACATATATGTAATATTTGATATAACAAATAACAAAAATGTACAGATAAAACCGCTGCCCGGATGATGGTATTTTATCGTATCTAATTAAATAAACAGCTTAAAATGTAACTTGTATGGAAATGGCACAGATTGTGGATATATGATCGGCATGTGTATCATGCCATCTCCAACAGCAGGCAGACGATGAGCCAGACGGTGAATAAAAACAAACCGGTGGGGAATCTGACATTCCAGCAGCAGCGCCGGGAATTGATCCAGGCCTTTGCCGATGGCCGCGCCCCCGATTTCATGATGGCCCATACCCGCCTGTTTGATGCCTATTTCCATGACCGCTACGCCGCCAGTACGGTCGGGCTCGAGCTCGGGCCGACCCGGAATCCCTGTGCCATTGTCGCCCTGGGGGGATACGGCCGCCAGGAACAGTGTATCCATTCCGATGTCGATCTGCTTTTTCTGTTTGAAAAACGGGTGCCGCCCAGCGCGGTTAAACTGGTTGAAGAGATGCTGTTTCCCCTGTGGGACATGGGCATCGAGGTGGGGCACGCGACCCGGTCAATCAGAGACTGTATCGATGAAGCCCGGTCGGATCTGGAAAGCCTGACCGCCATGCTTGATGCCCGGTTTATCTGTGGCATGTCGCCGCTTTTTACCGCACTGGAAGCAGCGCTGCGGGATAAGGTCTGGGCCGGAAAGGCCGACAGAATCATCCATCAGCTGGTGACATCCAATCGGGAACGCCATCGCCGGTTCGGCGATTCGGCGCACCTGCTGCAGCCCAACCTGAAGGAGGGCCACGGGGGGCTGCGCGATTACCACACACTGCGGTGGATTACCCGGATTCAGGCCGGGGTGAGGTCCCGCCGGGATCTCAAATATCATGGCTGTCTGTCCCACGATGAGTATGATTCCCTTGAAACAGCCCTGGCGTTTATCTGGCGGGTTCGGAATCATCTGCACGATCTTACCGGTCGCAAGAACGACCAGCTCTATTTCGAACATCAGAAAATGCTGGCCCGGACGATGGGATATCCGTCGGAAGGCCGGCGGCAGCCGGTGGAAATGTTTCTCGGCGAACTGCACGGACAGATGGCCCGGCTCAAATACCTTGGCGAGCTGTTTTTATATGAAAACGACCTGACAAAGCGATCGCCGTCGTCTAGAAAGAGCGCGGGCTCCCTGGATGATCCCGGACTGGTCATCGACCGGGGAATGGTGGCTTTCCGGACGCCGGAAGACATTGTCGCCGATCCGGAACGGCTCATGCGGATTTTTCTTGAAAGCGCCCGCCACCGGATTCCCCTGACGCCCGAAGCCAAACGTCTGGTTCGGGAATTTGCCCATCTGGTGGATGCAGATTTCCGGCAGTCTCCGGCGGTTATCCGTGCCTTTGAACGGGTGCTGGTCACGCCGGCCGGTACGTTCAACGCCCTCAGCGAAATGGTGGATACCGGGCTGCTGATGCGGTTCATCCCAGAGTTTGAAAATATTCATAACCGCATTCTTTACAATGCGTACCATATCTACCCTGTCGACCGGCACTCCCTGCGGGTGGTCCGGGCGCTGCGGAGCCTGGGAACGCCGGAAGACGTTACCGGCTGCCAGCTGTGCGCGGATCTTTACAAAGAAGTATCCCACAAGAAACTGCTTTGCTGGGCCGCTTTGCTTCACGATATTGCCAAGGGCAATCCGGAGGGCCGCCATGCGGAAAAAGGCGCCGTTGTGGCCGAAAAACGGCTTTTGCAAATGGGGATGCGTCCGGCGGCCGTTGAAACCGTCTGCTTTTTGATCCGTGAACATCTTTTTCTGATTCATACGGCGCTTCGCCGGGACATTCAGGACGAGGAAACGGCCATTTTCTGTGCCCGGCATGTCAAAAACCTCGAACGGCTGAAAATGCTTTACCTGCTCAGCGTGGCCGATTCTGTGGCCACCGGCCCCAAAGCGTGGAACGACTGGACAGCGGTGTTGCTGCAGGATCTTTTTCTGAAAACCGCCAATACCCTGGAAAAAGGAGAACTGGCGTCGGGCCAGGCGGTTCGGATGCTGGAAAAAAAGAAAACCGCGGTATTGTCATCTGCCGGGCCGGGCCGGGACCGGGGCGCGATAGAATCGGTTTTTAAGGAATTGTCGCCCCGCTATCTCTACTACGTCCCGGCCGAGGCGATATCGGCGCATATCGACATGTTCCGTGCGTTGAAAAAAAAGTCGCATGTCTGGACCATTGCACCCGCAGCCACCGACAATACGCGTACCCTGACGATCTGCACGCCGGACAGTCACGGACTTTTTTCAAAAATTGCCGGCGTGCTGACCCTTAACCGGATCAATATTTTAAACGCGCAGGTGTACACGTGGCACAACGGGATCGCCCTGGATATTTTCGAGGTCACCGCGCCGCCGGATCGGGTTTATGAGGAAAAGCAGTGGGAAAAAACCGGCCGTGATCTGAATGCCACGTTGACGGGTCAGCTGGATCTGCCCGCTGTGCTGCAGAAAAAACTGGCGGCCTACCGCACGGCCCGCGTCCCTGGAGACGGCCAGTCGCCGCGGGTGGTGATCGACAATGAAAATGCCAGTTTTTTTACCATCGTCGAAATCTATGCCGATGATTTTCCCGGCCTTTTATTTACGGTTACCGACGCCCTCTACCGGTCGGGGCTGGATATCTGGATTGCCAAGATCGCCACCCATGTCGATCAGGTGGTCGACGTTTTTTACGTGCGAGATTTTGATGGTAACAAGATCAATTCGTCCCGGGCACAGACGGCAATCAGGCAGGCTGTTCTCCGGGCAATCACGGCGGCCGGCGGTGGTCCATCGGCCAGCCCATCCAATGGAAAGCGCGGGGAGGTAGAATGAAGCGCGGTACAAAAACCATCCGGATCCTGATCACCACGACCGTGGCGCTGTTGCCGGATTCTGCGGCCTTTGCCGGCGGGACACATCTCGATTCCGGAGATACGGCCTGGATGATTGTCGCCACCGCCCTGGTCATGATGATGACGCCCGCCGGACTGGCGCTTTTTTACGGCGGCATGTCGAGAAATAAGAATCTGCTTAATACCATCGCCATGACCTTTGTGGCCTATTGCCTGGGCAGTGTGATCTGGGTGGCCTGGGGATATACCCTTGCCTTCGGACCGGATCAGGGCGGGATGATTGGCGGACTCGACCATCTCTTTATGGCCGGTATCGGTGTTAAATCCCTCACCGGTACGATTCCCACCAGCGTGTTTGCCCTTTTTCAGATGACCTTTGCCGCCATTGCGGCGGCCCTGGTGCTCGGGTCCATCGTCGACCGGATGAAATTTTCTGCCTGGATTATTTTTACCGGTTTGTGGGTGACGGTGATTTACTGCCCCATTGCCCACTGGGCCTGGGGCGGCGGGTGGATGATGACGCTTGGCGCCCTTGATTTTGCCGGCGGCAATGTGGTGCACATCAACGCGGGCGTGGGCGGCCTGGTGCTTTGTCTGATGCTGGGCAGACGGATCGGGTACGGCAAAGAAGCAATGTTTCCCTCCAGCGTGGTTCTCACTGCGCTGGGCGCCGGGCTGTTGTGGTTCGGCTGGTTCGGATTTAATGCGGGCAGTGCATTGGCGGCCGGCCCGGTTGCCGGGTCGGCGTTTCTGGTGACCAATACATCCGCTGCTGCAGGCGCGTTGACCTGGATGCTTGTTGAATGGCAGGTGAATCGGAAGCCGACCGTTCTGGGCATCGCATCCGGGGCTGTCGCCGGGCTGGTTGCCATCACCCCGGCTGCCGGATTCGTCAACCTGTCCGGAGCGCTGATCATCGGAACATGCGCCGGCGTGATCGGTTTCTACGGGGTGACCCTGCTCAAACGGAAACTTGGCTATGATGATTCCCTGGATGTTTTCGGCGTCCACGGGATGTGCGGCATCTGGGGCGCCCTGGCCACCGGCCTTTTTGCCGATCCGGCCATCACCGAAGGCGCCGCCGGACTTTTCTATGGTAATCCGCGCCAACTTTGGATACAATTTGTGTCCATTGTGGCTACCGCTCTTTATACCGCTGTCGGTACACTGGGTGTTTTGTGGGTCACCCGATGGCTGACCCACGGTATCCGGGTGTCGGCCGAAGATGAGGTTGAAGGCCTGGACAGTGCGATTCACGGGGAGCGGGCATTTGAAATTTCTTAATTGAGACAGCTGACGGATTACGGAGGAAAGGGTAAATGAAGAAGATTGAAGCGATCATCAAGCCGTTTAAGCTTGATGATGTCAAAGAAGCACTGAGCGAAGTCAATATCCAGGGGATGACGATTTCCGAAGTCAAGGGCCATGGCCGCCAGAAAGGCCATACGGAAATTTATCGCGGCGCCGAATATGTGGTCGATTTTATACCCAAGGTAAAAATCGAGGTGGTGGTCAGCGATGATGTACTGGAAACAGTGATCGAAAAAATTGAGGAAGCGGCCAAAACCGGAAAGCTCGGGGACGGCAAAATTTTTGTGTTTGATGTCGAACAGGCCGTTCGCGTCAGAACCGGCGACCGGGGCGAAGATGCCATCTGAATGGCAGCGAAGACAACGGGCGCGTATCCTTTCGCATCGGCCGGAAGATTCAAACTCTCCGGAACGGGAAAACCCGTTCCGGATCGACATTCGATAAACAACGTGCGTTTTTACTCTCAACCAAAAGGAGGATGTTACTTATGACACCGGCGGATGTAATCAAACTGGCCAAGGAAAATGATGTAAGAATCGTTGATCTCCGGTTTATCGATTTCCCGGGGGTATGGCAGCATTTCAGCGTACCCATTGGCGAGCTGGATGCGTCGAGCTTTGAGGACGGATTCGGGTTTGACGGGTCCAGTATCCGCGGCTGGCAGCCGATTCACGCCAGCGACATGCTGGTGGTACCCGATGCGGCCACGGCAAAAATAGACCCGTTTTTCAAAACCCCGACCCTGGTGGTGATCGGTAATATTGTGGACCCGATTACCCGGGAGCCGTACTCGCGCGATCCGCGTCATATTGCCCGCAAGGCCGAGAACTACCTGAAAAGCACGGGTATCGGCAATGTGGCCTATATCGGCCCTGAACCCGAGTTTTTCATTTTCGACGACATCCGTTTTGAATCGAGCCGGGAAGGCGCCTTCTACCAGATCGATTCGGTTGAAGGGGCCTGGAATACCGGCCGGGACGAAGCGCCCAACCTCGGGTATAAACCCCGTCACAAGGAAGGTTATTTTCCGGTACCGCCCATGGATAAATTCCAGGATCTGCGATCGGAAATGGTGTTGACGCTGGAGGCGCTGGGAATCGATATCGAGGCCCAGCACCATGAAGTGGCCACCGCCGGTCAGTCCGAGATCGATATGCGCTTTAAACCGTTGCTGCAGATGGCCGATCAGCTGATGTGGTTCAAATACGTGCTGAAAAATGTGGCCTATCAGAATGGCCATACCGTCACCTTCATGCCCAAACCGTTGTTTGAGGATAATGGTACCGGGATGCATACCCATATCAGTATCTGGAAAGATGACCAGCCCCTGTTTGCCGGTGATAAATATGCCGGGGTATCCCAGGAGGCATTGTACGCCATCGGCGGGATTCTGGCCCATTGCAAGTCTTTATGCGCATTCAGCAATCCGACCACCAATTCGTACAAACGCCTGGTCCCCGGCTTCGAGGCCCCGGTGAACCTGGCTTATTCGAGCCGGAACCGCAGCGCGGCCGTCCGGCTGCCCATGTACTCGACATCCCCCAAGGCCAAGCGGATCGAATTCCGGACCCCGGATCCGTCCTGCAACGGATATCTGGCGTTTTCCGCTATTTTGATGGCGGTGCTCGACGGTATTGAAAACAAGATGGACCCCGGCGATCCGCTGGATAAGGATATCTACGGGCTGCCGCCGGAAGAACTGGCACAGATTCCGTCTGCGCCGGGCTCCCTGGATGAAGCCCTGCAGGCCCTCAAAGACGATCACGACTACCTGCTCAAGGGAGATGTCTTTACCCAGGATGCGCTGGATATGTGGATTGATTATAAAATCGACAATGAAGTCAACCCGGTCAAACTGCGGCCGCACCCCCATGAATTTCATCTCTACTACGATATTTAGGCGCAGCCGCTGACGTCAGTCGCCACCCGTTCTGCCGGACCGGATATTGCCGTGTCCCGGTCCGGCAGCCCCCGCCGCCCTGAACTGGATTCTTCGCATCGGCGGACGTGCGGACCGGGGTGCCGATTGATACCGAAGCGTTTCCCTCCAGCGGGGCGCTTTCCGCGGGCCGTACTGTCTCCACTGTTCATGCCCTGGCAATACAGGGCATCCTGGAAAACCGGGACGCAGTTCTAATTCTAAAACGGCAAAGGAGAGAAAATGGCCAATTTTCTGTTTGTTCTCGGCAAAGATGACAACGAAGCCGCCACGCGTTGTTTCCAGTTTGCCAAAATCGCCCATGTCAAGGGGCACCAGGTTGATCTGTTTTTTATAGACGGCGGGGTAATGTGGGCAGACTCAGATCGTGATTTCACCCAGAAAACCACCACGGGTGACGCCCCGGGTGATTACTGGCCCTACCTGGTGGAAAATGGCGTAAAAACAGGTATCTGTACCCCGTGTGCCAAAAATCGGCACCTGGATGAGACAAAATTTTTCTCCAATATGCAGCTCGACGGCGGTCCGCATCTCATCGACATGGCGGCGGCGGCGAAGGTGTTTAATTTTTGACAGACGGGAAAAAAGAAAAACCCTGGATCTGAAGGGAATTTTGGCCGTTCCATAAAAGGGTGGCCATACAGGTACGGCTGTCGATCCATTTCCGGTTACAGGATACCGATTAAATCGGACGCTGGTGCTTTATCTTCACCTTGAAAGTAAACCGATTCTGTATTATTTAGCGGCAGCACCCTGATGGATTAAAAACAACCGGAAAGGACCAGCCATGTCGGAAAATCCCGTAAAAGTTTATTCTTTAAGTACCTGCAGTCATTGCCGGGCGGTGAAAAAATTGATGGATGACTGCACCGTCAAATATGAATTCGTGGATGTGGATCTTCTGGAAGGTGAGGCCCGCCAGGCCATCCTGGAAGACGTCCGCAAATTCAACCCCCGATGTTCGTTTCCCACCATTATCATTGGCGAAAAGGTGATTGTCGGATACAAGGAAGAAAAAATCAGGGAGGCGCTGGGGCTCTCATGACACCGGAGAAAATGACATCCGAAAAGCTGTACGGGCTGTTGAAAAAGGTCCAGGAACCCAAAGGGTATTATTTCAGCAGAGACAAAGAGCGCGTATTCGAACTTCTCGACGCGTTGCTGATCAATAAAGACCGGTACGGCTACATGGTCTGCCCCTGCCGGCTGGCTTCCGGAGACCGGGCGGCGGATAAGGATATCATCTGCCCGTGTGTTTACCGGAAGGAGGATGTGGAGGAATTCGGCAGCTGCTATTGTAATCTTTACGTCTCCAGAGAATGGAACGAGGATGCCATAGCCCACGAATATGTTCCCGAACGCCGCCCGCCGGAGAAAATGGGGTTTTAGGAGGCGAAGAGAGTCAATGGATTTTTGACAGCATCGGACGAAATCGTTCAGCAGCATGCGAACAACCGCTCATTCCTGGTCTTTTATTCCAACAATGCCGCCGATTGGAAGCGTCATTTTTTTCCAATACCTTTTCTACTTCTTCGCATCGCATTTATGATGGATCGCATGATTCTTCCCATATGAGAACAGACACTGCCGATGATTGGATTGCCGGTGCTGCGCCAGTGGCGCTGCCGGCCACGCCAGGCATGACGGCTGGCGGCCAGATTTGACCTTCGGCAACCAGGAGGATCGATTTGCCAACAGATAAATCACAAACGCTTGCCATGACGCTCTATGCCACTGTCGATTTTCTCCACGTGGTTACCTCTTTTGTGGAAAAAGCAGCCCTGGCGCTGGGCATGGCTGAATCAGATGCCCTGGCGCTGACCCTGGCGACCGAGGAGATCTTTGTTTATCTCTGCGGAACGTCCGCACCGGACAGGGAAATGAAAATCATCTGTACCGGCGGCGGGTATTTCGTCCGGGTGGATTTTTCCCTGCCTGTGGACGACGTCAACCTGCGGGCCTTCAACCTCACCGCATCCGTTTCTCTGGAAGATGACATTGCCCTCGACGAGATGGGGCTCTTCATCGCCGCCCGCAAGGTGGACCACTTTCGGGTAACGGAAACCAATGGCCAGGGGATCCGGCTCGCCCTGATCAAGGAGAAGACCTATCCCGACCTGGCGGATGCCGACCTGCCGGTACCCGCGCCTTCCGGCCCCTTTTCCCTGCGCCGACCGGATTCGGCCGATGCCAAGCTTTTTGTCCTGATGGCCCGTCAGGCCGGTCCCGCATCGCCGGTGCCCGGTTCCTTCGCCTGGCCGGGCAAGGTGGTCGACCAGCTGGTTGCGGGGGATGTCGATATGATCATCGCCCTGGATCCGTCGGGCCGCATCGGCGGGGGGATTCTCTGGCACTGGCCGGGGCCGGGGACCGTGGCGTTTTTCGGACCGTATCTTTTCAGCCCGGATCCGGATCCATCGCTGGCCGAAGATCTGCTCGATGCCTGTATCAGCGCCATCGCCAAGACCCATGCCGTGGCACTGATCAGCCGGCATCCTGCCGAATACCTGCCCCGGCACCGGTTCGAAAAGCTGGGAAGTGTGACGGCCTTCGGCGGTGCCGGCGGGGCCGTGTCCCGGCCCACGTATTTTCGCCAGATGCAGGAAGATGCCGGCTGCGTGGTCAAAGTTCATCCCGGCCTCATGGCGTTTCTCGAAGGCGAATATCTCCGGCTGGTCCTGCCCCGGGAAGTAGTGCAGATCGATACGGCCGGAGAAGGTCTGAATCCTTTTGCCGTGCTCTCGGCCGATGTCGACCGGCAGGCGAACACGGTCACTCTGCGGCCCATCCGGGCCGGGACCGATGCGGCCGACACCCTGGCCGCCCATGTCGATCTGTTCCGAAAAGAATCGGTTGCCGGGCTCTTCTTCGAAATGGACCTGGCCCTGCCCTGGCAGGTGGGATTCACCCCGGCCCTTCTTGAAAACGGGTTTACGCCCCGCCTGATCCTTCCCTATGCCGGAGAGGGCGATCTGGTCGTGTTTCAATGGGAAGCAGGGCAGCCATGACCCGTGCGGCGCTGGACCGGCTGGTCCCGGAACACATCCGGCGATTCGAGGCGTATATTCCCAGCAAGCCCGATGACGTCCTGATGAAGCTCTACCGGTGCGGGCACCTGCACCGGCTGAACAACAACGAAAATCCCCTGGGACCGCCGCCGGCCGCCCGGAAAGTGCTCGACGCCTTCCCTCCGCCCCGGGCCTCCCTGTACCCCAGCGGCGATGTTTACCATCTCCGGTATCATCTGGCCGAAAAATTCGGGCTGACGCCGGATCAGATCCTGGTGGGAAACGGTTCCAACGAGGTGATCGCCTTCGTGATCAAGGCGTTCTGCCAGCCGGGAGACAATATCGTCACCGCCGACAAAACCTTTGCCGTTTACGAATGGGTGGCCGAATTTTCCGGTTTCGAGGCCCGGGTGGTGCCCCTGAAGGACTTCGGATTCGACGACCAGGGCATGCTGGACGTGATCGACGACCGGACCAAGGTGGTCTTTCTGTGCAATCCCAACAACCCCACCGGGCAGTACTGGAACGAGAAACGGTTGCGGCGGTTCCTCGATACCATTGACGGGCGGCAGATCCTCGTCATCGACGAAGCCTATTTTGAATTCGTCGACCAGGACGATTATCCCAACGGGATATCCCTGATTGCCCGGTATCCCAATCTGGTGGTCTTCCGGACCTTTTCCAAGATGTACGCTCTGGCCGGCCTGCGGATCGGGTACCTGGCCGGATCCCGGGAGGTGGTCGATATCATCCGGCGGACCTGCGTGGTCTACTCGGTCAACACGCTGGCCCAGGAAGCGAGCCTGGCCTGCCTTGAGGACGACGGGCATATCCGGCGTACCCGCGAGATGGTTGCCGGCGGCAAGGCCTTTCTTGCAAAGGCATTCGGCGACCTGGGCCTTGAGACCGTCGTGGGCGAAGGCAACTATATCATGGTCAAGCTTCCCATCAGCGACAGCCTGGCCTACCGGAAGCTCATGGCCCGCGGATTCATGGTCCGGAGCATGACCGGCTTCAGGATGCCCAACTGGATCCGGGTCACCATCGTCCACCGGGAGATTCTCGAGGCGTTTGTCGATGCCCTTTCCGAGGTACTTAATGAATAAGCCGATCCTCCAGAGCCGGCCGCTGACCATCGGCGCTCCGGTCCCCCGGGCGGACGCGGCGGCCAAGGTCACGGGCCGGGAAAAATACGCGGCCGATTATTACGGCGATGGTTTTCTCTGGGCGGGGGTGCGACGAGCCGGCATCGCCCACGGCGGGATCCGGCGCATCTCGATCCAAAAGGCGGCCGGGCTGGCCGGCGTCGTCCGTATCCTGACAAGCCGGGACGTGAAAGGGACCAATCGCTACGGCGTGGTGGAGACGGACCAGCCCGTGCTGGCCGACGACCGGGTGCGTCACATAGGGGATCCGGTGGTGCTGGTGATCGCCGAAGAAAAAGAGATTCTGGAACAGGCGCTGGGGCTGATCGATATTGATTACGATCCCCTGCCGGCGGTTTTCGATCCGATAGCGGCCCTCCGGGACGATGCCGTCCGGATTCATGCAAACCGGGCCGACGGCAACCTCCTGCTCAAGGGACGGATCCGCAAGGGCGACGATCCGGACATCTGGGGGCAATGTGATCAGATGGTGGACGCTGAATTCAGTTTTCCCCACCAGGAGCACGCCTGTCTGGAAACCGAGTGCGGCTGGGCCCGGGTCGGCGATGACGGCATCCTCGACATCGTGGTCTCCACCCAGACCCCGTTTCGGGACCGGGTGGAACTCTCCCACGCCCTGGGGATCGAAATAGAAAAGATGCGGATCATCGCCCCATATTGCGGCGGCGCTTTCGGCGGCAAAGACGGGATCACCGTCCAGGCCCTGCTGGCCCTGGCCGCCCTCAATTGTCCGGGGCGGGCGGTCAAGCTCTGGTGCAGCCGGGAGGAGAGTATCCTGGCCAGCCCCAAGCGGCATCCGGCCCGGCTCCGGTACCGCCTGGGGGCCCGGTCAGATGGAACCTTT
>Ga0256846_1000265_pt1 | contig 22329 bp, 19 predicted proteins | sample TevniametaG_FD_189098 | JGI IMG/M metagenome (GOLD analysis project Ga0256846, IMG submission 189098) | Tube worm associated microbial communities from hydrothermal vent at the East Pacific Rise, Pacific Ocean - Tevnia | ecosystem: Host-associated > Annelida > Integument > Unclassified ...
GTAACGGTTCACTGCCAATATTTTTAACCTTTAAGGATATAACAGGAACTATCTTGACCATAACATCTTTGAAATTAGTCTTAACTTCCCGCCATTCCGTTTCCTGCCAGACAATTTCCATTGATCTTCTTACCTGACTGCTATTCCATGTGGATTTAAATGAAGTGACAATCACAATCGCAGCAATAAGAAAAGCGGCAATAAGAATAAAATTAATCCAATATTTAGGATCATTTATCCTCTGCTTCAAATCTTTTTTTTCCCCGTTATATTTATTGAATATGGAATCATTGTCATTCATTATTTCCTCCGCCTGCAATCACTATTTTAACAAAAAGAGATATAAAAAAAAAGGGGGGCGAAAAAGCCCCCCCATTGTATTTTCAGGTTTTTTTAACTATTAAACAATACCCTGATCTAACATTGATTTAGCAACTTTTAAGAAGCCGGCAATATTAGCTCCGACCATATAGTTACCCTTGTGTCCATACTTTTCAGCAGTTTCATAAGCATTCTTATGAATGTTTTTCATAATATCATGAAGTTTTTTATCAACTTCTTCTCTTGTCCAGCTATATCTGAGACTGTTCTGACTCATTTCAAGACCGGAAACAGCAACACCACCTGCATTTGCAGCTTTTCCAGGACCATACATAATATCATTAGCAAGAAATACATTGATTCCGGCAGGATTAGTAGGCATATTAGCACCTTCGGATACAGCTTTAACTCCATTGTTAACGAGATTCTGTGCATCTTTTTCATTGATCTCATTTTGAGTTGCACTCGGGAATGCGATATCAGCTTTGTGATTCCAGAGAGGATTGAAATCCTTTGAAGGATCAACCGGAGTATAAACGGCAGATGAGTATTTGTCTGCATACTCTTTGATTCTTCCTCTTCTGACATTTTTCAATTCCATTACAAATGCAAGTTTTTCAGTATCAATACCTGCTTCATCATAGATATATCCTTTGGAATCGGAAAGAGTAACGGGTTTTGCACCGAGTTCGAGAAGTTTCTCAACCGTATACTGAGCAACATTTCCGGAACCGGAAACCAGTGCGGTCTTACCCTGAAGTGTATCATTTTTAACATTCAGCATTTCAGCTGCAAAATAAACAGAACCATAACCGGTTGCTTCCGGTCTGATAAGACTTCCGCCCCATTCAAGACCTTTTCCCGTAAGAATGCCTGTATGTTCATTTTTAAGTTTTTTATAGTAACCGAACATGAAACCGATCTCTCTTCCGCCAACACCGATATCACCGGCAGGAACATCCGTATCAGGTCCGATATGTCTGTAGAGCTCTCTCATGAATGCCTGACAAAATCTCATTACTTCAGCATCCGATTTACCTTTAGGATCAAAATCAGATCCGCCTTTTGCTCCGCCCATAGGAAGAGTTGTAAGTGAATTTTTAAAGACCTGTTCAAATCCGAGAAATTTAATAATTCCAAGATAAACAGAAGGATGAAATCTGAGTCCGCCTTTATAAGGACCGATAGCCCCGTTGAACTGAACTCTGAAACCTCTGTTGATCTGAACATTACCCTTGTCATCTACCCAGGGAACTCTAAACTGAAATGCTCTGTCCGGTTCTATGATTCTGTCATAGATTGCGGCTTTCACAAATTCAGGATGTCTCTCTACTGTAGGCTCAAGAGACTCCATGACCTCTTCAACAGCTTGATGAAACTCAGGCTGACCGGGGTCCTTTGACTTAACTTTTTCAAGAATTTCATTTTTTAATGACATAAATTATCTCCTTTAAATCATTTTTTTTTGAATTCAATTTTTATCAAAAATATGTTAAGATGTCAACTATTTGTTAATAAAATAAATTTTTTTTTGGAGACATAAAATGGACAGATTATCTGCAAGAGTAAAGAGGATATCCGCCTCACCTACACTTGAACTTTTAAAGATCAAAAACTCAATGATTAAAAAAGGTGATACTATATTGGATTTTGGTGCGGGAGAGCCTGATTTCAACACTCCTGATTTTATAAAAAAAGCCGGAATTGAGGCGATTAATAATAATTTCACCAAATATACTTCCGTTACAGGTATTCCGGAACTTAAGAAAGCGATTGCAGTGAATTATAAAAAAGAGCAGGGTTTTTTACCTGAGGATAAAGAGATAATTGTAACACCGGGCAGCAAATACGGACTTTATCTGATAATTCAGGCTCTTATTGATGAAGGAGATGAAGTTATTATCCCTAAACCATACTGGGTGACCTATCCTCAGCTTGTAAGTTTTGCAGGAGGAAAAGTTATCTATGCAGATCATATAAACGGAGTTGACCTATTCACAATTACCGCTGAATCCTATATAGAAAAGTATAGCGAAAAAACAAAGGCAATTATAGTAAACTCTCCTTCAAATCCCACCGGAGAAATAATGTCGGATTCCGAACTAAAAAGACTACTTGAATTCTTCACAAAAAAGGATGTTTTTATTATTTTCGATGATTGTTACAGAAAGATCGTTTATACGGAAAAAGAATTCACATCACCGATCTCCCTTTTTCCGGATTCCTTCGGGAATCTTGCAATTGTAAGTTCACTCTCTAAAACATTTTCTATGACAGGTTGGAGAATAGGATATACAATTGCTCCTGAGTTTATCTGCAACTCAATGTCAAAAATTCAGGGACACTCCACATCAAACCCATGCTCAATATCTCAGAAATCTGCAATTGCAGCTCTTTTGGAAGAGGAAGGATCGGTTTTATCTATGGTTAAAAAATATAAACAAAGAAGAGATCTCATAACTCAAAAAATAAGAGAGATAGGAAATCTGAAATTTAAAATCCCTCAGGGAGCCTTTTACTTTTTTGTGGATTTCTCTTATTATATAACAAAAATGGGATTTAAGAATGATAAAGATTTTGCAATGGATATTCTGAATAAGCTGAAAATCATAACTGTTCCGGGATCTGCATTCGGAGCGGAAGGATATCTGCGAATTTCCTATGCAGCATCATTGGATATTCTTAAAGAGGGATTCAACAGACTTGAAAAATATTTGAACGGATAATATGGAGCTTGACTATAAAGGAAGAACATTTTCTTTTTCAAAAAATAAGAGGAAAAAAAGAAAAAGAAGAGTTGTTATTATATTATTTTCCCTGCTGTTTTTTCTTTTGGTAACTCTTTACATCTCTCATAGCGATTACGGTAAAATAAAAAAGATTGAATCACTGCTTCTTACAAATAGACTTAACAAAGCTGAAAAAGTTTTTAATGATATAAAAAATTCTTTTTTTCATAAAAATTCAAAGAGAGAACTTAAAGCCTTAATATACCTCTTTAAAGGAAAACTCAAAACCGGAAATGATATATTGAAAAAGCTTAAAGTAAAGAGATCATATATTAATTATAAATCATTTCTGGATTTTTTTTCCTACAATTCAAAATATGATCTTTTAAAAATTTATTCCGAATTTCTTTATGATTTTTACAATAGGGATCCCGAACTGCTTATCTCAATTGCTTCGGCATCATCGGCACTTTATCTGCCGCAAAAATCAGACAAATTTTTAAAACTTGCGATTGAATCCGGAGAAGATCAAAATAGTGGAAAGATAAAAATATTAAAGGATATAAATAAAACCTTAAGAAGTGGAAAGATCAATTTTGTGTTTGACTCCAATAAAGACCCGATAGCATACTATGACATTGCAAAAAGAGAAGCTGTTCCTATGATAAAAGGATTTGACTTCTCTGAATTCGGCAGATCCGTAAGAACCGGAATCAAGTTTTTCACTCTTACCATTGATAAATTTGTTCAGGATAAGGTGGACAGACTATTCAGAGGGAAACACGGATCTCTTGTTTTTATAGATCTTGATGACGGAAGTATTATTTCCGCTTATTCCAAACCATTTAATACAAATTTTCCAAACTCTGCATTTACAGAAAAATATGAACCCGGATCAATAATCAAATGCATAACAATGTTTTCATACCTCAATTCTCAGGTTGATGACATTTTTCCGTTTAACTGCAAAGGTAATATGCTTATCGACGGCAAAATTTTTTACGACTGGATAAAACACGGGAATCTGAATGATCCGGTCACGGCTCTCGCCCGATCCTGCAATCTATCCTTTGCCAAAATGGGGATTTTGATTGGAAAGCAGAAGCTGTCCGACACTCTGAAACTTTTCCGGTTTAACAACCCTCCGATCAACGACCTTTTTTTAAAATTAAAGACGGGAAGTTTTAATGAAAACATCAACAATGATTTTTCACTTGCCAAACTATCCATAGGACTTAATGAAATAGAGGAGACTACATTTCATATGGCATTAATCAGTTCATTGATAGCATCAGACGGAATCTCCGCATCTCCTTTTTTAATCATAAACAGAAAGAATATTTTAAAACTCGGTAATTATTACCATAAATCATCTGTTATGGAAGTAATGAAAAACAACATGGCATACAGTAAGATTCGGTTTGCCATGAACCGTGTCGTTGAAGATAAAAACGGAACCGGAAGAAGAGCAAAAAAAGACAACTTAAAATTTGCAATTAAAACCGGAACGGCAGGGAGTAAGAAACTTGGATTCGACTCTGTTATTATTGGTTTTTTCCCCTATGAATCTCCAAGATTTTCATTTGCAATCAGGCTTGAAAGAGCGGGAAAAGCAGAATTAGCGGGAGCCGGATTCCTTAAAGATTTTTTAACCGGTGTTACGGAAAGGAACAGATAAATGAAAAAACGACTCTCTTTCATATTTATTGTATTATTTCTTCTTAACTATCTTTCTTATTCGATAACGGTTGTATTCCCGTTTAAAGTGAGCTTGAAAGAGGATAAATCATTACAATGGCTCGGTAAAGCGGTATCTTTGTATATAGATTGCGGATTCAAGCTGAACGGCATTAACTCTTTTAGTAATGCGGATACCGATTCTTTTCTAAAAAAATACAGGATAACCTTCCCCTACAATATCTCTAAAGCACTATTAATACACATTTCCAAAGAGATAGGAGCAGACAGGCTGATATGGGGGGAGATCTCATCATCGGATAATTTAAAAAACCAATCTCCGAGACACATAATCATCAAAACCTTTGTAATAGACATCAAAAATTTCACACAAAAATATCTTCCGGTTATCAAAGGAATTCCCGGAAATATTTTCGAGATGGAACAGAAACTATTTAACTATGTTTTTAACCTCTATTCTCCCGGAAAAGATCAAATTATTTTCCCTGATATTGAATTTGACAAATCAGGTTATGAAATATTTGTAAAAGCAATGTTAATAGACAATTTTGAAGAAAGAATAAAATTATTTAAAAAGATCCCTGTTGATAAAGATCATACTTCCGACCTGCTTAATCTTGAGTTGGCGAAATCTCTTTTTTTTACAAATTCAAGTAGTGAAGCGGAAGAATATTTAAAAAAGATAGAAGATGACAGTTACCTGAAAGGTGAAAAATGCTTTCTTTTAGGGATAATAAACTATTTCGACGGGCAAATGGATGAATCAATGAATAATTTCTCCAAAGTTTTAGGAACAAAGGTATTCACAGCAGAGGCTCTCAGTAACTACGGAATGCTCTTAGGTTTGACTCATGACTATAAAGAAGGAATAAAATATCTTAAAAGATCTCTGAAGATTAAAAAGACCGACGAAGCCTATCTTAATATAATGTATATATATATGCTTGATAAAAGATTATCCGAAGCTAAGAGTGCCCTCGTTTCAGCACTCACAAAATTTCCATACTCCGATGATCTTAGAAATATACTGAAAAAATTTCTCGATGAATTTCCACTTTCAAAACGGGCAAGTGAAGTTTTTTCAAAATATATCCCGGGGTTTAATATCGGGAATAAAAAATATAGGATCCATTTTAAACTTATAAATCCTTTCATTCCGGGAATCAACGATGAGTCTTCCACAGGAAATATCGGATCGGAATATAACGGAGCAAACGACAACCCCGATCCTATGATTAATGAACTGGACAGGAAGCTTTGGAAAAATCCTTTTTCAGGAGACTCATACTTTAAGATTTCGCGGTTATTGAAAAAAGGGAAAAAATTCTATTCCGCACTCGATTATGCAAGTTGTGCTCTTTTTCTTAGTCAAAATACAGATAATTATCAAAATGTGTTGGAACTCTTAAAAAAGCTCAAGCTTGAAAAAGAGTTTAAACTCATCTCAAATGAAGCAGTAAAAAAATTCCCCTACGGGACGTTATAAATCCGACTTAGACTCCTCTGCCTCCCCCGGCAATATCTCAATGAATATCCGAGTTTTGGGGAAAAGGATGCAGGATCCGGGGGGTTGTGTCTTGAAAGAACTCTGCAAGCTCTCCACTTAGAACTGTAATCTCTGTCTGACTTCTAATAACCGTAAGCTCCACCAAATCCAACCCCCTAAATCCCAAATCCCAGCCGAAGGCTGATCGCTATGTGCTGTTAACTAATGACAATCCTATATTTCCTATCGTTCTAAATATTTGATAATTTTTTCTATATTTTCTTTCAATTCGGGTATTTTATTTTCAATCACATCCCAAATTATATCTTCATCAATACCGAAATATTCATGAACAACAATATCTCTTAAACCTGCGATCTTTTTCCATTCAATCTCCGCATATTTTTCTTTTATATCTGCGGGAATCTTTTTTGCCGCTTCTCCAATGATCTCAAGATTTCTCATAACAGCATCAAAGGTTTTGTCATCTGAGAAAAAATCACGCCTGTTTAAATCAGAAACAAACCTCAAGATCTTATTTACGGAATCTGAAATATCAAATATAAAAAACTTCCATTCTCTCTTATGCATAAACAGCTTCCGTTAAAATTTTAGTCCTTAACTCTTTTCTTATTGCACCTTTTATCAGAAGATCGATCTTATATTCAGGGAAAAGGGAAGAAAGATAGAATTTTAATTCCATAAAATTATCAAAAGTTTTTCTTTCCTTTTTAATATCGACAAGGATATCTATGTCGCTCGATTTATTCTCTTCTTTTCGTGAATAAGAACCAAATATTGCTATCTCTTTTACTCCGAATTTGTCAAGAAGATCGGGCTTCTCCTTTTGAAGCACTTTCATACATTCGGACAAATCCAATATTATCTCTTTTTTAATATCGGTCATTGTGCTACCTTAAGATAATTAAATCATAATTAAATAATTTATTCAATCCCGCCCTCCACCCCAAAAGAGAAATTATCAATTCTCAATTTTGAATTCTAAATTCTTAATTAAGATGTAAATAGTCGAAATGTCGGAGTGTCGAAAAGTCGAAAATGAAGGTGATATTGGTTAGAGGTGAGGGGTCAGTGGGTAGTTCTAAGTTTTAAGTGTTGAGTTTTTAGTTTGGGATTGCAGAGATTGTCATTTATAGTCATTAGTTCACTTCGTGAACGTCATTAAGAATTTACGGAATTTGCTGATATTTTATCTCTTAGTAATGTGAACTCAGCTGAAGGCTGACGGCTGAGAACTGTGAACTCTATTGACACATTTTTACATAAATGCTAACATCAAAAATTAATTTTCGGATCCTATATTTTAAGGATCAAGAGGTAAAAATGAAAAGAAAAGAGAGAGAACATTTAAAGGAAGATCCGTTTGCCGTTTTTATTGAGACTGTTATACAAAAATTTTCAGACTTAAAAAAGGAGATACTTACAATTATCGCTATAATAATTTTTATCGGCATAATTGTCGGTGCTGTTTTGCTTATCAGATCTTCATCAATCAGTAAGGAAAACGGTCTTTTTGCAAAGGCACTTGAGATAAAAAATTCATCTTTTCTTACCAATGATCAAAAGATAGAACAATTATCTAAAATAGATTCGGGAAAAGGAATTTCAGCCACAATCAACTTTTACATTGCTACTATCCATTTCAATGAAGGTCAATTTAAGAAAGCAAAGGAAATTCTGGAAAATTCACCTGAAAGTTCTATCCAATATATCAATGATGAAAAAAAATTATTAAAATCCGAGATATTCATGGCACTCGGGGAAAAATCCGAAGCAATTAAACTACTGAAGCAAGTATTATTTGAAGGAAATTCCAAAGTTCCGAAAGATTTTATCCTTTTAAAAATCGCAAAATATGAGATTATTCAAAATAATAAACCTTCTGCTTTAGAAAATTTAAAAAAACTTATCGAAGAGTATCCGGACTCAATATACTCAAGAGATGCTCGAAAGATGATAAGTTCCATGGAATAGATATCTTTTATTTATAAATAAAACTATATAATAATAAATAGTATTAATATTAAAAAAAAAACTTAAATTAGAATTAATTTCATTAACATATAAAAAGATAAAAATTATTAAAATCGGTAGATTACCTCAATTCAACCGAACTATTTCTTCTTATTATTTTTTGCAAATTCCTCTTTGACCATATCGGTAACTTTTCTAAAATTAACTTTCCCGCTTCCCATTTTAGGCATTTCATCCAGAACAAAGAAATCTTTCGGGAGAGCAATATTGGGAAGCTTTTCGGACATTTTTTTGATTATAGATTTTTCATCAAGTCTCTTGGTAACAGTCGCAACAATTTTTGCTCCCTTTAAAAAATCCGGAACTTCCACTATACAACAATCAGTATCATCAGGAATAACTTCAATCAGAACACTTTCAATTTTAACGAGAGATACCATCTCTCCACCAATCTTAACAAACCTTTTCAGCCTTCCTCTGTGCCACACATATCCGTCTTCATCCACCATTCCCATATCACCGGTATCATACCAACCGTCCTTCATCCTCAAAGATGTTTCTTCTATATCATCAAAATATCCTTTCATTATAAGATCACCTTTTGCAAGGAGTTTACCCTCTTTCCCTGCAGGTAGTTCCTCTCCACTATCAATATCTGCAATTTTAACCTGCACATGTTCCAATGGTCTTCCGATACTTCCGGGTCTGTTTTCATTCGGAATATTTACCGATATAACCGGACTGGTTTCGGTACATCCGTAACCTTCAAGTAAAGTAATTCCATGCTTCTTTTTATATCCGTCCCTTAACATATCCGGACATTTATCGGCACCCGCAACTGCAATTCTTATACTTTTAAGATCTCCGGCTTCCGACTGTCTCAAATATCCGTTAAAAAAGACCGGCGTTCCCAGCATCAGAGTAACTTCTTCCTCTTTTATTATCTGGACAACTTTCCTGTATTCCAAAGGATTCGGATAGGTAACAACAGTTAAACCTCTAAGTAGAGGTAACCAGAAATTTGTATTATATCCGAATACATGAAACAGAGGGAGGTTGCCAAGCATAATATCTTCATCTTTAAATTCAAGGCGATTAAATATATCGGTCACGTTCGAACCGAGATTTCTATGGGTAAGCTGAACGGCCTTAGGATCTTTTTCACTTCCTGAAGTAAAAAGAATTACAACGTTATCATCTATTTCACTTTTCGGTAATGATTTTTTAATCAGAGGAAAAGGCATTTTAGACTTAAGTGCGGCTTTTAATTTATCCACAACCGATATCTCTTTCATAATATCTTCAATAAAAACCATTCCCCTGACAATCCTGCACCCTATTTTTTCACACAATGCCCTTGAAGTAATAATTGTTTTAAAACCGCATTTTTGTTGAGCATATTCTGAATTTTCCGCAGCACCGGTTGAATAATTTATCATTACGGGAACTTTTCCAGCCATAAGAGTACCGAGTACCGTCAACATAACTCCAGCCGAATTCGGGATCATTATGCCGATAAACCCATCTTTATAATTTTTTATTTTTTCCGTCAATAAAAAAGATGCTATCAAAGCTTTTGAGTAAGTTACTTTAGACTCTCTTCCTCTATCAATTATTGCAACTTTTTTCCCGTTTTTCTTAGCAACTTTAATAAATTTTTCATGTAATATCATTATTGCCTCCAAGAACTTTTATCAATATAATATTTTTTATACCATAAAAATAATTTTTTTTAAACAAATGGAAATAACACAATTCATTGAATAATATTTAAAAAAAAGCCATCGTAAATTTATATATTACTACAGCTTTCTTGGTATGTTTCAATCCGTTTATAACTCTTCACCTAATGATTTTTTAATATTTTAATTACTGAAAATATGATTATAATAAGAGACACTATCTGAATAACACCGGGATTGTTACCGAATATTAACACCGAACCGATAACAGGATAGATAATATTTGAAGAATATTGCAATTGACCCGTCAATATCATTGATCCGTTTTTAAAAGCAAGTTGAATTGAAATGAGGGATAATAGAGCTGCAGATATATATAAATATAAATATACGGAACCGAAATATCTACCGACCCTATATCCGTATAGTGTAACAAGTATCTTTAAACTTACAACCATTATCCCCGCAAAAGTTCCGCTTGTAACGGAGAATATGACACTCTTTATTTTCCGGTTAAACTTCCTGGAAAATCCAATCATAATTAACAGTACCGGGGAAAAAAAATATATATAATTAAAAATACTATTTGAAGGAATTGAAGAATCATCGGATTTTTGAAAAAGTGAAAGAAGAACAATCCCGGCAATTATCAGAAAAGATAAGAGATAATCCGTATTATAGGTTTTCTCTTTTAATATTAAAGCCGATAAAAAAACAAGAACAATTATTCCCCATCCGGCAAAAGATGATACGATGTAAGATGGTAATACTCGAAGAGACAAAGCACTGGGAATTCCAAATATGTTCATTAAAAAAAATCCGGAGAACCATATAAAAAAACTGGAATAAAATCTTTTATCCTTGTTACCTTTCCAACCGATCCAATCAATCCCTTTCTTTTGAAGAACAAAACCGGTTGACAATAAAGTATACGCGGTCATAGCCATAAAAAAAGCAAAAATCATTTTCATTTTTTCCCGTCTATCTAAATTTAAAATTCACGGAACATTATACATGGTTTTGTTTAATTATTTTTTTAATTTTGCTAATATGAATTTAAAAGGAGGTGATTTATGCTCTCAGAAGTTGATCCTTCATGTATCGCATGCGGAAGTAAAGAACTTTGTTTCGGATATCTCAGCGGAGGTGTCAATATTTTCGTTCCCAGTAACCTTTTCACTGTTTACGGTTTTAAAACCCGTTCTTATGTATGTCTTAATTGCGGATTTATAACTCAATATATACCAAAAGATAAATTAAATAAATTGAAACAGAGAATGGGTGAAAAACTAAAAGAATAACAAGACCGATTTAATCACTTCAATTATTGACATAGTATCCGATTTATGATAGATTACTGCCGTTATGGGGGCCGTTAGCTCAGTTGGCAGAGCATCGCCCTTTTAAGGCGGGTGTCGCTGGTTCGAGCCCAGCACGGCTCACATCCATCCCCCAAATTAAAGAGGCCCGTTCGTCTATCGGTTAGGACACAGGGTTTTCAACCCTGCAAGAGGGGTTCGATTCCCCTACGGGCTACTCTTTTAAACTCAAAAGATTTATTTGAAAAAATCATTGATAGTGTTATAATTCTTTTTCTATGGTTTCAATAAAGGAGAAAAAATGAAAAAAAATTCACTGTTATCCGTTTTATTTATAGCTTTTTCACTTCTCATTTCAGGTCCGATCTACGCTAAAAACAAGATCAAATATGAAAAATATAAAAGTGATCCTGTTCTTAAAGAGATTTCAAAGAACAGAAAAGCAATAGCAGCAGCCAAAGAAAAGATCACATCCGGAATAATTAAAAAAAATAAAGAACAAAAAAAATCTGAAAGAAAAGACAGAATGGTTCTTAAGACGGATCTTTCGGGAGTTTTTCCGCCGAAATCGATCAAAGAATTTAAATCCTATTTCCATTTTCCACCGGTTGCCCAATATTATACAAGTACATGTTGGAGCTTTTCCGCAACATCATATTTTGAATCGGAAATTTTCCGGATTACCGGAAAAAAAGTGAAACTTTCCGAAATGTGGACAGCTTATTATGAATTAATTGAAAAATCACGCAGATATATTAAAGAGAGAGGATATTCTGCGGTTTCCGGAGGTGGAGAATCAAACGGATTAACCAGAATATGGAAAAAATATGGAATTGTTCCGCTTACCATCTATTCCGGAACAATAAAAAAGGGTGAAAAATATGATCATATTCCATTAATGAATGAGCTGAAAGCCTATTTGAAATATATAAAATCCAATAATTTATGGGATGAAAGCAACAATTTAAAGCAGATAATTGTAATATTAAACAAATATATGGGAGAGCCTCCTGCCGATTTTACTTATGAAGGGAAAAAATACACTCCGAAAAGCTTTTTAAGAGATTTTACGAAATTAAATATGAATGATTATTATTCTGTTATGTCAACAAAATATTATCCGTTCTATACTAAACAGGAATTCAAGGTTCCCGACAACTGGTGGCATAACAGAGAGTATCTTAACCTTCCTCTGAATGTATGGTATGGAGTTATAAAAAATTCAATCAACAAAGGATATACGGTTTGTATCGGAGGAGATATATCCGAACCCGGCAAGCTCGGAAGCAATGATATCGCATTCATTCCAACATTTGATATTCCTGAAAAATATATTGACCAGGATTCTCGTGAATACAGGATTTACAACAAAACAACAGACGATGACCACGGAATTCACATTGTCGGATTTAAAAGATATAAAGGAAAAGATTGGTTCCTGATAAAAGATTCGGGAAGATCAGCAAGAAAAGGCAAATTCAAAGGATACTATTTTTTCAGAGGAGATTTTATAAAACTTAAAATGCTGACCTTCACTATCCACAAAGATATGTTGAAATCAGTTCTGAAAAAGATAAAATAGTTTTTAAACAGAAGGAATGCAAAAATTTTCCCGTTTTAAAAATTCTATTTTTTCTGCATTCCTTCTCTCACTTCCTCTATCATTTTTAATATCCATATTATTCCTGCCGTTTGGGGAAATTATTGAAAACGGATATTTTAAAGCAGGTTTTTATAACACTATACTAAACTTCATATTTAAGACATTTTTTTCCGTTATCCCAATAACAATTTTGATCACATGGCTGATATATTTTATTTTTCCGAAAATCAGATCAAAACATTCCAAAACTACTAATACAATTCTATTAATACTCTCAATCTTGGTTTTAATTTTATTCGCATTTAATTTTTATAAAAAAATTGAAAAAAATCCGAACCTGATATTCATTGTAGTTGATACACTCAGAGATGATCATACATCATTCGAATCCCCACAGCTTCAAACAACAGAAAGTTTAAAATCGCTTCTTCTGAAAAAAGGGGTATACTTCAAAAATTCTCATTCAAACGCTCCATGGACACTCCCGTCTATATCATCAATGATTACATCAAAATTCCCTTCGGAACTCGGCATTAAAAATCTTGTTTCCAAAATAAACAAAAAAGAGTTCACACTTGCCGAGCTTATGAAAGAGAACGGTTATAAAACCTGTTCAATAATAAGTCATATTCTTTTGAAAAAGACATACGGTTTTTCTCAGGGATATGATATTTACAATGAAAAAAATATATCCGATAAGTTCGGAAATCACTTTTCTATAAGTTCCCCGGGTGTAACCAGAGATGCAATTGATTTTATTCAAAAGAATAAAAGTAAAAAATTTTTCCTATTTCTTCACTATTTTGATCCCCACTATATTTATATTGACCATGAGAAAAAATTCGGATATAAAGGGTCCTTCACATCTAAAGATATTAGTTTCCTCCGTAAACAGATAAGATTAAAAAACTATTCGGCAAATGATATAGACTATTTAAAATACTGTTATGACACGGAGATAAGATTTACGGATACATATATCGGAAAATTCATTAAAGAACTGAAAAAACAAAATTTATTTGATAATACACTTATTGTTTTTACTTCCGATCATGGAGAAGAGTTCGTCGAGAGAGGATGGCTCGGGCACAGTACAACACTTAATTCCGAACAGACAAATGTTCCGCTTATAATTAAACCTCCTTTGAATTATAAAAGAGATGTCAAACCATATGGAAATATAAATGTCTCAAACATAGATATAATTCCAACAATAAGTTCAATTTTAAAGATAAAACATATCCCCGTTCTATCGGGAAAAAATATTTTTTCAGACAAAAAATATGAAAATCCGGTTTTTGCCGAAGTATCTCAGAAAGAATTCGGGACAGATATAGAACTTATATCAGTTATTTGGAAGCCGTGGAAACTCATTAAAGATTTAACAGGGAAAAAATATTTCTTATACAATATTATTTCGGACCCTGCTGAGCAGATTGATCTGTATAAATCATTCCCTAATATTGAATCAAAATTAAAATTCAAACTTATGAAATGGGAAAAGAGTATCAGAAAAACTAAAAAAATTTCAAAAAGAAAAAAACCTTTAAGTGAAAAAGAGAGAAAACGATTAAAGACCCTCGGTTATATCAATTAGAATCAGATAAATGACAATCGGTGTAAATAAAAATTTAAAATTTTTAAGTGCATTTATAATAAGCCTGTTAATAGCATTTTCATATGTTTTTTTTGAAAATGTTCTTCAAGAAAAGGGTCCGCAAAAAATAGAGAGCGAAAGATTCAAATCTGATTTTTCCAATTCGGAAGAGAATGGTAAAGAGTTGCTTTATAAAGAGGCACTTTCGAAAAAAGAGAAATATATTGCATATTCACAATATAAAATCCTTTATCCGGGAAAATTTAAAATTACATTTTTTCTGGAGTCATCTTCGGAAAATGATATTGAATGTATATTTGAGATTGCCTCTTCAAAAGGAAAAATCACAGAGGTTTCACACAAAAAAAATATCTCCGTTTATCCTCACAGAGAAGTTTTAATACTAAATCTGATAAAAAAAAAAGAGATCGAGCCGAGAGTCAGATTTATCTCCGGAAACAGTAAAGTTATCTTAAAAAAGATTCGGATAGAAAGAATAGGAAATATTATTCCATGGACTGATATGTTTCTCAGATCTCTATATCTATTCCCTATAATTCTTTTTCTGTTTCTCACACTTTTTTATATTTTCATCAATAACGATAAATGGAAGTATTCCATCTCCCTTTCCCTGTTTTATACCGGATTTTTCCTGATAATAAAATTTGCCTGGGTATCGGAAGATGCATTTATAACAATGAGACATATTGATAATTTTTTATCCGGTCACGGTCCTATTTTTAACATCGGGCAGAGAGTTGAAGGATACACACATGCATTATGGTTTTATATTGTTTCACTTCTTAGAGCCATAGGGCTATCTCCAAAGGGAGCAATGGTAGTTCCCGGAATTATTTTTTCAGGACTTTTTCTCTATTTCCTGTTTTTCAGATTTGCAAGAGATAAAGAATCCGGGACACCATCATTAAATCTTTCCGGTGCAGTTCTAATCGGAATTAGTTGTTTCATCGATTTTGGAACAAGCGGACTTGAAACAGCTCTCTCATACTTTTTATTGGTAATTTTTGCTATACAAATAAAAAGGGAGTTATATTTAAAAAAACCTTTTTTTTTCGGATTGATATCAACACTTCTTATTCTCAATAGACCGGATTTCGGAATCTTTTTTATTTTTTCAATCCTTCTTTTTATCTATGAGATTATCAAGAAAAACAGTGATCTGAAAAATTTGTTGAAATTTCTTTCAATTCCTCTAATTATACTCTCCATTTATGAAATATTCAGAATGGGATATTACGGTGCAATATTCCCGAATCCGTTCTACGCAAAATCCGGAAGCTCCTCATATTTTTCTCAGGGATTTAAATATCTTGCAGATCTTTTGAAAGGCAGTGCATTTTCACTGATAATTCTTTTTTCACTATTCATATTTTTCATTCAAAAAAAATCGGATAAAGAGAAGCTTTCATGGAGATACACTCTTTTTATTGCAGGAATACTCCATGCCTTTTTTGTTATAAGAGGAGGAGGCGATTTTATGCACGGAAGATTTCTCCTCCCGACGGTTATCCTTTTAACTCTCTCCTCATCAGGATTATTCGACAGATTCCTTTCGAAAGGAAAGATTAGAAAAATTTCAGCATTGGTTTTAATTGTTGCTCTTTTTCTTATCTCAAGAACAATAATTCCACTCCAGAAAAGAGGAGGTAAAGGATTTATTAACGGGATCTCCGATGAGAGATTTTCTTTTTATCACGGAAGAATAATTCCTGTTAAAGATATTTTCAACGATGAGATTATCTTTATGTGGAAGACAATAGGGAAGAATTATAATTATCTTTCAAAGAGATCAAGGTCAAAACTAACAATCGCTTATAATACCGTAGGATATATAGGATATTATTCGGGACAGAGAGTAACAGTTATTGATAAATTGGGATTAACCGACCCGATTATTGCCAGAATAAAGTTAAAAAAAAGGGGGCGTCCGGGGCATGAAAAATCAGCTCCGTTCGGATATTTAATATATCGCAAATTAACTTTCGGCGAAACGCCTTTCCCTGTATGGAACAGACTGGCAGCAACTCAATACGGGATTCTTTGGGACTTATCCAGAAGATCATTAAACAAATTTTCATTTTTTTTAGAACCGAATTTTAAACAAAGATTTGATAACGGTATTACGGAATTCCTTACCGGTCTAAATACGGATCAATTAGTTGATAACAGTGATTTTTTATTCTTTCTTAAAACATTCTGGCTCCCATATGCACAAAAATCCGGGAAAAACCTGTTTGATTCTATTTACACTAAAGAGATTGAAAAAAGTTCTCCGGCTTATAACTGGATTAATGAAAACAGACAATCAATTGAAAAATGGGAAAGAATAACCGTAGGAAAAATAACTTTTAAAAAATTTATAAAAAACATTCTGTTTGCAATAAAAAATCTGCCGGGCTAAACCGAGACCTATTTTGACGTAACTTTTCTTGCCATCCATACATAACCGTACTCCTGCCACACCTGTTTCCCTTTCCTGTGAGTTCCTTTTTTTTGGAATTCGGCAACATAGATATCTCCAGGTCCCTTCCTGATAACGCCTTCTCCCCTAATAAATGGAGACCAACACGGAAATTTTGCATCGGTTTTAACTCTGTTTACCTCATATTCGGCAATTAAAGTGTTATCGGGATTTCCTCCGACAAGTGTAAAATCCGTAACCTCATCAAGTTCGATTAAAAATGCTTTGGAATTTTTTCCATTACTGCTTTTTATAATTCCCTTTTTAATCTTTCCTGTAAATTTAAAATGCCTTATCTCGGGACCATGCTTCAGATGAGGTGCATTATACTGGATCTTTGTAACACCTTTTACATCTGTAGCCATGTCTCCGATTTTTTTTGTAACTTCCCCGACTCCGGTGGAAGGCACCTGTGCAAGACCCATTAACGAGTGTACAGATGCGACAAGATCATCCAACCCTGAAGTATTGTTATCAAGATTATATTCGATAGTTCCCTCACCTTCGACCTTTCCTTCTTTATTAACGTTAAAAACAAACTCGGTCTTATGTTTTACCGTTAGTGTCAACAGTCCGAGCTTATGCCTGAACCTGACTTCTTCACCTGCTCCATGCCCTATCCAATTCCCTGCTAAAACTTTTAATTCTTTAACTTCTTCTGAGTTTTGACTCAAAAGAATTGATCCGGTTATATGAAAAAAAGACATCGTAATTAAATAAAAATAGATTAACCCAATAGAATTTCTTTTCATTTTTACCCCCGTTAGAAGATAATATAAAAGTTAAAAATTTTCCACTAAAACAATACAAACAGATTTAATTCTTCCATTAATGGTTATTCCATCACACTTTTATTGACATTTTTGTCAAAAGTCAAATAAAAAAACTTGATTTTTTATCCTTTTTTTTATATTATGATTTTATAATTGTATTGATTATAAATAGTTTTAACAAAAAAAAGAGGGTTATGTTTAATGAAAAAAAAATATGAACCACCGGTATGCGTTGATCTCGGAGCTAAATCACGTTCGGTTACGGGACAGGATAGAGTAATGGGTTGTTTTACAGGCAGTGCTGCAGGTCCTACTCCGGAACAGTGTGAAGCGGGTGCCGACGGATGGGTAGGGACCTATTGCGGCACCGGTTCAAGACCAGGCAGCGGTGATTGTGTCTCCGGGGGAAATCCTTATTATTGCGAAGCGGGAAGCGGTGGGAACAATGATCCGGACGGATGCAGGACAGGGATGTATGTAACTTGACAATTGATACCTTCATCTGAAATTATAAAAAACACAATAAATTCAAATACTATCTTAACTCACCTTAATGATGTAATTCTTATTGATGATCTTGAAGACTATTCGGTTCTGTTTCAGCCCTATACAGGAGAAACAATGGGACTGAATCAAACCGGTCTTGCAATATGGGAAAAAATAGACGGTAAATCTTCAATGGAAGAGATATCCGTAACAATAAGTAATAAATTCGACATCCCGATTGAAATAATCTCAAATGATATTTTAGAGTTTTGTAAAAAACTATACAGAAGATTCTTTGTTGTCAAAGACAAATCCGAACAAATGACCGAAACCAACAAATGAAAAATCAAGGTTTTAGCCTGAAACTAAATGATGAAATAGAATTGTCGATCTTTGCAAAAGATAAAAAATCGAAAGAGATCATTGATTTTTTTGCAGATGCAACACAGTTAAAACCGGATGATCAAAAGACAACACAATCAAAGAAAAGAATTTTTGTTTTTTCAAATGAAAATGAATTATTATCATCAAAAAAAGATAACGCATCAATTATTAACATAGATAGTAACGATTCTTACCTTAAACTTGAACCGGAGACAATATACAGATTTCCTCCGAGAGAACCCGATATAGACAGTTCGGATCACCCTGATCCCGGTAAAATGACAAGAGATGAGTGGAGATGGAGACAGTTGACAAGGTTGTCGTCCGTTGTAGGAGGATATACTCTTTTAAACGGAGGGTTCCTTGTTCACAGCGGATTGGCCGGATTTAATTTTAAAGATAGTAATAAAGGAGTGATCCTTTCCGGAGCTTCAGGCTCGGGGAAAACAAGTGCAAGCCGTCTGTTTAAACCTCCTTGGTTTTCCTTGTCGGATGATCTGACTATTATCACAAAAAACAGTGATGATAGTTATTCGGCACATCCCCTGCCGACTTGGAGCAGTTTCTTTGGGAAAAAACTATCCGTTTCGATAAAAAAATGGAATATTGAAAAATCAATTCCAATCTCAACTATTGTTTTTTTTGACAGAGGAGATAGCAATAAAATAAAAAGAACAGGACCTGCAAGATCACTCTGTCTTTTAACCGAACTCGCAAAGCAGGCAAACGAATTTCTCATTAACGGACTGGATAAGAAAACTATTTTAAATTTCAACAAGAAAATGTTCCTAAATATTTATGAATTCATTAAGAGTATTCCCGGATATACCTTAAATCTCGATCTTAATAAAAAATTCTGGAAAGAGATGGAAACCATACCGGAGATAAATCCGGATTTTTCAGTAAAAAAATAATTAGTTGACAGTGTGATAAAATATCAAATCAGGAGGAGTAAATGAGATATAAAAACACAATAATTCTTCTTTCTATATCCTTATTTCTTTTTTTTTCAACAGATAGAAATGTTTCAGGGTGTACAACGGCAGTAATAGGGACAGATGCATCTGCAAACAGATTACCGATACTATGGAAGAACAGAGACACTGGCTTTATATCCAACAAAATTATTTATGTTAAGGAGACCCCCTATTCCTATATCGGTATAGTAAATTCAAACAACTCATCGGGAAGACAGGTCTGGGCGGGACTAAATGAGCAGGGATTTGCGATTATGAATTCAGTAGCTTACAATCTTCCGAAAGACGAAAATGAACTCCACGATCTCGAAGGGATCGTTATGGCTGATGCATTAAGAAAATGTTCTTCAATAAATGAATTCGAACAATTCTTAAAGAAAAATTTAGGTCCTGCTCTCGGAGTTCAAACCAATTTCGGAGTAATAGACAAACTCGGCAATTCAGCCATTTTTGAAGTTTTCAACCACGGCTATAAAAAACTTGACACAAAGGATTTTCATGGAAATTATATTATTAACACAAATTTTTCAAGAAGCGGTAAAGAGGGTAAAGGAGCCGGTTACCTTAGATTTGAACGTGCATCAAAAATTTTTACAAGAATTGAAAACGGAGGAATTTCCATAGAAAAAATCATTAAAAACCTTTCACGGGATTTTGGTCATGAACTTTTAAACCATCCTTCACTTGATACTGTCAGAAGATTCAGTGCAAAGGAACATTACTGGATTTTAACAAAGGACACAATTGACAGATCATATACATCCGCATCAATAATAATTGAAGGAAAGGATCATCGAAAATCCGGATCGGTGGCAACTCTATGGGTTATTCCAGGGGAACCCTTATCCTCAATCGCAACTCCTTTCTGGGTAGAATCCGGAACAACACCCGATCTGGTAAGTTCCGGGAAAGATTCACCTATATATAAAGAATCACTTAGAATAAGGAAGATTTTAAGACCCTTCCTTGAGAGAGAAAAAGTCGAATATATTGATCTTACAAAACTGGTAAACAGAGATGGAACCGGAATCCTTCCTCCCCTTCTTAAAACCGAAAAATCTATTATAAAAGAAACAAAATTGTTTTTAATGTCTACTCATGAACCGGAAGAGTATGCCGAATTTCAAAAAAAGATGACTGAAAAAGCATACGTCACATTAAAAAAGATAAGGTGATTCTTTAGCTTATATATCTTTAAATACCCTTGCGGATGAATATCCGGGTGCATCTACTTTCAGATCAAGGAAATAACCGAACGGAGTCTGATAAATATCAAATCCGGTGTTTCTCAACCTCTCTTCCATCTGATCTAAAAATTTATTGGTAAACAGAGGATCTGCTTTACTTTCAGACAGATGTGCGAATGAATGAAGTATTATTTTTTCCGTATTATTCTTTCTCGCAATCCATTTTATATTTTTAACCAACTTCCTTGCAACTTCTACTTCTCTTTCCTTATCATCTTCTTCCATATGTATAAATGCAACCTGAATATTCTTATATGTTTTTTCCATATCATTTTCCGGAACAGAATCAAGAGTTTTCACAGTCGTTTTAAAACTAAATTCATCACAATATATTAGTAAAAGTTTCATTTTTTACACCTCAATCCGCTTATTGCCTTATATGATAATAATATTACTACTATATAAAGGATAAAAAAAGGTATAAATCCTACTTTTGAAATCATCAGTCCTCCTATAAATGGAAATACCATTGTAAGAATATTTCCTGAACCCGACAATCCGGCATAGAGGGATCTATTTGAATTTGTCGAAATTTCTAATAAAATTCCGGATTTTGTCACTCTGAAAAGTGTCGAGAAGACTCCCGAAATAAAAAATACAAAGGGATAAAACCCCACTAAATCCTTCAGAAAAAATGCAATAAACGGAAGTGAAAGAGCAAGATAGAATGAGAAATAGAGGATCTTCCCATATTTTATAATCGAGGATAATTTAAACATAATAAAGCCGGCAAGAATAAGACCTATTGTTTTAAACAATAGAAGATTGCCCACAATGGAAACATTCGCACCAAAACTTTCTTTTGCAAACAGAAGCAAGAAAGGAGGTATGGAAAGTCCGACACCAAGTGTATTTATTATAAACAAATAGTGGAGAACTCTTCTGTTATTTTTAATCTCATCGGACATTTTTCGGAAGAAATTTTTAAATCCCGAGATTTTTAAACTTATTGAATCAAACTCATTTATTCTCCAGAATCCGATACTTCCGATAAAGAGAGATATCCCGGCTATAATCAGAAGCATGGAATAATTCGCGGGAAAGTTAACATTATTAATTATATATCTTACAATAAAGACCGTAAGGAATATTGCAACGCTCCGGATAGTCTGATTCAAAGAGAAAAATCTTTTCCTCTTTTCACTTAATATGGATTTCCCCAATATATCAATATAGGATATATTGGAAAACGCTCCGCTGAATGAGAATAAAATTATAAAAAAAAATATCCACCACATTATCGATCCGCTTTTACCACTTGTAATTATAAAAAGCAGACCGAGAGAGAGAAGAGAAATTATTCTGACATTAATCCCCATAATAAGAAAAGGTTTTTTCTTACTTTGGTTTTGGATAAAAAGAGAGAAAAATATTTGTGAAAAACTTGACCCGCCGAGAAGTATCGCGGTCATTATCCCGATATGCAATGAACTTCCTCCGGCTTTAATCAGCATTGAAGGCACAATAGTATCTATGTCCATGAAATTCATCGCTATTGAGAGAAATACAGCATGCCATAGAAAGGCTTTATAATTTTTCTCCGATATATC
>Ga0256846_1000266_pt1 | contig 22320 bp, 22 predicted proteins | sample TevniametaG_FD_189098 | JGI IMG/M metagenome (GOLD analysis project Ga0256846, IMG submission 189098) | Tube worm associated microbial communities from hydrothermal vent at the East Pacific Rise, Pacific Ocean - Tevnia | ecosystem: Host-associated > Annelida > Integument > Unclassified ...
ATCCCCGCCCAGCCCGACAATCTTCCCGGTCACCACATCGGCAATCATCGACTGGTACCGGAACGGTTCCCGTTTGTAGATGTTGGACAGATGGACCTCCACGATCGGGATGTCGAGGGAAAGAAGCGCGTCGCGAATGGCAATGCTCGCATGGGTATAGGCAGCGGGGTTGATGATCAGGCCGGCGCAATCCGTGGCCGCCTGGATCTTATCGACAATGGCGCCTTCGTGGTTGGACTGAAAGGTTTCGATTTCAAGGCCGAGGGCGTCTCCCCGGTCTGAAAGTGCGGCATTAATGTCAGCCAGCGTCCGGTGGCCATAGGTTTCCGGCTCGCGGGCGCCCAGCAGGTTCAGGTTGGGGCCGTGAATAATCAGGATTTTTTTCATTGTGGCGCATCCTTTATTTTTTCCCGGAAAACATCAATCGTCTGCTGATAATCCTTGCTGCCGAAAATCGCCGACCCGGCCACGAACACATCGGCACCGGCCCGGGCCACATCTGCGATGGTACCGGTATTCACCCCGCCGTCCACCTCGATTAAAATGGTCAAGTCGCGATCGTCTATGATCCGCCGCAGGGCGCTGATCTTGGAAAGGGTGTTGGGAATGAACTGCTGCCCGCCAAATCCGGGATTCACACTCATGATAAGCACCAGGTCAACATATTCGAGTACCCAGTCCACTACGGACAGAGGGGTGGCTGGATTCAGCACCACACCGGCCTGGGCGCCGGCCCGGCGGATCTGCGCCAGGGTGCTGTTCAGGTGCGGGCATGTTTCGGCATGCACAGAGATCATCGAGGCGCCGGCCCTGGCAAAATCGTTGATATACCGGTCCGGGTTTTCGATCATGAGATGAACATCCAGGGGCAGGGTGGTCACCTGATGAACGGCCTGGACAATCGGCGGCCCCAGGGTGATGTTGGGGACAAAATGACCGTCCATGACGTCGACGTGAATCCAGTCGGCGCCGGCCTTTTCAACGGCGAGAACGTCTTCTCCGAGCCTGGAAAAATCAGCGGACAGGATTGAGGGGGCGATGATGGGCATGGATATGTTTCCTTTCGGTTTGTTATACATGCGGGATGATACTGATCGGATTGCTATCACAAACCGTGATCAAAGGCCAGTTCCCGCTGCCATTGCAAGAAAAAGAACGGCTTCTGTCACCTCTACCATGGCGCCCAGCATGTCTCCCGTCATACAATTCAGCGTGCGTTTATAGAAAAGAATCATTCCCGCCACGGTTCCGGCAAAAAGTGCATTGACCAGAAAACATCGGGCGCCGATAAATAACGACAGACAGACCGGCGGCAGGAGCCAGATAAACGATGAGAAGGGGAGTGGGGTTTTAAAAAAATCTGCCCCTGTGCCGCCTTCCGGCCGGCCGTATGGCAGGTAGCGGATACCGAAGAGCAGACCCGCCCGGGCATAGGCCGGGATCACCATCAGCGCGATAAAACGGTGGGGACCGATCACGGCCAGACTGCTCGCCTTGATCGCAAGAATACAGACGATGGCCACCAGCCCCATGGTTCCCAGCCGGCTGTCCTTCATGATCTCCATCGTCCGTTCGCGGGAACGGTGGCTGAAAATGCCGTCGGCCGTGTCGCCCAGGCCGTCCACATGAAGCGCCCCGGTGATACTGATCAGAAACAATACATCCAGCACAGCCCCGACCGGATGGGGAAAGATGCGGAGGGCCAGCTGATCAAACAGGGCCAGCAGGCCGCCGATGATCAGGCCAACCACCGGAAACATCGGTATCATGGCCGTCGGGGTGAAAGGAACCGGTCTGCCTGTGGGTAAAATGGTCATAAATGATATGGCCGCCCGGAGTCGATTCATCGGGATGGGCTCCTTTTTATATCCACCGGAATCCCGGCCACCGTAAGAATCACCCGGTCCGCCACGTCCGCCATCGCCTGATTCATCCACCCCACGGCATCCCGGTACCGGCGGGCCAGGACGTTGTCCGGGACAATGCCGGAGCCCACCTCGTTGGAAACCAGAATAACCGGACAATGGGCCACTTTCAGCGCATCGGTCAGCTGATCGACGGATGGGGCGATGTCGTCATATACCGTTGTTTTCTCAAACAGGTTGCTCATCCAGAGTGTCAGGCAGTCGATCAATATCACATCCGCTTCCCGGCTTTTTTTCCGAATCGATTCGGCCAGCTGGACAGGCACCTCCAGGGCCGACCATTTCTCGCCCCGTTCCGCCTGATGACGGGCCACCCGCGCTGTCATTTCCGCGTCCGTGGGAACGCAGGTGGCGATAAATAAATACTGATTCCCCTGATATTTTTCGGCCAGTGTCAGGGCATGGCGGCTTTTACCGCTGCGGCACCCGCCCAGGACCAGGGTAATTTCAGATGGATTCATACCAGCTCCGTTTTTTTCCACAAAAGGGCTTCAATGGCCGCCAGGTCCATATGCCCCGTCAGATGGGCGGCCAGCTGATCGTAATCCCGGTCCCGGGATGCCGGGCCGTGGACACCGCTGACGGCAATCTGTTTCAGTCCCATCTTGTCCAGCCATTCCCGCGTGACGGCCGCCGAATCGAAAAATCCGTGGATATAGGTGCCCATCAGCCGGGAATTCTCTGAACAGGTGCCGTCTTCCTCGCTGATCGATCGGCCGTTTCGCGCCAGAACAGTCAGCAGCGGCAGGCCAGCCAGCCGCCGGGTGTGCCCCATGTGGATCTCATAGCCGATGCCCTCGGCGCCATTGTAGGAAAACCGGGTCCATGTGGTTGTCTTGGGAGAGCTCAGCGTGGTGTCGATGGGGAGCAGCCCCAGCCCTGGCATGCGGCCCGGCGGGCCTTCCAGCCCGTCCGGGTCGTTGACCGTCTGTCCCATCATCTGATATCCGCCGCAGATACCGGTAATGGCGCCGTTATTTTCGGCAAAGCGGTTCAGTTCTTCGGCCCAGCCGGTGGTCTGCAGCCACTGGAGGTCAAAACAGGTGTTTTTGGATCCGGGCAGGATGACTCCGGCAAAGGACGACAGGTCCTGACATTGTTCGACAAAATAGACGTCCAGTCCCTCAAGGCGGCTTAATGGATCGAAATCGGTAAAATTGGAAATATGGGGAATCCGGATGACAGCCACGGACGGGTTGTCGGTATGCGTTATGGATACCGCTTCTGGCTGTTCAATTACGACAGAGTCTTCCTGCTCAATCTGAAAATCGGTAAACCACGGGACAACACCGAAACAGGAACGGGCCGTTTTCTTTTCAAGCCAGTCAATGCCATCCTCAAACAATGTCAGATCACCGCGGAAACGGTTGACAACAAACCCGGCCACCCGCTGGATCTTGTCCGGCGGCAGGCAGGCCAGGGTGCCGACAATCTGGGCAAACACGCCGCCCCGGTGAATATCGGCCACAAGGATCACCGGAGCATCGGCATGCTCGGCCATCTTGAAATTCACAATATCGTGGGACATGAGGTTGACTTCGGCACATGAACCGGCGCCTTCCATGATCACCAGATCGTATTGCCACCGCAGCCGGTCCAGGGCCGCGGCCGCAGTGGCGAAAATGGATGCCTTTTTATGATGAAATTCGGCGGCCGTGGCGTTTTCCATGGATTTGCCCATCAAAACAACCTGGGCGCCGATATCGCTGGTGGGTTTGAGCAGCACCGGATTCATGTCGACGTGGGGCGGGATACGAGCGGCTTCGGCCTGGACGATCTGGGCCCGGCCCATTTCCAGCCCCTCGGGCGTGACCCCGGCATTGTTGGACATGTTCTGGGCCTTGAACGGCGCCACCTTTACGCCCCGGTCGGCAAAATAGCGGCACAACCCGGTAACGAGAACGCTTTTACCCACATCGGAACCCGTGCCTAACAGCGCCAGGCAGGGGCAGGGACGGTTGTTTCCTTCAGAGATCATAGGTTTCACGCATGTTCATGGGGTTGGGTGCCATGGGTATGCAGATGATAATGCGGATGCAGGGCCGCGCTGTCTTCCACAGTAATTTTGCCGTTGTTAATAGAAAAGATCCGCGACGTCAACCGGGCCAGAAAATCCATGTTGTGCGAAATCATGATATAGGAGATATCGAGTTTTTTCAGAATGGCTTCGATCCGCTGACGGGTTTTTTCATCCAGCCCCGTGACCGGCTCGTCGAGGAGCAGGACTTCCGGTTCCATGGCCAGAATGGTGGCCAGGGCCACCAGCCGCTTTTCGCCGCCGGACAGTCTGAAAGTCACCCGGTCGCGGAGAGCGCTTAAACCCAGTGACGCCAGCGTGTCTTCAGCCACGGCAATGGCATCCGTCTTGTTTTTTCCGAGGTTCAGCGGGCCAAACGCCACATCTTCGATAACGGTGGGGCTGAAAAGCTGGTCGTCCGAATCCTGAAAAAGCAGGCCGATCCGCCGCCGGACGGCACGGAAATCCTTTTCCGCCCGGATCGGCTGGCCGAAAATCCGCAGGGTCCCCGCCGTAGGGGTGAGCAGCCCCATGATCAAGTGAAACAACGTGGTTTTGCCGCTGCCGTTGGGGGCGATGAGCCCGGCGCGGTCGCCGGCGTGAACGGTCAGACTCACGTCATCAAGCACCGGACGGCGTCCCGGAAAAGCGAACGAAATATTTTTCAGCTGGATAATCGGTATCGACATAAAGTTACCTTTTCAGGAGCGGCAGTTCCCACCGGCCGGATGGGTATTGTTTACCAGAGCGGGACGCCCCATTCAAGCCAGGCAATCCAGGCAATGGCCGCTGACATGATGGCCGTAAAGACAAATGTGGCCGGCGTCGGTGAAAAATCAACCAGGCTGTGAAACCGGCCGGTAAATCCCCGGCATCGCATGGCCCCCGCAATCCGTTCGGCCCGGGCAACGGAACGGACAAACAGCATGCCGATCAGGTACGCATAGGTTTGATAGGTGTGCAGGCCGGTCCGCGGCCTAAACCCCCGCATCCGGATGGCCCGTACCATCCGCCGGTATTCATTTTCAAGCACGTGAATGTACCGGTAGGTCATCAATAACAGGTACACTATCTTTTTTGATACTTTCATCCGGCCGAGGGCATGGCCCAGGGTGGAAAGGGGAATCGTGGCGATCAGGGCCGTAAACCCCACCAGAATACCGATTGTTTTCAGAGAAATCACGGCCGAAAGCAGGATGCCGCGGCGGCTCAATACCAGCGGGCCGACGGGAATGACGACTGCTCCCCCCATGGTCAGGGGCAGGGCGACCCACATAAGGGCAAGAAACCCGATCACCACCGACAGACGCCGCCCTACCTGCCCCAGGTTCAGACGGGCCAGCACAGCCAGGGCGCCGGCAATACCAACCGCCGCACCCAGGGGAATAAACCGGTCGGCCAGGGCCACCACAAAGGAAAACGCCACGGCAACGGTGATTCGGTAGCGGGGATCGATGCGATGCATCAGGGAGGGGCCGGCGGCAAACGGTTCGTCAAACATCGGGCATCATCCCTTTTTGCGGGCATGGACATAGGCGGCCATGCCGGCCAGCCCGATAATATATCCCAGCCCGCCGAGGATATCGCTAACAGACGGCTGGTCATTTCGCAATTGCGCAATCATTTTCATCACAGGTTTCAGTTTATTATCAATTGATTCATCAATAATCGATTTAACATCCTGACGGGTGAGCGGACCGGTGGCCGGCGCCGGGGAAACCGGTGCCGAAGCAACCGGAACCGGCGGACGGGCGGCAGGCGACTGCTCACCAGACGGCGAGATGTCTGCCGCGGACAGGTGCCATTCATTCCGGTGCCCCATGCCGGCATCAAGGTCGATACGCAAATCGGTTCTGGCGGGCAGTTTGAAGCTGAATTCCCCTTTTTCGTCGGTCTGGCCGGACAGGAGCCGGTGGTTGCCGGTATCGTAAACCGTCACCCGGCCGTTTTTAACCGGGAAGCCATTGGAAAACCGGCTCTGGGTCATCACCGTATGGCCATCGATCCAGGCGAAAATCGTCACCCGGTGGGCCAGGGCCCGACCCGGCAGGCCAATCACAAGAAACAGGATCAGCGCCGGGAAAAGCCGGAAAAAACCAGTGTCAGTACGTATCAGATGCATCTGAATCCTCCGTATTTGCCGCCGGCGGATGATATCCGGGCAACAGGGCGGGCTGCACTTTTTTAAGAAAGGTCACGGCAAAAAGCGTGATGATTCCTTCAATAATCATGACCGGCAGGTGGGCGGCAATAATAATCCCGGTCACATCGAGAAATCCTTTTTCAGTGAACAGCAGGGCCAGACCGAGGAGTACGGCGCTAAGCAGGACCGCACCGAATCCGCAGGCAAACGCCGCGATCTGGGAAAACGGGGCTTTTTTCCAGATAAACGGGGCAAACAGGTAGCGAACCGTCACGGCCGGCAGGGCCATGACAACGGTGTTGACCCCCAGCGTGGTAATACCTCCAAACTGGAAGAAAACCGCCTGGAGTATCAGTGCCGTCAAAATCACGGGAAACGCGCCCCAGCCGAGAAAGAGACCGATCAGCCCGTTGAGAATCAGGTGGACATTGGCCGGCCCGATGGGAACGTGGATCAAAGAGGCCACGAAAAAAGCCGCCGACAGAATCCCCGCCCGGGCCATATGGTCGTAGTCGAGGCGCTTAAGCCCCGCCGCCGTGCCTGCGGCGGCAACGGCCATCCCGCTGACGAACACCGGCCCGGATAGTATTCCTTCTGAAATGTGCATCCAGTCACCATTTCCGGTCCGTCAGCCAGGGGGCCGACGGCACCGGCATTGCCTTGATTCGTTTATTTCGAATCCGGTTTCTTTTTTGTCTGCCAGTCGTGGAACCGCACCCATATGATGGCCCCCAGTTCCACATCCTTGTCCATGCCATCATGTTTAAGCGTGAATCCCGCCGGGCTCAGGGCGGCAAATCCCCACCATCCGGATACCGGCGGACTGTAGACAAAAACACCAGCCGTATCGGTCTTGACTGTCTGGGTGACCATGAAATCATTGGCCGCCCGGGCCTGTCCGTCGGCATTGAAAAATTCAACCTCCACGATGGTATTCGGCAGCGGCCGGCCATCACGCAGGACTCTGGCCCGAAAAACGTTGCCGGCGTATAGCCCGAAAGGCCGGGACAGAGGGATGATTTCCGTTTTCAGACCGAGCGGCCGGTCCCAGCCCCGGTCATCGCCAAACGCCGCGATGATCGTTTTCGTATAGTGGATAATGAAGATATCCTCCGCCGGTTCCCAATACGGCTGCGGGACCATAAAAAACTGGTAAACGCCGGGGCGGGTAATCGGATAGGTCAGCTGCCAGGCCGGTGCGCCCATGATCCGGGCCGGCGTCAGCCGGTCTGTCAGATCGACCTGGCGGGGCCCGATCTGGACGGCGGCCCGCCGGGGACGATCCATGGGCATCCCCTGACCATCAAACGGATGGGAAAAGGAAAACGACAGGTGGACCTGATGATTTTCTCCACCCATGATCATTGTATCCGACGAGATCACCATGCCAAAATGGGCCTGGACGGATGCCGCTGGACAAACCAGCAGACCCATCACAATAATGAAATAAATACCTGTCCGATGGTGCATCAGTTTTCTCCTTCCGGGCCCCGGGGGACCATCATCTGGCGCACAAAAAGGGGGGCACGGAATTTTACGCACAAAAAAAGCCACGCAACGCTTCCAATGCCTTGCCGGCACCGCCCGCCTTCGTGGCTTTTTATATGTGTATGTCGTGCTGCTTGCAGTCTATTCTGACAGGGCTTCAGCCATGTGAATCCAATATATCGACGTACAGAGGCATTGTCAACCTTGCCGGATCGGCCTCTGTTTTTTAAAGGATATTTTTCTTTACGGTGCTGCAAATTTTGCTTATGCTGGCACCATAAAAGCAATCAGAACCCGAAACAGCCATCCGGCGGGGAGGAGAGACCATGCGGATAGACACACATGAAAACATCGATTTTGATCTCTGCGGCAAACCGGTGGCGACCGGACCCGGAACCAGCCGGGTACGCTTCCGGATCACGGACCGGATGGCCGTTGACGAGACAGGGCTGGCCCACGGCGGATTTATTTTCGGCCTGGCCGACCATGCGGCCATGCTGGCCGTCAACCACCCCAATGTCGTTCTGGGCGCGGCCGAGGTAAAATTCCTCAAACCGATAAAGACCGGAAACATTATTGAAGCCGAAGCCGGTGTGGTCACGGATACGGGCCGAAAACAGACGGTGGACGTGACGGTGCGGCGGGATGGTGATCCTGTTTTTTCCGGCCGGTTCACCTGCTTTGTTCTGGACAGCCATGTGCTGGCGCCGTCTTGAGCGCGGCGCAGTCAACCATCATTTATTCATTGTTGCGGAGGTGCGGATATGGGAAAAAAAGTGGGCGTATTACTGGCCGGATGCGGGGTTAACGACGGCAGCGAGATTCACGAAGCGGTACTGACCCTCCTGTTTCTTGATCAGGCCGAGGCGGAAGCGGTCTGCATGGCGCCGGACATGCCCCAGGCGCATGTGATCAATCACATCACCGGAGAGGCCATGCCAGAAAACCGCAATGTTCTGGTGGAATCGGCCCGGATCGCCCGGGGAAACATCGCGGACATGAAAAACATCGGCGCGGCGGATATCGATGCCCTGATCCTGCCGGGCGGATTTGGCGCGGCAAAAAATCTGAGCGATTTTGCCGAGAAAGGCCCGGATGCCAGCGTTCATCCCGAGGTCAAGCGGATTCTCGACGAGATGCTGGCCGCCGGAAAACCCGTGGGCGCCATCTGCATTGCCCCGGCAACCCTGGCCCGGGCCCTGGCCGATAAAGCGCCTGAAGTCACCATCGGCAACGACACGGGAACGGCGTCGGCGATTATGACCATGGGCGGGGTCCATCATGACTGCCCGGTGGACGGTATCCATGTGGATCAAAAAAACCGGATTGTCACCACGCCGGCATATATGCTCGGGCCGGGTATCAAAGATGTGGCTGTGGGCATCGAAAAACTGGTTAAGGAAGTGATCCGTATGGCCTGAGGGACCGGTTTGCCCCGGTCATCAAATATCCCAGACACATTGTCCCGGACAGGATACCGGCGGGAAACGGCATCCGATCCTGATCCCGGCACCCGTACCGCCGATGCTGAAAGCCGGGAAGCGCTTCAGATCCGGCCGGCGTTTAAAACGCCCCCAGCTGGCAGGGGGTAATCTTGACCTTGAGCCCTTCGCACGCAGACGCGACATCCATGCGGGACAGGTTCAGCTGGTCGGCGATTTTCCAGCAATCGGCGCAGGGAATCCGGTTGTTTTTAATCGCCGGCCGCAGCGCCGCATCAAGCGCATCTGAAATCGTTTTGGAGGGCACGACAATTTTTTTATCCGGAGAATACCCGAACAGCCCCAGCTGGCACTTATCGATCCGCAGCTCGAGCAGGTCAATGGTCTGGCCCACCCGTGCCGGAGAGACCACCTGCTGCATCGCAATTTTGTGCGCGGCGGCACAGGAAATGTTGCCGTCGCCGGTTTTTTTTGCCTTTATTGCCGTTGCAATGGCGGGGTCAACAGGGGTTCCCCCGGCATGTTTGGCTGCGTAGTGTCCCGCATCTTCGTGTGTCATGGCATTCCTCTTTTTCTTTTTTTATTCACAAATCCGGCCGTTACCCAATAGATGCACCAGCCGACGATGACGGGCCCCAGTCCATACAGGTAAAAATCCGGAGACCGGTTCTGCCACGGCTGAAAAAACAGGGCACTTCCCAGCGGCCATAGAATGGTAACAACGATGGCCAGGCGGGTTGGCCCGGTCAGCCATCGGCGTCTGGGAACCGCCGCCGGCCGGGGCGCGTCCGATCTTCCCGTTATGCGGGGAATAAACAGAATCCCCAGAACAATCAGCACAATGACGAGTATTTCCTGAATACCGGACATGGCTCTGGTATCGGCCTTTCTTCATTTTCTGCGCGTGCAGGGGCGCCGGGCAGAAGCAACAAACCTGTCCAGATCGCTATTTTTCCCGTCGACAGGCATAGTCATCTCATGATCGCATACCATTTGTAAAGTCCCGGCCACCGCGGGTATCGGGGTTTCCGGGAATTGAAAATGGTCGCGACAAGGGACGCCGGCGGTTTTATCCGCGCCGGGAGCAGGAAACACCGGTGGCCAGCAGCGAGTGGATATTATCCAGTGCGTCGCATTGATCGATACATTTTGGAAATACAGGTCGGGTGTCGCATGATTTGCAGGGGCTTTGAACCAGATAGCCGATCTCAAAATCAAACTGGTGCCGGTAACGGTTGCCTGAAACAGGCGTCGACGGCTGCCGAAGGCCCGGGTTGTTTTTAAATGGGTGTTTTATATTCATGTGTGCAGCGGTCTGTGATGATTAAAATGGCGCAGAAAACTCCTGCATCTTTTTGGTAACATACCACGTTTTTCAGATAATGTAACCGCCTTTTCACTCATTTTCGCTGTGTTTTCTCCGGCCGGTTTTACCGCCGGATACAACAATCGTCATTGACGCATCCGGTGGAAAGGTTTATTTATTTTATGCAGGGGATAGAAAACCGCCCCATGTTTTCAGCTGGATTTGTACAATGAACCGAAGACAATTTATCATTTCGCTGGCGATCACCGCCCTGCAGCAGGGGCTGGCGCCTGTCCATGTGATGGCAAAAAGCCCGCCCGGAAGAGACAATGCCCGATTCTCGGGCAGGATCATCAATGGCCAGCAAAGATACCGGATCCCGGCGGATGCCATTGACAATGAAAAAGACGCCTGTCTGATTCCACCGGACATCCAGGCCGTAATTCGCAGAAAAGTGAAAAAAAACGCCAGCCATACCTGTCTGGCGCCGCTGATGAACCGGCCGGTAAATGTCCAGGCCAGTGACTATCAGACCAAAATGCGTCTGTTCAACCGGCCCCATCCGGATGACCGCTATGTCGCCCCTGGCGAGCGGGCGCTCTTCACCAGCTGCCTCAAGCGGTTCAACCGCATCTATCGAACGGTGGGCCACACCCATTTCTACCTTCTGGGCATGGATGATGCTTTCAAACTGGCCCGTGGATATCACCACATCGGCCGGTTTAGCGGCAAGGAAAAACAATACCTCGAATCCGTTTTTCATCATGATGCCGTCGACTACGGGTTTTACGGCCAGCGGCTGATTACCGATTTTGCCAACCGTCCCGACCGGTCGGCCGTTTCCAAAATCCCCGGTACGGCAAATTACCTTTTCAAGGGAGAACCGGTCGCACTGTACAACCGTCTGCGCCGGGATATCGGGCATAAAGTCATCCTGACTTCTGGCATCCGCGGAGTGGTCAAACAATTTCTCCTCTTTTTTCGAAAAACGCATAAAAGCCATGGCAACCTGTCGATGGCTTCCCGCTCCATTGCGCCGCCGGGGTACACTTTCCACGGCGTCGGTGATTTTGATGTGGGGCAGGTGGGGTACGGCGGCGACAATTTTTCCGTTCGGTTTATCCGCTCGCAGGTTTTCGAGAAACTGATTGCGCTCGATTATATCTGCCTGCGCTATACGGAAGACAACCCGTACGGTGTCCGCTTTGAACCCTGGCATGTCATGACGCCCATGAACGGGTGATGGATTAACAAAAAAACCACCTTATGAGAATCGGTATCGGCTACGACATACATGCCCTCAGGAGCGACCGGAATCTGGTTCTGGGCGGAGTGACCATCCCCTTCGAAAAAGGGCTTTTCGGCCATTCCGACGCCGATGTGCTGGTTCATGCCGTGTGTGACGCCCTTCTCGGCGCGGCCGGCCGGGGCGATATTGGCACGCACTTTCCCGATACGGACCCGGCCTACAAAAATATATCCAGCCTGAAGCTGCTGAGCGCCACCGCAGCCATCCTTAAAACCGCCCGATACGAAATTGAAAACATCGACTGCACGGTATTTGCCCAGGCGCCGAAACTGGCCCCCTATCGGGAAGCCATGGAAACAAACATGGCCGCCGCCATTGATTTAATGCCGGACCGCATTAATATTAAGGCCACGACCACCGAAAAACTCGGTGTCATCGGCGCGGGGCAGGGCATGGCCGCCATGTGTGTGGCCCTGATCCGGCCGGTGGACGGCAGCCAGCCGCCACCCGGCCACAAAACGCCTGAGCCGGAGGACGGCCGGAGCCGGTTTTCCGGCCAGTAATCAAACAAATACCCTGATAAGGAAAATATGGATCTGCAGATATACAATACATTAACGCGGAAAAAAGAGCCGTTTGTCCCGTTGCGGGCCGGCGAGGTCAAGATGTACGTCTGCGGGCCCACCGTCTACGACCTGTGCCATATTGGCAATGCCCGGTCGGTGGTTGTTTTTGACGTGGTGGCCCGCTACCTGGAACACAAAGGCTTTCAGGTCACCTATGTCCGGAATTTCACGGATGTGGACGACAAGATCATCAACCGGGCCAACGCGCTCGACATCTCCCCGGAAACCCTGGCCACCCGGTACATCGACGCCTTTTATGCGGACATGGATGCGCTCAATGTCCGGCGGGCCACGGTTGAGCCGCTGGCAACGGACTACATTGATTCGATGCGCCGGTTCATCGAGCGGCTGATCGACAAAGGGATGGCTTATGCGGTCGACGGGGACGTTTACTTTTCCGTGAAAAATTTCAAGGCCTACGGAAAGCTGTCCGGCCGGCGGCTTGACGATATGGAAGCCGGCGCCCGGGTGGATATCGACACGCGCAAGAAAAACCCTTTTGATTTTGCCCTGTGGAAAAGCGCCAAACCGGGAGAGCCGTCCTGGCCGAGCCCCTGGGGGCCGGGGCGTCCGGGCTGGCATATCGAATGTTCGGCCATGAGCTCCGAAATACTGGGCGATACTTTTGATATTCACGGGGGTGGAAAAGACCTGATTTTTCCCCACCATGAAAACGAGATCGCCCAGTCGGAAGGCGCCACGGGCAAAACATTTGCCCGCTACTGGATGCACAACGGATATGTCAATATCAACCGGGAAAAAATGTCCAAATCCCTGGGGAATTTTACCTTTACCCGGGATCTGCTCACGCGCTATCACCCGGAAATCATCCGTCTGTTTCTGCTCTCCAATCAATATCGCAGTCCCATTGATTTTTCCGACCAGAACCTGAAAGAGGCCGGCGCGGGCCTGGAAAAGGTATATACGCTCCTTCTGCGCCTGGACGGGGCACTGGGGAAACGACCGGCACCGGCAGGCGCGCCGGCGTCCGGCGCTCATTTCGACCGTTTCTGCCAGGCCATGGACGATGATTTTAACACGGCCAGGGGAATCGGCATTCTTTTTGACGCCATCCACCAGGCCAATAAAATGCTCGATGCTGATCCGGGTGCGGATGCGGCTGAAACCGCGTCGGCACTTCAAACGATCCGGGAAGATATTGCCGGGATGGGACGCCTCCTCGGGATACTCGCCGAACCGGCCGACGTTTTTTTCGAAAACAGACACCGGCACGCACTGGCGGAGGCCCAAATCGATGAAGACCGCATCGAGGCCCTGATTCAGCAGCGGGCCGATGCCCGAAAAGCCAGGGACTGGGCCCGGGCCGATCGTGTCCGGGATGAGCTGAGCGACATGGGCGTCGCCATCGAAGACCGTCCGGAGGGGACCGTCTGGAAGATTGTTAAATAGTCCGATTTAATCATTTCCCTGATACACACTTAATTAAATTATAATATAAGTATATTGAATACAGATATGTAATGTCTTCCTTTAATATCGTATCTCCCTTTCAGCCCACCGGCGATCAGCCGTTGGCCATCGATCAATTAAGCCGGGCCCTAGATGCCGGGCGTCGTTTCAACGTATTGCTGGGGGTCACCGGGTCGGGAAAAACCTTCACCATGGGGCAGGTGGTCGCCCGGCTCAATCGGCCGACCCTGGTTCTGGCGCCCAACAAGACCCTGGCGGCCCAGCTGTATACCGAATTCAAGGGGCTGTTTCCCGATAACGCCGTCGAATATTTCGTCAGCTATTACGACTATTACCAACCCGAAGCCTATATCCCCACATCGGACACCTATATTCAAAAAGATTCATCGATCAACGAGATGATCGACAAGATGCGCCATTCCGCCACCATGAGTGTCCTGACCCGGCGGGACGTGCTCGTGGTCGCCAGCGTATCGTGTATCTACGGGCTGGGCGCCCCGGAAGACTATCTGGCCATGCGGGTAAGCCTGGAATCCGGCCAGACGCTTGACCGGGACAAGCTGCTGAAGGATCTGGTCGCCATGCAATATGAGCGGAACGATGTCGATTTTCACCGGGGGGTCTTCCGGGTCCGGGGCGACCGGGTGGAGGTTTTTCCGGCTTATGAAGAAAACAGGGCGGTTCGGATCGACTTTTTTGGCGATGAGATCGACGGCATCTGCGAAATTGATCCGCTCAAGGGAGATGTGCTCAAACGGCTGCGAAAAGTTGCGATTTTTCCGGCCAGTCATTACGTTACCCGGAAAGAGACGATGAAGCGGGCCACCCGGACGATTCTGGATGAGTTGGCCGAACGGATCGATTATTTTCGGGATTCGAATAAACTGCTCGAAGCCCAGCGCATCGAGGAACGGACCCGTTTTGACCTGGAAATGATCCAGGAAGTCGGCTATTGCAATGGTATCGAAAATTACTCCCGGCACATTACCGGCCGCCTGCCCGGGGAACCGCCGCCCACGCTGCTCGATTATTTTCCCGACGATTTCCTGATGTTCATCGACGAAAGCCATATCGCCGTTCCCCAGATGCGGGCCATGTACAAAGGCGACCGCTCCCGGAAGGAAACCCTGGCCAGATACGGATTCCGGCTGCCGTCGGCGCTGGACAACCGGCCGTTGACATTTGCCGAGTCCGAGGCGCGGATGAACCAGGTGGTCTTTGTATCGGCCACGCCGGCCGATTTTGAAATGGAAAAAAACCAGGGCCCGCCAGTGGAATTAATCGTCCGGCCCACGGGATTAATCGACCCGGTTGTCGATATCCGGCCGGCCACGGCGCAGGTGGACGATCTTCAGGCGGAAATCCAACTTCGCGTGGCGCGCAGCGAGCGGGTACTGGTCACCACCCTGACCAAACGCATGGCCGAGGACCTGACCGATTATTTTACCGACCTGGGCCTGCAGGTCCGCTATCTGCATTCCGACATCAAAACCATGGAGCGGATGGATCTGATCCGGGACCTGCGCCTGGGTGAATTCGACGTGCTCATCGGTATCAATCTGCTCCGGGAAGGGCTGGATATTCCCGAAGTCACCCTGGTGGCCATCATGGATGCCGATAAAGAGGGGTTTTTGCGATCCACCCGGTCATTGATTCAGACCTTCGGCCGGGCGGCCCGCAACGTCCGGGGCCGTGTGATTCTCTATGCGGACCGGATGACCGGATCCATGCAGCGGGCCATTGACGAAACCGACCGCCGCCGCCGGATCCAGCAGGCGTATAACCAGGAACACGACATCACGCCGCAGAATATCCAAAAGGATATCACCACCATTTTCGACAATGCGTATCAGGAAGCCGCGCCCACCGCCGACGCGCAGGTGGCGGAAACCCTTTCCGCCTATGGTGCCGGCGACGACCTGGAAAAAATCCTGGAACAGATGGAAAACGACATGCGGGCCGCCGCGGCTGAACTCGATTTCGAACGGGCCGCCGTGATCCGGGACCGGATCGTGGTATTGAAAAGAAAACTGCTGTTTGAAGGCGGATAAAATGGAAAACGGGCATTTACCCATTTTGCGCGCCCGGCAGCGCATGGCGCCCACCGGCCCCGGGGTCTACCTGATGAAAGACGCCGAAGAGAAGATTCTCTATATCGGCAAAGCGATTTCTCTGCGCAAGCGGCTGGCGTCGTATTTCAACCGGCCCCGTCTGCCCGACCCCAAGACGGCGGCCCTGGTTAAAAAAATCGTCACCTTCGAGACGATCGTCACGGCAACGGAAAAAGAAGCCCTGATCCTCGAAGCGAACCTGATCCGGCAGCACCGCCCCCGCTACAACATCGAATTAAAGGACGGCAAACGCTATCCGTCCCTCTGTCTGGACCTGTCGCACCCGTATCCGAACCTGACCATGGTCCGGAAACCGACCCGCCGGGACATGCGCTATTTCGGGCCGTTTTCTTCTTCCCGCGGCGTGCGCGAGACCCTGCGGTTCGTCAATAAAACCTTCAAACTCCGCAAATGCAAAAACCGGGAATTTGCCACCCGCAGGCGCCCCTGCCTGCATTACCAGATGGGGGCCTGCCTGGCGCCCTGCTGCCTGAACGTGGACCCGGCGGCTTACCGGGAGATCATCCGGGCCGTCACACTTTTCTTAAACGGCCGCACGCCCCGGCTGATTAAACAGCTGAAAGACCGGATGCTGCGGGCTGCCGGGGAAGAGGATTTCGAAGCGGCGGCGGTTTTTCGCGATCAGATTTTTGCCCTGGAGCGGACGCTGGAAAAGCAGGTGGCTGTCACCACGGACTTTGCCGACCGGGATATCATCGGCCTGGCCGCGGGCAGGACCCTGACGATTATCACGCTGATGGCCGTCCGGGGCGGGTTTGTCATCGGCACCCGTCACTATGCCTTTGACGATACGCATGTGCCGGATACCGCGCTGGTGGAGGCATTTATTCATCGCTGTTACCATCGGAGCCCGTTTGTACCGCCGGAAGTGCTTGTCCCGTTTCCCCTGGAAAGCCATACGATGATCGAAAACTGGCTGGGTGATATTGCCGGGCGCAGGGTCCGGATACACTGGCCCCGGCGGGGCCGGAAAAAATCCCTGCTCAACATGGCATGCGACAATGCCGTCATCGAGCTGAAAAAGCAGACATCCCGTCAGACCGCGGACCTGGCGCTGCTGGCCGGCCTGCAGAAACGACTGCGGCTGCCACGGCTGCCGGAACGGATCGAATGTTTTGACAATTCGAATCTCAGCGGCACGAACCCGGTGGCCGGGATGGTGGTTTTTGTGCGCGGCCGGCCGTATAAAAAAGACTACCGGCGGTTCCGGTTGAACCCGTCCGGCGGATCGGATGATTATGCCGCCATGGCCGAAGTGCTGACCCGGCGGTTCCAGTCGGATTCATCTCCGCCGGCCCTGCCCGATCTTCTGGTCATTGACGGGGGCAAGGGGCAGCTCAATGTGGCGCTGGCGGTGCTGAAGCACCTCGGCCTGACGGGCCGTTTCAATGTCATGGGGCTGGCCAAGAAAGACGAAGCGCGGGGGGAGACCGAAGACAAGATCTACCTGCCGGGGCGGGCCAATCCGGTCGCGACTGCCCGGCATCCCGAGATTCTGCATCTGCTGGAGCGGATTCGCAACGAGGCCCACCGGTTTGCCATTACATTCCAGCGCCAGCGGCGGACCCGGAAAGCGTTTGTTTCCGCGCTGGACAGGGTACCGGGGATCGGCCCCGCACGCCGGCGCGCGCTGCTGACACAGTTCGGAAGCGTCCGGGCCATAGCCGCTGCCGCAGTCAACGATCTGGCAGCCGTTCCCGGAATGACCCGGCCGGCGGCCCGGGCCGTGCACCGGCATTTGACAAAAGGGAAGAATTGAAGACAACGGCCCCATCGGTCCGACAGGGAATGGACAGTGGATCGCCGGCGGGACCGGATGCGGGCAGGCCGCATCCGGCAACTGGAAAACCTAGTAATCGAGCCCGGCCAGAATGCCTTTCAGCTCGGCCACCGCGTCCGCGGATTTTTTCAGCGCGGATTTTTCCGCGTCGGTCAGCGAAATCTCGATCACTTCCTCGACACCGGTGGCGCCCAGCTTGACCGGCACCCCGATAAACAGGTCGTTCACCCCATATTCACCTTCGAGATAGGCGGCGCAGGGCAGGATTTTCTTCTTGTCCTTGAGGATTGATTCGGCCATTTCCACAGCCGCCGACGCCGGAGCGTAGTAGGCGCTGCCGGTTTTGAGGAGCGACACGATCTCGGCCCCGCCGTTGGCGGTGCGGTCCACCAGGGCGTCGATCCGGTCCGGGGGCATGAGTTCGGTAATCGGAATGCCCGCCACCGTGGAATAGCGGGGCAGGGGAACCATGGTGTCCCCATGGCCGCCCAGCACAAAGGCATGGGTATTTTCCACGGAAACGTTCAGTTCCATGGCGATGAAGGCCCGGAACCGCGCCGAGTCGAGGACCCCGGCCATGCCGATGACCCGGTTTTTGGGAAACCCGCTGGCGTCATACGCCACATGACACATGGCATCCAGCGGATTACTGACAATGATCAGGATCGCTTCGGGGGATTTTTCGCAGATGGCCTGGGTGACTTTCTTCATAATCCCGGCATTGGTGCTGATGAGATCATCCCGGCTCATTCCCGGTTTGCGCGGGATCCCCGCCGTGATAATCACAATGTCGGACCCGGCGCTGGCGTCGTAGTCATTCGTGCCGGTCAGATGCGAATCGTGCTTTTCGATGGATGCCGCCTCGGTCAGATCCAGGGCCTTTCCCTGGGGAATCCCTTCGACAATATCCACCAGAACCACATCGCAGAGTTCCTTTTCCGCCAGCCGCTGGGCAGCGGTGGCACCGACATTTCCGGCGCCGACAACCGTAACTTTTTTGTCCATGACACGCTCCTTCATAATTAAATCGGATTATTTATCACCGGCCCGTCGCCCGTGACGGCAACCGGAAATCAACTTTTAAGACCGGCCGGCCAGGCGGCTTAGTTTCCGGCACCGGCACCACTTCAGGCCCTCGAAGAATGGATAGCATACTGCCTTCGATTGTCAATCATTTTCATGCCCGGCAGCCGCCTTTTATTGACAAACATGCCGGATACAGTATAACGGCAGGACAAAAGCGCATCGTCTGCGCAGGATGAATGGACACGCCATAAAAAAGGAAGGATCCCCATGAGCAAGCCCGTGAAGGAAACGAATTTCGAGACCCTCTCCCTGCTGCAGCGCGGCAAGGTGCGCGACATCTACGACCTGGACGATCACCTGTTGATGGTGGCCACCGACCGGCTCTCCGCCTTTGATGTCGTCATGCCCGATCCCATCCCGGACAAGGGCAAGGTGCTGACCCAGATTTCGCGTTTCTGGTTTGACGTCATGCAGGCCATCGTTCCCAACCACCTGATTACGGCGGATATCGCCCAGTATCCTGACGCGTGCCGTCCCTACGCCGACATTCTGGACGGACGAAGCATGCTGGTTAAGAAAACCGAGCCGCTGGCCATCGAATGCGTGGTGCGCGGCTATATTTCAGGATCCGGGTGGAAATCCTATCAGCAGTCCGGGACGATCTGCGGCATCCGGCTGCCTGACGGGCTGCGGGAGTCGGACCGGCTGCCCGAGCCGATTTTTACGCCATCCACCAAAGCCGAGCTGGGCACCCACGACGAAAATATCGATTTTGACCGGGCCGCCGAAATCGTCGGCCGGCCCCTGGCCGAAAAGGTTCGGGACATCAGCCTGGCCATTTACAACAAAGGCGTCGAGCTGGCGGCGGAAAAGGGGATTATCATTGCCGATACCAAATTTGAATTCGGCCGGCTGGGGGATGACATTATTCTCATCGACGAAGTGCTGACGCCCGACTCGTCCCGTTTCTGGCCCCGGGCAACCTATGCCCCCGGCGGCCCGCAAAAGAGTTACGACAAGCAATTCGTCCGCGATTATCTTCTTTCCATCAACTACGACAAGACCCCGCCGGGGCCGCGGCTGCCGGAAGAGGTGATCCGGGCCACCCGGGAAAAATATATCGAAGCGCTCCGGCAGCTGGCCGGTGACCGGTATCCGGTTTAAACGGCCCCCCACGGGCATCCGCCGGACGGCCCTTTACCAGCCTTTTTATGCCTCTTTGACAAGGATGGCGAAATACAAACAGGAACCTGAAAGCCATTTGCCATGATTCATTTTCAGACGCAGCCGGTCTCTCTTGCCGCCATTGACATAGACGACCGGACCCATCAGATCAGCGCCCCGGCCGATACAGAGCAGATTGAGGCGCTGGCCGTCTCCATCACCCGGATCGGCCTGCTGAGTCCGCCGCTGGTGGGGGAGGGTGCTGCCGGCATGCGGATTGTTTCCGGTTTCCGGCGAATGGCCGCCTGCCACCAGCTGAAACGCGAAACGGTCTTCTGCCGCGTCCTGGCGCCGGAAACAGCGCCGGCCGTCTGTGCGCAGCTGGCCGTGGCCGAAAACGCGTGGCACCGGCCCCTGACCCTGATGGAAAAGGCCCGCGCTTTTGTACTGCTCGATGCCGTTTTTTTCTCTTCTGAGCATACCGCCCCTGAGATTACCGATGCCGGGGGCGCGGGGCCTGCGAAAGACCGGGCCGCGAAACTGGCCGAAATCGCCGCGCCTCTGGGGCTGGTGGAAAACCCGGACATGATCGGCAAGCTGATCAGATTGACCCGATTATCGCCATCGATCCTCGCCGCCGTGGAAACCGGAACGATCGGACTGGTCATGGCTCTGGAACTGGGGACCCTGGATCCGGAAGAGGGGGGTCTGATACTGGGGCTTTTCCAGCGCTTTCGACACGGTCTCAACCGGCAGCGGGAACTGATGGAAATGGTTCGGGAAATTGCGAAAAGAGAGTCGATCTCCATCCGGCGGCTTCTGGCATCGGATGAGATTGCCGCTATTCTCGCCCGGACGGATCTGGATCTGCCAGCCATCGGCGGGGCGCTGCGCCGCTATCTGAAACAGCGCCGGTATCCGGCCCTGACCCGGGCGCAGATCGCATTCGAAAAACTCGAAAAGGACCTGCCGCTGAGGGGGCGGATCCGCCTGAACCCGCCACCGTATTTCGAAGGAAGTACCTACCAGCTGATATTTTCATTTGACACGCTGGCGGAACTAAAGCGTCACCATCACCATTTTGACCAGATCCGGCAACATCCTTCTCTGGCCCGGTTTCTGGAAGATTAATTCTAAATTCAAAGCCAATTCGCCGAAAAGCGAGATAGAAAAGGAAATTGATGATGAAATTTGAAGACAAGTTTTCATTGCCGCTGGAATGGATCAGTGAAGAAACAAAACTGATTGTCGAAAGCTGTCGGGAGATTGTAGAAAAGGAAATAATGCCAATCCGCCACGAGCTTGACGAAGATTGGAAAGAGCACAAGATTTACATTAAACTCCTGAAAAAGTTGATGCTGGATTTTGGTTTGCAGTGCGCGCCATGGCCAAAAGAATATGGTGGGATGGAATCGGATTTGATTACCGCCTGCCTGTGCAATGAAGAAATCAGCCGGGGCGATTCCGGCTTATCTACCGCGGTCGGCTGCATCAGCTGGACATTCATGCCCATGCTGGCCCCCAAACCCAATCCAGTCCTGATTGAGAAGTTCGCCCCGCTTGCCTGCCAGACGGACAAACTGTATGTCGGCTGCGCAGCAATTACCGATGCAAGAAGTGGCTCGGATGTTGAAAATATTGATGGAACGCATGGAAAGTATGTGGCCACAACCGCTGAGCTTGACGGTGACGAATGGGTAATAAATGGTCATAAACTATGGCCGACAAATTCGGGTGGCCTTGCGGATATATTCGCTGTATTTTGTACGACCAACCCCGGCGTGGAAGATGATGAGGCCTTCGCAATAATTTATGTACCCGCGGATACACCGGGCGTCAGGCAGGGCAAACCTTACCAGACGGCGGGTATGTCGGGTGATATGAACGGTGATATCTGGTTTGACAATGTTCGCGTGCCTAAAGAAAACCGCGCCAACCCGAAACCCGGAGATGATGCCATTGCCGCCAGAATGTTTATGAATGCCGGAAATATTGGTTCCTCCGCGCATGCCATCGGTATCATGCGTAATTGCTACGAACTGGTAAAGGCATGGTGCGATACGCGCGAAGTCGGAGGTAAACTGTTGAAAGAACACAGCATGACCGCGTCGGTATTGGCTGACATTGCAATGATGATAGAAGTCAGTCGATCCGACACCTATATGAAAGCCAGGATGATGACGGCGCCGGACCTCTATGGTATCGATCCGACGAGTGTCGAATTCCTGGCCAAAACAAGGGCGAATAAACTTTTTGTCACGGACCAGATGACCATCCTGATCAACAGGGCAATGGATTTGATGGGGTCACACGGTTATGCCCGGGAAGGACATATCGAGAAACACTGGAGAGACAGCAAAATAATCAGCCTTTGGATGGGCGGGCGCGGGTTGGCAAAATTAGATATAGCCCGCTGGTTCTATGACTGTAAAACATTTTAATTTATCTTTTAAACTTGCAGCTATCTGTTTCGGGGGGGACGGGACCCGGTAATTTTGACTCTGTTTGGAAGAGGAATCTCGAAACGAAACAAAGGAATATCAGGCTTTAAGGAGCAAATTTGGCACCTTAAAGAGAGGCGCCCATCGACG
>Ga0256846_1000267_pt1 | contig 22313 bp, 14 predicted proteins | sample TevniametaG_FD_189098 | JGI IMG/M metagenome (GOLD analysis project Ga0256846, IMG submission 189098) | Tube worm associated microbial communities from hydrothermal vent at the East Pacific Rise, Pacific Ocean - Tevnia | ecosystem: Host-associated > Annelida > Integument > Unclassified ...
TATCACCCATTAAAGTTTTAACAATAATTGTAACCTTTCCAATATCATCTGAGTCACTTACAATAAGATATTTTTCATAGTCCTTGATTGCGCTCTCTTCATAAGTCTTTAAAATTTTATTAATTTTTGTCATCTCTTTTTGTTCTTCATCTGAGAGGGCTTCAATATTTAAATATTCCCTGATCCATGCAATCTGCTGTTTAAGTTTGTCTATCTCTTCGAATATTTTGTTGTCAAATGAAGCAGGATTTTTTATTTTCTGGGGTAAGGGTATCCCCTCTTTTCGGAATTTATAGTAGTCTGAAGCGTTATTAAGTACGTTTCGTATACTTGTACCTTTAAGAATTGTTATAAAGTCTTCCCTGGATAAAATTTTATTGATATCCACCCCGTATGTTTTAGCACGAAACTCCAGAAGATCCATCATTTCACCCTTGGAAGGGGTATTAAGTACAATTGTATCCTTTGACATTCGCTGGACAATGGATTCATCAAAAATATTGGAATACTCTTCCCATCTGTCCGGGAAAAAATTAAAAATAATTACGCAATTGGGTATATGTGTGAAAAGTTCTTTAATATTTTCTCCAAATTTGATTAAAAGCTCTTCATTATATTTTAAACCTTCAAGCTGATCAAAAACAACGATTAACGGCTGATCCTGAATGGATAATTTGCCTAGTACAGCTATGGCTTCCAGGGCAAACTCTTCTGTATTAATTTTTTTATTTATATTTTCAATGCCTGTTTTTCTGATTTCATAGGTGGATAATTCCAGACCAACAAGCCATTTACGGACAATTTCCCGTCGTGAAAAATCAGGATAGGAGCAGTACTTGATAAAGGCCCTGACAACAGCTGCACCGACTCCCCAGCCATGGGTTGAACCCCACCATTCAAGGGTTCGTTTCTCAATTGCACGCCAGTTTTTAATACGTTTTTCATCATCATCTGTATTGCCAAGTTTTCTCAATAGATTAAGATGATCACTTTCTAACATCTTTTTCATGGCAAGCATCTTTGGCAGGGGTTTTTTCTGTTTTAAAACATCATTTATAAATATATTGGCAAAACTTTTTGCAAGAAGATATTCAATCTGTGTATATGGAGTATCAGGAACTTTCTGAATAAGGGACTCAACAATTCTTGCATATATGTGGTAAAATATTGCATCAGGATTATTGGGCTGTCTGATAAACAGGATCCTGTTGGAGTGGATTAACTCCTTTGCAAGGCGCATGATAAGGTGTGTCTTGCCGGCGCCTGGTTCTCCTGCAACAATAACACCTTTTGACTGATGGTTTTTATCATCACTGATCTCTTTAATAATGGATTTGAGTCTGGTGAACTGATTGCTGAAAAGGGATTTTAAATCAACATGATCCTGAAAAGGATTATCAACCCGGCTTACACCAAAAGGATTTACATTTTTTTTTCTTTTAATAGTTTTCATGGCACTCTGCTTTATATTCATCTGCTTTATAATCTTCTGGTTTGTGATCTTCTGCTTTATATTCTCTTGTTTAATCATGTTTTGCTCTCAAAATAAGTGTATAATTAATTTTGATAGCGCAGCAGACAACCAAAGTCAATAGCAAACTGATTTTACACAAATTTTACAAATAATTGTTGTAAGAAATATTGTATAAAACTATATAGATAACCTATGGAAAAAAAAGTTGATAAAATCGCAATAGTCAGTATATCAGGTGTTTTCCCCGGAGCTTCAAACCTGGATAAATTTTTGACCAATATTAAGAACAAAAATGATGCAATTATTGAAATTCCTGAAAAAAGATGGGTCCTTGATAAAAAAGATGTTGTGGACAAAAAAGTATCACCTGATCATGCCTTAAGTTCAAAGGCAGGGTTAATAACAGATTTCTCTTTTGATCCGGAAGGTTATAAAATAGATAAGGATCTATTGAGAGATCTTGATTTTACCCATAAATTTGTCCTTCATGCAGCAAGGGAAGCCATGGAAAACTGCCATACTAATGATGAAATACTGAAAAGATCCGGAGTGATCATTGCTTGTATCAGCCTTCCTGCTGAAAATTCATCTAAACTTTCCTATGATATTTTTTTTGAAGGCAAAGATGAAAAATTATCCTGTTATAAAAGCCTTGGAGCATCGATTCTGTCTTTTCCTGCAGCACTCATTGCAAAGAGCTTTGGCCTGATGGGAGGATGTTTAACCCTTGATGCAGCCTGTGCATCATCTCTTTATTCAATTAAGCTTGCATGTGATGAACTTTTATTAAATAATGCTGATATGATGATAGCAGGCGGGGTTTCAAGCCCGTGCTCCCTTTATACACAAATTGGATTTTCACAGCTTCAGGCTCTGTCACCAACTGGAAGGTGCTCACCATTTGACTCAAGGGCAGATGGGCTTGTTGTGGGTGAAGGCGCTGGAATAATTGTATTAAAACGGCTTAAAGATGCACTGGACTGCAAGGATAAAATTTATGGTATCATCCAGGGAACCGGGCTTGCCAATGATATAGAAGGCAGCCTTGTGGCCCCGGCCTCGGAAGGTCAGATCAGGGCCTTGACCCAGGCGTTTTTATCGGCAGGATGGCCCCTGGACAATGTACAATATATTGAATGCCATGGCTCTGCCACACCAGTTGGAGATAATACTGAATTAAATTCCATGATAAATTTACAGCAGAATCTTGATGCTGCAGGCCTGGTATTAAATAATAAGAAAGAGTTTTCCTGTGCCATAGGATCTGTAAAATCCATGACTGGTCATCTTTTGACTGCTGCTGGTGCTGCAGGCATGATTAAAACACTCCTTGCCATGAACAATAAATTTCTGCCGCCCTCACTCAATTTCATATCCCCGCCTGATAACAGTCCTCTTTATGATTCATGTTTTAAAGTCCAGACCAGTGTCTCTGAGTGGAAAAAGAACAGCCCCGGGGAGTCAAGAAAATTTGGCGTAAGCGGGTTTGGATTTGGTGGAATCAATGCACACATACTGGTGGAAGAGTATAATGGACAAGCCGGTAAATCCTTTTACATGCCTGGCAGAACTTTTTTAAGCTCCCCTGAGATTGCCCTGGTTGGAATGGGAGCAATAACAGGATGTACTGAAAATATAGAAAAACTAAATGATTTCTTCATTAAAGGCGCCTGCCCTGCCCCTGAAAATAAGGAATACTTTATTCACAATCTTCCTGTTTCAGATTATGAATTTCATATTCCTCCAAATCAGATAAATGATATTTTACCCAATCAACTGCTTATGCTCAAGTGTGCAAAAATGGCTCTTTTAGATGCAGATATACAAACCCGCCCTGATGGAGAAAGAGATGAAAAAAGAGTGAGGTTTGGTGCTGCAATAGGTATTGAGTTTGATTATAAGGCAACTGATTTTTATTTAAGATGGAAAAAAAAGGCAGAACAGGCATCTGACTTTGACACTGTTTCTGAACCACTCACTGCAACCAGGACATTGGGAGCCCTGGGCGGGATAGTTGCCAGTAGAATTGCCAGAGAATTCAGACTTGGCGGTCCCTGCTTCACAGTATCTTCCGGGAATTGTTCAGGGCTTAAGGCCGTTGATATCGGTGTTAAATCTCTCATGGCAGGTGAGACTGATATATTCCTCTGCGGCGCAGTTGATATGGCATCAGATAAGAGGCAGATTGCAGTTAATAACAGTTTATTACCATGTGACAGTAATTTATCAGAAATCATGCCTTCAGAAGGTGCCTGTGCAGTTGTATTGAAAACCCTTGATAAGGCCATAAAGGATAATAATAGAATATATGCAGTCATAACTGGAACCGGTCATGCCTCTTCAGGAGAGTTTCTGTATGAAAGGGGGAAAACTTTTAAAAAAACAAAGGATTCTTATAAATTATCCCTGGACAGATGCCTGAAAAACAGCAACACAAAATTAAGTGATATAATTCATTTTGAAATTAATTCCACTTTTCTTAACAGAAAACAAGGAATTGAAAACCAGGCCTTATCAGAATATTTTAAAAAAAACTTATTGATGGATTCCAGCCTTAAATTAGAATCTGCAAGATCAGTTACAGGTGATACCAGAGGTGCTTCAGGACTTGTTTCAATGGTAAAATCTGCTATTTTATTAAACAATAGATCAAAGAAAGATATTGACATGCAAGGGATAAAACAGAACAGGATATGTGTTTCATCCATTGCAGATGATGGAGGCTGTACACATATAATGCTCATGGAGCACCATTGCAGAAATAAGAAGATAGAAAATATTGTTAATAACAATTCATTCCAGGATTTACCATATGACCCTGATTTTATCATAAAAAGCACTTCTGATACATTAAAGGCCCATGATAAATTTCTTGAATTGACCCGAAATAATATAAAGGCTCTTAAGGAGCAGTTTTCAGCCTTGACACGGCTTGCTCCATTCATATCCACAGGCATGGAAGCTGGCAAAGCTTTAACAATTGAGGAAACACCGGCTTTTACAAGGGAACAATGCCTTGAGTTTGCAGTGGGCAAAGCTTCTAATGTTCTGGGAGATGCATTCAGGGTTGTGGATACATATCCTGTCCGGGTCAGACTGCCTGCAGAACCACTCATGCTTGTTGACAGGATAATTAAAATTAAAGGTGAAATGCTTTCAATGGGATCAGGGGAAATTATTACACAGCATGATGTTAAAGAAGATGCATGGTATCTTGATGGAGGATGTGCTCCTGTCTCCATCTCAATTGAAGCAGGACAGGCTGACCTTTTTCTTTCATCCTATCTTGGAATAGATCACAGGGTAAAGGGAAAGAGAAGTTACAGGCTGCTTGATGCAAAGGTGACCTTTCACAGATCGCTTCCAAAACCTGGAGAAACCATTGAATACCATATTGAAATAGATCGTTTTCTCAAACAGGGGAAGGTGTACCTCTTCTTTTTTCACTATAAAGGCTATATCAATAATCAGATATTGTTATCAATGCGTGATGGGTGTGCAGGTTTTTTTAATAAGGAAGAGGTCAAAAAGTCAGGCGGTATTATAATTACCCAAAAGGATAAGATAAAGAAAAAAAACAGACATCTCTTTAAATTTCCCCTTAAATTTTCTAAAGAGAGCTTAAATGATGATAAAGTTGAAGCATTGAGACATTCTGATCTTTATAGAGCCTTTGGAAAAGAATTTGAAAATATCAAACTTGGACGATGCATGCGCCTTCCCGGGGAAAGAATGCATCTCATTGACCGTGTACTGGAAATTGATCCGGAAGGAGGCAGGTTTGCCATGGGTTCCATTACTGCAGAGGCAGATATTAATAAAGATGACTGGTTTTTAACTTGTCATTTTATCGATGATATGGTAATGCCTGGAACCCTTATGTATGAATGCTGTTCCCATGCATTAAGAATATTTACCATGAGAATGGGCTGGGTAACAGAAAAAAATGATGTTTTTTATGATATAATTGAAGGTATTGAAAGTGATTTGAAATGCCGTGGTCCGGTTACTGTAAACACAAAAAAAGCAGGTTATTTCATAGAGATAAAACAGATGGGGTATGACCCGGAGCCTTTTGTGATTGCAGATGCACATATGTATTCCGATGACCTTCAAATTGTGTTTTATAAAAATATGGGATTGAAAATAAGGGGTATAAATGAAAAAGATATTAACAGATTATGGAGATAGGAGATTATCAATCTGATTAAATGAAATATTCAAATGTATATATTCAGGCAATGGGATATGAACTTGCACCTGAAATTATAACAACCTGTGAGATAGAAGAAAGGTTAAAGCCTTTTTATGATGAAACAGGGTTTAATTCAGGACAGATACAGGCCTTAACCGGTATTAAAGAGAGAAGATTCTGGGAAGTTAACCACTCCATTTCCGGAAAAGCTGCCAGGGCAGGACGCAATGCCATGGAAGACTCTGGTGTTTTACCCCATCACATTGAATCCCTGGTGTTTTGCGGGGTGTGCAGGGAAGGTTTTGAACCTGCAACTTCATGCGCCATTGCAGATAAGCTTGACATTAATCAGAATGCTTCTGTGTACGATGTTTCCAATGCATGCCTCGGAGTTTTAACAGGGATTATTCAGGTTGCAAATGAGATTGAGCTTGGTAATATAAAGGCAGGTCTTGTTGTCTCCTGTGAGACTTCACGACAGATTGTTGATGCAGCCATTGATGAAATTAATGAACATAAAAACCTTGATTTTTTCAAACATGCCATTGCAACTTTGACCGGCGGGTCAGGAGCTGTTGCAGTGTTATTGACTGATGGCTCTTTTTTACAAAAAAACAGAGTTCATAGAATTAAAGGCACAACAATTAAAAATACAATAAAACACCATGGGTTATGCAGGTGGGGTTTCAGGGAATCAGGAATGCCTGTGAATTCAAGGGTTATTATGAGAACCAATGCAGAACAGGTACTTGAAAAGGGAACCATGCTTGTTGTTCAGACTTTTAAAGAGTTTTTAGATGATTTTAACCTTTCAAGGGATGATATTGATAAATTTATAGGCCACCAGGTTGGTGCAATACATCATCAATCCTTTTATAAAGCTCTTGATATTGATATTAAAAAAGATTTTTCAACCTATCCTTTTCTTGGAAATATAGGCACTGTATCACTGCCAATAACAGCTGCCATTGCAGACGAAAGAGAGTTTTTAAATCCAGGAGATTTCGTCTGTTTCATTGGAGTTGGAAGTGGACTTAATTGTATTGTCATGGGCGTTGAATGGTAAAAAGAATAATAAATAATAAAACTCTTTCAACAAAAGGGTTTGAAGATCTTTATCCCTATGAATTAAATTTTTATAAAATCAACGGGTTAAAGATGAATTATATTGATAAAGGAAAAGGCAGGCCTGTTTTAATGGTACACGGCAATCCGACCTGGTCCTTTTATTTCAGAAGTCTCATCAATGGGTTGTCTCCTGATTTCAGAACCATAGTTCCGGATCATATTGGTTGTGGGTTTTCAGACAAGCCTGATAATAGATGTTACAGGTATACCCTTGAAAACCGTGTCAGAGATCTTTCCTGTTTTATAAATCATCTTAAACTGGATGAGAAAATAATTCTCATTGTCCATGACTGGGGCGGCATGATCTCCCTTGCCTGGGCATTGAAAAATCTTGATATGATAGACAAGATTATTATTATGAACAGTTCCGGTTTTTTGCTGCCAGGAACAAAAAAATTCCCTTTCAGACTTGCTTTAATTAAATATTTTTCACCCTTTGCTGTGCCTGCAGTTCTTGGATTGAATCTGTTTGCCTTTGCTGCCCTGTTCCTTGCACCAGCAACTTCCCTTTCAAAAAAAGTTAAAAAAGGGCTGACTGCACCTTATAATTCATGGAAAAACAGGATTGCAACACTGGAATTTGTTAAGGATATCCCTTTATCTCTGACAGACAGATCCCATGGCACAGCAAAATTTGTTGATGATAACCTGCATAAAATCAATGCCATCCCAACCATGTTCTTATGGGGATTAAAAGATTTTGTGTTTGATGTTAATTTTTTAAATGAATGGAAAATTCGTCTTCCCAATGCACAATACCATGTTTTTGAAAATTCAGGGCACTATTTACTGGAGGACAACCCAGATGAATCATTGATGTTGATCAAGGATTTCCTGGAATAATCAACACTCCTTTTTTGACATTTTTTATATGCTCAGGTTATAATAAAGCCATGAACGATAAATCAGAAGAAAAAATAACAAAACAAGATAAAAAAAAAGCGAAAGCTGAAAAGAAGGCCTTAAAAAAAGCTCAAAAGGAAGCAAAAAAAAAGGAGAAACTGGATAAAAAGAAAAAAAAATTAAATTCTGATGATCAAAATGGCCGGACAGGAAACAGGAAAATTTTCACCATTAAAAAGCTTATTATTCTATTAATAATTATCTTTCTATTGGTTGCTGCAGTATTTGCATATAAGTTTTTTTTCTCTTCTTCTGAAAATCCTGAAAAAATTTATACATCAGTTTCCCTTGAAAATATAAAACTGCCTGATGAAATGCTTAAGTTCACATTTGATCACCAAAATGATTTATACTTTGTAATTTTAGAATATGACCGTAGAGTTATTTTACTTTTAAATGAGATTAACAGAATTAAAAATCTTGGGAAACAATATCCTGATCAGATTAAAATCACAGAAAAAGAGAGTAAGAACCTGATCAAAGCAAAGGATAAGGCAAAAAAGAAATTTGATAAAATTATAAAAGAGATAAGATCACTTTATGTTTTATATAATGTTAATAAAGATCAGGGACTTAAAAAAATTCAGGAAAAGAACAAAGATTTGATCCTGCTTGCCCGTGAAGCTGTAACAAGCCTTGATCCATTTGTTAGAGTAATTGAAAGTTCCAGGGGAAAAGAGACCAGAGGAATTATAAAAAAAACAATCCATAAAATTAAAGATTTATTATAATGAACCAATTTGTAAATATTGCCCACGGGCTGAAAAGATCTGCTGAAAAATTTCCATATAAACGGGCTGTTGTTTACCCTGCCGGTCGGGATGCAGGCGGCAGGGTTACATACAGCCAGATCACATTTAAACAGCTTGATAAAGGTTCTGATGAGATAGCATTTGGTCTTGAAAAAACCGGTATCACAAGGGGCACCAGAACCATCTTAATGGTGACACCTTCCCTTGATTTTTTTTTAATAATTTTTGCAATGTGCAAGGTTGGAGCAGTTCCAGTTGTTGTTGACCCTGGCATGGGCCTTAAAAGAATGCTTTCATGCCTTGAGCAGAGTAAGCCCAAAGCCTTTATCGGCATTGAAAAAGCCCATGTTTTAAGAAAATTTGCCCCGGCTTTTTTTAGATCAATAAAAATATGGATTACAGTCGGTAAAAGATGGTTCTGGGGGGGGTATAAACTTGATAATATCCGGAAGACCGGAAAGGAAAAATATCAATGTGCCGGTACAACCAGGGATGAAACAGCTGCAATTGTATTTACTACTGGGAGTACCGGTCCTGCCAAGGGAGTTGTTTACACCCATGGTAATTTTGCAGCCCAGATAGAGCAGATAAGGAAGCATTTTAAAATTGAGGATGATGAAGTGGATCTTCCGACTTTTCCGCTTTTTGCACTGTTTGATCCTGCACTTTCCATGACTGCAGTAATCCCTGACATGGACCCCACAAGACCTGCCAGAGCAAATCCTGAAAAATTAATCGAGGCAATTGAGAACAATGGTGTAACTAATATGTTTGCCTCCCCTGCCCTGCTCCACAGACTTGGCAGGTACGGAAAAGAGAATAATATAAAACTTCCCAGTTTAAGAAGGGTAGTGTCTGCCGGAGCACCTGTCTCTCCAGGCAATATAGAACAATTTTCTACCATGTTAAGGGACAGTGCACGCATCCATACACCCTACGGAGCAACCGAAGCCGTACCCATTATATCCATTGACTCAAATGAGATCCTCCAAGAGACAAGAAAATTGAGTGAAAAAGGTTATGGCATGTGTGTTGGAAGGCCTATTTTAAATACAGATATAAGAATTATCAAAATCACAGACGACCCTATATCTCAACTAAGGGAATCCCACTTTTTAGGTAAGAATGATGTGGGAGAGATAATTGTAAAAGCTGATCTTGTAACAAAACAGTATTTTAATAATCGTAAGGCTGATCTTTTTGCAAAAATTCCAGACTCCTCAGGCGGTATATGGCATAGAATGGGGGATGTTGCCTGGATGGATAAAGATGGAAGATTCTGGTTCTGCGGCAGAAAAAACCACAGGGTTGAAACTGTTTGTGGAACAATGTTTTCCATTCCATGTGAGGCGGTTTTTAACAACCATGAAAAAGTATACAGGAGCGCTCTTGTGGGAGTTGGGAAAAAGGGAGATCAAACACCTGTACTGTTTGTTGAACCATTTGACACAATCGGTGATAAAACCGGTTTTAAAGATGAACTCATTGAGCTTGCAGCTTCATTTTCCCATACAAAAAACATAGAACATTTTTTTATTGAAAAGTCATTCCCGGTTGATATCAGACATAACTCAAAAATTTTCAGGGAAAAACTTGCCGTAAAAGCAGAAAGACTCATTAAAAACAGATAAAACATAAAAGCTCAGTCCGGTAAAAGATCATAAAAATAGAGCATGGTGTCGGATCTTGTAATGATCCCGATTATCTTATTGTCCCGCATTATGGGTATCCTGCCGATATCATGCCTGATCATTAATCTTGCTGCCTCCATGGCACTTTTATCATAGGATATGGAAACAGGATTTCTGCTCATAAAAGCTTTAACCGGCGACTGCATCTGAGCTGTTTTTCTGATTTTTTTAAAATCCCGGCGGGAAATTATTCCCACAAGGTTATTATCCTTGTCAGTAATGGGTACACCTGTACACCCTTTTTCACGCAAAAGCATTGCAACCTCTTCAATCGGCGTGTTTTCATTAACAGTGATTACAGGATAGGACATTATATCACCAAGAGATACAGAAGAGTGGTGGTTACCTTTAATTAATTCCAGGAGCATGGATTCTAAATTTTCAGAATTGCAATTTTTAATCTGGGCTGACCCTGCACCGGGATGTCCTCCACCTCCAAGGCTTCGCATGATAAGGCCCATATTAATCTCCTCGGTTCCACTCCTTCCTATGATCATACACTTATCTGTTTTTGTATCCTTAAATATTCCAAATGCTGCATCCACATTTACAATCTCTCTGTACATCTGAACAACAATTGCAAGATTTTCAACCCTGCCGTGTATGTCAATGGTTGAGATACTGATTGTGAAATCATCAATATTTAATCTCTCGGTTTTTAAAAGCATCCGTGCAAGTACATCTTTTTGTTTCTTCCCATAGGCGTGCTGCAGGAATGTGTTTAAAATAGAAAGGTCAGCTCTTCTGTCAAGCAGATATGCTGCCATATGCACATCCAGGGGGGTAGTTGATGTAAACGTAAGATTGCCGGTATCTTCATAAATACCCATTAAAAAAAGAGTAGCCTGAATGGGAGTTATTATTTTTTTCAGTCTTTTTATCTCCTGAATCAACAGAGTTATGGCAGCACCGGTTTTTTCCCTTATAACATGGCCGGCTTCAATGTCATCCATGGGATGGTGGTCATAAATAGTTATGTTAAGGTCTTCTTTGTCCTTTAATGATTGAAGTCCTTCCAGACGCTTCCAGGAGCTTGTGTCCACCACAATTAAACTTGTAACTTTGTCAATTTCAATGTCCCTTGAAGATTTAAAATCAAAAAGGTCTTTGTGAATGGAAAGAAATGCTTTTAAGTTGGGATTGATTGAATTTGGCAGAACAAGTATGGTATCAGGATATATTACAGATGTTGCAGCAAGTGAAGCTATCGCATCAAAATCCGATCCTGTGTGGGTTGTGGAAATTTTCATGATATAAATTATATCAAAAATTTTTCTGAAAACAAATAAATTTATTATTCTTCGTTAAAGTATTGTACCTGGTATAAAGATACTTCAAGATCATTTTTCTGCCATTCATTGGCTTTAAGCCCTGCTTTCCGGCAAAGATGGGAGAGGAAAAGTTCACAATCAGGAAGCTGATCCCAGACCTGGGGCAGAAAAGTTGCTGAACAGTTTTTCTTTTTTATTATAACTCCATCTTGAAAAGGAGTGATTTTATCAATGAGATCGTTGGTGTTATCATATTTTATTTTTACAGGTTTTGTTAAAATACTCACCTCAATATTAATTTTTTCCAACTCATTTTTTGTCACAGGAGAGAATCTCGGATCATGGAATGCTGCATTGAGTGCATTGTATTTTACTCCTTCAACAATAGACCTGGCAGCCTCTATTGTGCCTATACAGCCGCGAAGTTCATGGTCTTTGTGTAATGTGATAAAAACTCCGCGCTTTTTTTTTGAAATTGTGTCCTTATCCTTTTCTGGTACAATTATATCAGCATCTTTTTTACCGGGAGCCTTTAATTTATCTGTAATGGTCTCCCTTGCAAGGTTTAATAAAAATGCACCCTGTTTTTCAGTGAGTTTAGATGTCATTTTTTTTAATTCTCCCAATTAAAAATTCATGTTCTTTAATAAATAACATAAATTTATTTTAAAAAAAATCGTCCGGGTATATTGACTGTTTTGTTAACAAATTATAATATGAAAATATATAAAAAATAAATTTATAAGCACCAGGTATAAAAAATCGTAAATTAAAGCTCTCAAAAAGATCTTTCAGCGATCAGGGAGTTTATAATTAACCATATACTGTTAAATGTTTTCATTTCTTACTCTCCTTATTAAAATAGTGTGTTGAGATTGATAGCCTCAACACACTGTTTTTTTAATCAGAGAATCCCATCCACTTTGGTATATTCAAAGCCAAATGCATCTGCAACAGGTTTATATGTCAGTTTTTCGCCATGGTAGTTTATACCCTTTTTCAGCTCTGAATTTGTCCGGCAGGCCTCTTTCCAGCCTTTATCTGCCAGTTCAAGAGCATAGGGCAAGGTCGCATTTGTTAAAGCAATTGTTGATGTAAGGGGAACAGCTCCAGGCATGTTTGCAACACAATAATGTACAATTCCGTCCACTTCAAAGATAGGGTCGCCATGGGTTGTCGGCTTTGAGGTTTCAAAACATCCTCCCTGGTCAATGGCAACATCAACAATAACAGTACCTTTTTTCATTGTGGAAAGCATCTTTTTGGTGATCAGTTTTGGTGCTTTTGCTCCTGCCACCAGAACTGCTCCTATAACAAGGTCGGCATCTTTTACAAGATCCTTTAAAAGTGTTGGTGAGGACATAAGGGGTCTGCAGTTGGCAGGCATAATTTCAGAAAGGTAACGAAGGCGGTTTAGATCCATATCAAGTATTGTTACATCTGCGCCCATTCCACAGGCTATAACAGCAGAATTGTAACCCACAACTCCGCCGCCGATAATAATAACTCTGGCAGGAGGTGTTCCGGGAACCCCTCCCAGAAGGACTCCCTTGCCGCCAAAGGTTTTTTCAAGATATTTTGCACCTTCCTGGGTAGCAAGTCTGCCTGCGACCTCACTCATTGGTGCAAGAAGCGGCAAAAAACCATCCCTGGTTTCAACGGTCTCATAGGCAATGCCAATGGAACCTGTTTCCATCAGTGCTTGTGTAAGTTTTTTATCAGCTGCAAGGTGCAGATAGGTAAATACAATCTGATCTTTTTTTATGAATTTATATTCAGAAGGCTGGGGTTCTTTTACATGCATGACCATATCAGAAATATTAAAAACCTCTTCTGCACTGTTAATCATTTCAGCACCAGCTTTTATATATTCTTCATCACTGAAATGAGATCCTTGCCCTGCATTGTTTTCAACATAGACTGTGTGGCTGTGATGCACAAGTGCTGCAACCCCTGCTGGAGTCATGCAGACACGGTTCTCCTGTGGTTTAATCTCTTTTAATATACCAACTTTCATTTTTATTCCCCTGTTTTAAATTTTAATTAAAATTAAACAATAAAATGCATATAAAAAATTATAAAATAGATTAATCTGGTAATTTTTTATTAATCTCCTGGAATTCATCAATGGAATTTAACAGAATATCAACAAGTTCAGGATCAAAATGCCTGCCTGATTCTGCTTTAAAAAACTTTATTATTTTCTCTATACTCCATTTTTGTTTGTAGCACCTCTTATGGCTTAATGCATCAAATACATCAGCTACAGCTGCTATTCTTCCAAAAATATGGATATCTTTTCTGGATAAATTTTCTGGATATCCTGTTCCATCCCATTTTTCATGGTGCTGGAGAGCTATAAGTGCTGCTGTCTCCATTATCTGTTTTTCAGATTTTTTTAAAATATCAAATCCGGTCCTGGCATGGGTCTGCACAAGCAGCATTTCGGTTTTAGTTAACGGGCCGGATTTATTCAATATCACCTCGGGAATTCCAATTTTTCCAGCATCGTGCATTGGCACAGCCATCCGTAACAATTCAGCCTCTTCTTCTTCAATTCCATATTTGCGGGCAAGTACATAACAGATTTCCGCAACTCTTGCAACATGGTTTGCAGTTTCTTTTGATCTTGTTTCAACAAGTTCACCCAATGTCATTATAACTTCCTTCTGGGTATTGACTATTTCCCTTGTCAAAACAACATTATCAATGTGGGTTGCAATATTATTGATGTATAATCTTATCAGATCCTTATTGATATTGAATAAGGCTGCATCCATACCTGCAAAATAGATCAGGCTTGTGAAATCTTCATTAGTTTTTAAAACCCCGATATACTCATTTTCAAGGAATATTTCCCCGCCTTTAACAAAAATTTTCTTAATTTTTGCAACTATGTTCCTGTCAAGGATATCTTCCAGATCAGCAAAAACAGAGTTTATATGTTTAATGTACTTTCCTGTCCCAGCAATGATTTTTAAATTTTCAGATTGGGATGCAACAGCATAAAAACTTGATTCAATGGAAGAATTGAAAATATTGAAAATTTTATTCAGGGTTTCAAGGGCAGTTGATGCAAAGATGGATAACTGGTTGTTACCTATTAATTCTTTGTTGGATTTAACAATAAGTTCCAGACCTTCCTGGTTTTTTTTTATTGATTTTAGATTATTGTATGCCCTTAGACAGGCTGTCACAGTGGTGAATAATTTTTGAATGGTGAATCTTGTCTTGGATTTATAATCATTGATATCATATCTTGTGATAATTTCATGTTCCGGTGCCTTGCCTGGCTGTCCAGTCCTGAGGACAATGCGTACCATCTGGTTCTTAAGGTCATTGCGGATATAATCTATGAGTTTTAAGCCTGCATTGTCATGTTCCATTACAACATCTAAAAGGATAAGTGCAATATCATGTTCTGTTTTAAGTATTTTTCTTGCATCATTTGCTGAAAATGCTTTAAAAAGAAGAACTTTTCTATTTTCAAAGGAAAAGTCATTTAAGGCAAGTTCTGTGATTTTATGGACATCTTCTTCATCATCAACAACCAATATTTTCCATGGATGCCATGTCAGATTGTTTTTTCCAATGGTGGATGTTTCATTGGTGAAAACAAAATTATTTGATTTGGACGAATTTTCCATTGTAATTTCAATTTTTATTTTTAATTAAAAAATATTGATCCACAAGTTTGTCTGCAAGCCCGATATACTGGTGCACAGTCAGGGCTTTCATTTTTTGTTTTAATTTGTCAGGCACTTTTTGAAGACTATCAACAAAGGCTTCAAGTTCATTTTTTGTAAATTTTCTGCCCCTGGTCAATTCTTTTAGTTTTTCATAGGGGTTTTCTTCCTTATGGATTCTCATGGCTGTCTGTAAAGGTTCTGCCAATAATTCCGGATTTTCATCAAGATCCTTATCAATTGCAGGTTTGTTCACAGCAATCTTTCCAAGACCTTTTAATGAGTTTTTAATCCCAATGATGAAATATCCAAATGCCATGCCAAGGTTTCTAAGAACAGTACTGTCAGTTAAATCCCTTTGAAATCTAGATTTTTGAAGTTTGACTGCAAGGTGCTCCATGATTGAAATTGCAATGCCCATATTACCTTCACTGTTTTCAAAATCAATGGGATTGACTTTATGGGGCATGGTTGAGGAACCGACTTCTCCTTTTTTAAGGTGCTGCTTAAAATATCCAAGGCTTATATACCCCCACATATCACGGTTAAAATCAATCATAACTGCTGCTGTCCTGACCATTGAATGTAGAATATATGAGAGGGATGCATTGGGGTTAATCTGGGTTGTAAAGATAACAGGCTTAAGGTTTAAATGTTTTTCAATAAACTCCTTTGAGGCTTTAATCCAGTCAAGTTCCGGGAAGGAAAAAAAATGTGCATTAAAATTCCCGGTTGCTCCATTGAGCTTTCCCTGGATCTTTTTATTTTTCAATATTAGTATCTCTTCTGAGATGCGCCATGCAAAATTGATAAATTCCTTGCCCACTGTTGTGGGAGAAGCTGGTTGTCCATGGGTCCTTGACATCATTGGTATGGATTTATATTTTACAGCTGTGTTTTCAATTTTTTCTAAAAATTCATTTAATAATTCAATTACAACTTTTTTACCTTTTTCAAGCATTAATGCATAGGCAGTATTATTGATGTCATCAGATGTACAGGCAAAATGAACCCATTCCTTAAGCCGTTTTAAATTTGCTTTTTCAAGTTCTTGTTTGATGAAATATTCAACAGCTTTTACATCATGATTGGTTGTTTTCTCAATATTTTTTATCTTTTCTGCCGATGACAGGTTAAAGTCTTTATAAATATTATCGATAATTTCAAGTTCCTGGCTGTTTATTTCATCAAAACTTAATTCAACCAATATGAATTTAAGCCATTGGACCTCAATTTTCACCCTGTGTTTTATCAGACCATATTCTGAAAAAATATCTGATAAACTGCTGACAAGTTTGTTATAACGTCCGTCCAGAGTGGAAATTGCCTGAATTGAAACCATAATATCCTCTAATCAAACATTGAATTTATAAATAAAGGTTTTTAACCTGAATACCCATGGAATATTACTCTCAAATATTATTTTTTACAACCTATAAATTCTTTGCTAAATACTTGACAAATCAACTGAAATTGAAGTAATTTAATCCTTTATTTTAATTTTTTTTAAACATACTATTGCAGGAGCTTAACAGGACATGACATTAACAAAAAACCAAATCACAGATAATATTCAAAATAAGCTTCAAATCTCCAAGACAGAGGCCTATGAAATAATGGAAGAGCTTCTGGAGATTATCAAAAATACCATAGAAAATGGCAACAGCTTGATGATAAGTGGGTTTGGTAAATTCAGTGTTAATGAGAAAAAAGCCCGTAAAGGTAGAAATCCTGCAACTAATCAGGAAATGATGCTTGCAGAAAGAAGAGTTGTAACCTTTAAATGTTCAGGCCAGCTTAGAAAAATAATCAACTCTGTACATTAGTTTTTATATTGGGAACAATTAATAAATCCCTCAAATTTAGCCCAGAAAATATCAATGATCTCTTTTTTTTCAAATAGTATTTCATGATAAGCATTTTTTATGGATAAATATTCACAAAGAGGCAGAAAGCTTGATATTTTTTTCTGAGCTGATTTTTTTACAAGCATGTCCTTTTGTGCATTGATAATCAAGACAGGTGTATAAATCCTTGAAGCATACTCCTGTGTCATAATAATATCTATTGAATCATAGGCAGCATTCAGCCAGGCCCATGTGAGACCTCCCAGGGCAAGATCAGGATTTTTTTTTATCTCATGGGCCTGAATATCAGATTTTAATGGGTCATGACTGAAAATATTTTTTTTAAGGTTATGCTTGAGCGAAACATATTTTTTTCCTCCAACTATATAATTTCTGGAAAAACCTGAAACTAAGGCAAATTTTGTAATTGATCTTAAAACAAAACGTGTCAGAAAAAATGATTTAATATCAAACATGGGAGACAGAAGTACTGCTTTATCAATGTTTCCTGGATAATCATGCAGAAACCTCAGGCCGATATGACCACCCATTGAGTGTGCTAATATGTATACTTTTTTATTTTCAGGTTTTACCACCTGGTCAAAAAAGAGTTTAAGATCCTTTAAATAATCATTAAAATTTTTAACATAGCCCTTTTGCCTGTCCATGGTTTCTCTGGCTGAAAGTCCCTGACCGCGCCAGTCTAAGGTTGCAACATCAAATCCCTTTTGAGTAAGGTCATGGATGATATTTTTATACTTTTCAATGAATTCAGCCCTTCCATGCAAAAGAAGAATTATGCCCTTTAAATTTTTTTCAGTTGTTCTGATATAAGCATACCTGATTTTTAAGAGATCATGGGATTTGAAAAAGTTAAATTTAATAGAATCTGGCAAGATAATAGCCTTAAAAATTAATACTTTCTGTATACTGCTTTATTACGTCCTGTTTCCTTTGCTTCATATAATGCCTGATCTGCTGTTTTTAACAGCTCTTCCGGAGTTTTATTTCCGGAAGGAACAGTACTTGAAGCTCCTACACTTAAAGTGACATAATTTGCAATTGAAGAACTTTTATGCTCAATTTTAAGGTTAGATACAGCTTTGTTAAGATTTTGAGCAACTTTAAAGGCCCCTGAGGCATCAGTATTAGGCAGAACAACAGAAAATTCTTCTCCGCCGTAACGTGCAGCAAGATCACCTGGCCTGAAAACAGAGTTTTTAATGGCCCGGGCAACTTTTATCAAGCAGTCATCACCTTTTTGGTGGCCATAGGTATCATTGTAAAATTTGAAAAAATCAATATCACATATGATTACAGAAAGTTCATGTTTTTCTCTGAAATTGCGTTTCCATTCTTTTATTAAAAATTCATCAAATTTTCTTCTATTGGGTATTTTTGTAAGACCATCCTGAACTGATAAAAGGAGTAATTTTGCGTTGGCTGCCTGGAGAGCATTCTCAGCACGGATTGTATCGCTTATATCAATTACAAAGCCATTAAAGCCTGCAACCCTGTTATCTTTGCCATGTACAATTTTTGCATAGGAAAGTGTCCATACAGTAGATCCGTTTTGTTTATTCAGTTCACATCTGAAACGGTTGACTTCATCGGTCTCTTTCAGATACTCTTTAAATTCTTTGGCTTTTTTCTGGTCAGAAAACAGGGAGAAAAAATTTTTTTTCCGTTTATTTATAATAACTTTTGTTGAATCATAGCCAAGCATCCAGGCAAGTTCAGAGTTGGCAAGTAGAAATTCTCCGTTTATATCTGCTTTATAAATACCCACAGGAGCAAACTCGTATATTTGTTGAAGCTGTTTCCTATACTCTTCAAGATCACTGTTTTTCTGGATCTCCTTTGAAACATCCTTGACAAGAATGGACAGGCCTAACTTTTCACCTTTAACATTGAGGATGGGTGTAAGATAGAAGTCATACCAGGTTTTTTCACCGGTTTCATTTAAGAGACTTTTTGTTATAACCTCGGATCTGGAACATTGAATAAGGGTTTCTCTGTTGATGAGTACCAGGGAATCAAGTTTTAACGAGTATGCCTGTTCTTCCGTATAGTTGAAAAGTTTGCCCGCACCATTGTTCCAGGTCAGAACATTTAAATCATTGTCTGCTTCAATATATGCCATTTCAGCAAGTTCAATGAGATTACCCAGGGCAAGTACGCGGTCTAAAAGTTTCATATAATGGTTTCATATTTAAATATATTAATGATAAATACTTTGGAAAAGTTTATATAATCTGCCTCTGTTATGCAAGAAAAAAGTTGAACAGGAAAAAATTATCGTGGAAAGTATTTTTTCCATTTTTCAATGATTTTATTAAAATCCTTTAGCTTAAAGGGCTTGGCAATAAAATCATCCATGCCGGCAGAAAGGCATCTGTCCCTGACTCCTTCCATATCATATGCTGTCATTGCAATTATGGGAACCCTGGTTTTATCTTCAGATGACCTGATTTTTTTTGCTGCCTCATATCCGTCAAATTTAGGCATTTGAAGGTCCATGAAAACAAGATCATATGGTCCATTTGTCAAAAAAAGATTAACAGCTTCCTTTCCATCCTTTGCAGTATCAATTTCATATCCTGAACTCTGTAAAAGCTTTAATGCAATCTGGATATTTGTGGGGAAATCATCGGCAAAAAGGATACGGAAGTTTGAGTTGCAGGGATCATTAATATTATTACCATTTGCACCTTTAATACAGAGGTTCTGTTTTTTAAGCATTTTTTCAATTCTGGTACTGGATATGGGAGGGCTCATGAGATACCCCTGATAGGAATCACAGCCCATATGTCTTAAAAAGGGAATAAGCGATTGTTTTTCAACACCAACTGCAATGATGGATTGCAGTTCCAGGGCAATACCCATGGCAGCAATGGCAGAAACAAGGGCAGCATTGCTTGGATTGTTTGTAATGTTCTGGACAAATTCCTTGTCAATTTTAATTGCATCAATAGGGAATTTTTTAAGATATCCAATGGAAGAGTAACCAGAGCCGAAATCATCCATGATTATCATGTTAATATTTAATTGTTTAAGTTTGTTAAGGGTATTTTCCACAATATAATCATCAACAATAAAGACACCTTCATTAATTTCAATTTCAAGGAAACCTGGGTCAAGACCAGTATCATTTAACACATTTTGAATAATTTCAGGAAGTTTTTCATCATGGAATTGTATGGGAGAAAGATTTACAGAAACAGGTATTTCAGGGCAGCCATGTTCCTGCCAGATTAAATTTTGTTCACATGCCTGTCTTAATGTCCAGTCACCGATCTGGTTTATTAAACCGATCTCTTCCAGAAGCGGAATAAACACATTGGATGGAATATTTTTTCCCTGGGGATGGTTCCATCTTAAAAGTGCTTCAACACCTGTAATCTGATTTGTCTTAATATTTATTCTTGGTTGATAGTTCATATAGAACTCGTCTTTTTCCAGGGCATCATACAATAATTTTCTTAATTTAACTTTATTGGATATAACAATATCCATCTGTTCAGTGAAGAATTTATAATTGTTCCTGCCATGTGCTTTTACCTCATACATTGCATGATCAGCATTTCTTATTAAAATTTCAGAACTGATGTCTTTGTCAGATAAGCATATTCCAATACTTAATCCGACATATGCTTCATTATCGTCAAGAATAAAAGGAGCTTTGACCGAATTTAATAGTCTTTTAACAATTTCTATTACAGTTGATTTTGTTTCAATATTTTCAAGTATTAAAAAGAATTCATCTCCGCTTATTCTTGCAATGGTGTCAGTTTCCCTTATACAATCCTTCATCCTCCTTGCAATTTCAACCAGTAATTTATCACCCATGGAGTGTCCAAAGGTGTCATTAACCATTTTAAAATGGTCAAGGTCAGTTACAAGGACTGCAAGCTGTAAATTATTACGCTGGCAGCGTTTCATTGCAAGTTTTAATTGTTCATTAAAGAAAAGCCTGTTTGGAAGTCTGGTTAAGGGATCAAACCTTGCAAGTTCTTTTTGCTTTGCAATCTCTGCCTTTAATTTAAGGGTTGCTTCCAGGCGTGCTTTAAGTGTAGTTTTATTAACAGGTTTTGAAATATAATCTATTGCACCTGCTTTCAGGGATTCCTTTAAGATTTCTTCATCATCATGCCCGGTGATCATTACAATGGGCGAATCAAAATAATTATTATCAGATTTTATCAGATTTATAATTTTAGTTACATCTTCAGGGACTGCTGCAATATCAAGGAGAATAATATCTATATCATGGTTTAAGAAGTCAATTAATTTTTCAATGGAATCCACAATGGTATAATTGGTATAATTTTCATGTGACAAGATTGACTCAAGAATATTTTCCGAGGATAGCGGGTCAGACAAGATCACTATTTTAATATTTTTATCCATTGATTTCAGCTGTAATTTCCCTGCATTTTTGGAGTAGATTTAACTATAGATATTTTTAAAATTAATTTCAAGTAAAATCGTATTGAAACAAACCAGGAGTTTTATTTTTTATGTAATAAAATTAAAGCTGTCCTGGTTGGGATATAAAGGCTTAATTGTGAATTTTCTATGGTAAAGTGAGTTTGTTTTTCCTGAAGTCGATTTTTCCCGCCAAAATCACTTTGATCTGTATTCAATACCATTTCATATTTTCCAGGAGGTGCATTAAACCTGTAATCAACAAATGATTTACTGCAATTAAAGCTGAAAACAAAAATAAGATCCTTACGTTTAAAAATAATGATCTTATCATGTTCATGTATAAAGAGCAGTTGTGCAGTACTATTTTCAAAATCAATATATTTTTTAAAAGTCAAAAGCATACTTTTATCAAAAAATGCAAGTTTTGAATAATAAAGTTCCTTATTATACATTAATGACCACAGCCTTCTTGCATAATTGTAGGACCAGTTATTCTTTTTTGAGGGGAAATCAATCCATTCAGGGTGACCGAACTCATTGCCCATGAAATTCAAATATCCGTTCTGTGCGGTTGCGATTGTTATTAATCTAATCATTTTATGGAGTGCAATGGCCCGGAATGTTCTTATGCCATCATTTTCTAATGACATTGAATTGTAAATATCTTTTCCTAAAAGATGCATCATTATGGTTTTATCTCCCACAAGGGCCTGATCATGGGATTCTGAATAGCTTATGCTTTTTTCACCCTTTGGAAATCGAGTAAGCTCATACCATAGTGTGCCAAGGTGCCATTGTTCATCTTTCTTATCCTTAAGCAGTTTTATCCAGAAATCAGCAATGCCCATGGCAAATCGATAATCAAAGCCGGTACCGCCCTGTTTTTGTTCAAGTGCAAGCATTGGATAACCGCTTATATCCTCTGCAATGGTTAT
>Ga0256846_1000268_pt1 | contig 22296 bp, 20 predicted proteins | sample TevniametaG_FD_189098 | JGI IMG/M metagenome (GOLD analysis project Ga0256846, IMG submission 189098) | Tube worm associated microbial communities from hydrothermal vent at the East Pacific Rise, Pacific Ocean - Tevnia | ecosystem: Host-associated > Annelida > Integument > Unclassified ...
ATGGAAGCTGTATATGAAACATTTAATGCAAACGGAATAAATATTCCTTTCCCTCAAATGGATGTTCATATTCAAAAATAGAAGTTAGACTGTTAGATACTTGCATTTAACTACTTAAACATTAAGGAATTAAGGAAATTAAGGTTTTACCGCTAAGACACTAAGTTTTTTTAACTTTCAACTTTATAAACTTTAAGAACTTTCAACTTATTACTGCATTAAATCATTGTATCATTGAACCATTATATCATTGTATCATTTCCTTCGTTGCTAATCCGGCTTCGACAAGCTCAGCCTCCGTGCATATTTCTGTATCCTCCTGAGGAGGACAAGTTTTTGGCATTATCGCATTTCTGCATTAAATCATTAAATCATTATACCATTGAACCATTGTATCATTAAGTAACTTTCAACTTTCAACTCATTACCGTTTATTCTACCTCAACAGGCATCTCTTTTGTCAATTTAATTCTCTCAGGCGAAATATCAGCCTGCATGACAATAATTTCAACACCTGAGTTTACAGCTTTTTTTAAATATTCTGCATATACAGGGTCAATATCTTTGGCAGGAGCAAAAATTGAAACATCGGTTCGCTGAATAATATAAAGCATTACTGCTCTATAACCTTGCTTTTTTGCTTCAATTAGTGACATTAGATGCTTTTGCCCTCGTGTTGTGATTGCATCGGGAAACAGAGCATAATAGCCTTGTTTATACGTTACATTTTTTACCTCAATAAAACATTTTTCGTTGTTGTTTTCACAATAAACATCAAAACGACTGTTGCCGAATTTCACCTCTCTTTTCACTGTTGAATATCCCGACAGTTTATCAATTTCACCGTTTTTTACTGCTTCGTAAGCCAAAATATTAGGAATTGACGTATTTATACCAACCCATTTACCGTTAATTTTTATCATCTCCCATGTAAATTTGGTTTTACGTTTAGGGTCGTCAACGGGAGTCAGATAAACTTCGGCATTGGTTTCCAAACAACTTTTCATAGAACCCGAATTAGTGCAATGTGCAACTACCGTCTCACCTGTATCTAACTTTACATCGGTTAAAAATCGCTTATACCGTTTAATAAGTTTTCCGTGAATAAGTTTTTTTTGAAATAGCATATTTTAAAAAAAATTTATACTCTTACTACTTCGGTTCCATTATTATTAGCGGAATAAGCATCTCTTCCATTGAAATTCCCCCATGCTGAAATGTATTTTTATAATAGCTTACATAATGATTATAATTATTAGGATAAGCAAAAAAATCGGTTCCGATAGCAAAAATATACGACGAACTAACATTTAATTTTGGCAAATGAACCGATTGCGGATTGGTAATTTCAAATACTTGTTTAGGATTATAACTTAACGATTTACCATGTTTATAACGTAAATTGGTGCTTGTATTTTTGTCGCCTGTTACCTTTACGGGATTATTAACTTTTATGGTTCCGTGGTCGGTGGTTATTACTACTTTTATCTTTTTTTCGGCAAGTTTTTTAAGCAATTCAAACAGTGTGCTGTGTTCAAACCACGATTGTGTAATACTTCGATATGCGGCATCATCGCTTGCAAGTTCGCGTATCATATCCATTTCGGTGCGGGCATGCGACAGCATATCAACAAAATTTATCACCACAACTGATAAATCGTGATTTAATATTTGTGACGAATTGGCAAGAATTTTTTTACCCTGTTCAGAGTTTAATACTTTATCGTAAAAAAATGATGATTTAATACCCATACGAGCCATTTGCTTTTGCATCAGCTTTTCTTCATACTGATTTTTTCCGCCTTCATCGTCTTCGTTAAGCCAATATTCAGGATGCAACTTTTCAATTTCCGACGGCATAAGTCCGGCAAACATTGAGTTACGGGCAAATTGTGTTGCAGTAGGTAATATACTGTAAAAAAGCTCTTCGGAATTTACTTTATAAAATTGTGTAATCAGCGGCTCAATAATTTTCCATTGGTCGTAACGCAGGTTATCAATTAAAAAAACAACTACCTGTTCGTCATTATTCAACATAGGAAACACTTTTTTACCGAAAATATTAGGTGACATTACAGGTCGATTATCGGTATCTGAGCTAAACCAGTTTTGATAATTCTTTTTAATAAATTTTGCAAAACTGTTGTTGGCATCATTTTTTTGCATTTGCAATACATCATCCATTTGCTGACCGCCACTCTGCTCAAGTTCCAATTCCCAGTAAACAAGTTTTTTATAAGTATTAATCCAATCGTCGGCAGTCATGGAATCGTTAATCAATAAACCGAGTTTCCCAAATTCCGATTGATAATTCGATGTTGTTTTTTCACTTACCAAACGCTGTTTGTCGGTAATTTTTTTTATAGCCATTAATATTTGTTTAGGATTTACCGGCTTTATCAAATAATCGGCTATTTTTGAACCTATTGCTTCATCCATAATATATTCTTCTTCGCTTTTGGTAATCATTACCACAGGTATATTATTACGAATATTTTTTATTTCTGCTAAAGTTTCGAGTCCGGTAAGACCGGGCATATTTTCATCAAGAAAAATAAGGTCGTAATTTTTATTTTTTACCATATCTACGGCATCGGTACCGTTATTTATTGTATCAAGAATATATCCTTTTGATTCTAAAAAAATTATATGCGGCTTTAATAAATCAATCTCATCATCTACCCAAAGTATCTCAATGTTCTTCATCTGTTTAAAATTTAGTAATTATTTGATATTATGTAAATTATAATCATCTCCGACATAGTTTCACTCCTAATTTATTTCGAAGGTCGTCGGTTTCATGTGCTTAAAATTCTGTATTAATAAAATGTATAATACTGTTTATTTAACGAATATTAAATAAAAACATTGTTTTATACCAAAAATAGTGCCGAAAGTTATTTTAGCTTGAAATGACAACTTTTGACTGTTAGATGCTAGACGCTAGAAGTTAGACTATTAGACAGCTACTTTTAACTTATTTCTTTATCTCACGTAAAGACGCAAAGAGATTTCTCACTGCCGTTCGAAATGACAGCTTTCAATCAAAAACTACACACTAAACTATTAGATACTTACTTTTAACTTTATAAACTTTCAACTAATAATTTTCATCTACAAAAGATGTTAAATACCATTTACCGTTAATTCGTTTAAACTCTCTTTCCAAATAAAATCCGCCACCATCAATATAAATTACTTCTTTGTAATAATTGCCTGTTTTGGTGATTTTTGTTTTAAACATTGAAGTATCAATACTGCTAACAGTAGCACGGTGCATCATCCAATTCTTTTTTTCCGTTTCGGGATTTTCGCCTTTTATCACAGGAAATTTAACTCGTGAAATTTGAAATATACTATCGGTATGAAATCGTTTATAAAATGAATTAAAATTTTCGGTAGTAGCTTTTTTAACAGCGGTTTTTGTAGCTTTTTTTGTTACATGCTTTTCGGTATCGGGTGCTTTTTCGACAACACTCTCTTTTTGTGTTCTGTTACAAGCCGATATTGTAAGCAAAGTTAAAACTAAACTTATTATTAATAATCTCATTAGCTTAAAATTAAAGTGTAATTAATTGATTTTGTGAAGTTATAAAAAAATATTTTTATGCATAATTGTTTGTCGGATATATAATAAATAATATAACTTTATGTAAAAATAAATAGTAAAAATAGTTATGATATTGAAAAAAACACGTGAAAATCTTTATCAAATAATTTTTGAAGCCGATACTCCGGCAGGCAAACTGTTTGATGTTGTTCTTATTATTCTTATAGCAATAAGCATACTTGCCGTAATACTCGAAAGTGTTGAAAATATAGGACAAAATTACGGTATTTTTTTTCAATATCTCGAATGGTCAATAACACTTATTTTTACTTTTGAATATCTTGTCAGGTTAATGGTTGTAAGGCGACCTGCAAAATTTATTTTCAGTTTTTACGGAATAATAGATTTTTTGTCGTTTATGCCGTCGTATATCGGATTGTTTATAGCCGGCACTCACGGGCTTATGGTTATTAGAGCATTACGATTATTACGTATTTTCAGGGTATTGAAAATAAATCGTTACATCAACGAAGGAAATTATTTGATACGGGCACTTAAAGCCAGCAGAGTAAAAATAAGTATTTTTTTGTATGCCGTATTAATGATAATAATAATTATCGGAGCGGTAATGTATCTGATAGAAGGACAACAAAACGGATTCGACAGTATTCCCCGCAGTATGTATTGGGTAATTGTAACTATTACCACCGTAGGTTTTGGCGATATTACTCCGCAAACTACTATCGGACAGTTTATTGCATCGTTTATTATGATTTTGGGTTATGCAATAATTGCTGTTCCAACGGGAATAGTAACTGCTGAAATAGGTAAAGAGAAAAAGAAAAAAGCCACTACTCAGGTATGTCCCGAATGTTTAAAAGAAGGACACGATATTGATGCTACACATTGTAAATATTGCGGTGCTTTATTATAATTATTTTTTACTTTGATATTCGGCAACCCAGCCTGCATCGCTTACTGTTTTAAGAAATTTCCACAGGTTTTCGCCGTAAGCATAGTCCGACATTCGCGAAATACCAAACTGCCTTAACATTCCGAATTGTGCTTTCGACGGTATTCCGCTTGGTGTTCCCCATCCTGCTTCTCTATTGTAAGGATTAACATCGTTTTTTAATTTCCACAATTCATTTAAAATCTTCGGGTCTATCTCATATTTTTCAAAAAAATTAACCTTGTCGGGATTAGCTTTTGATGCTTCGTAGCCCATTGCTTGTCTTACAAATGCACTTTTTGTAAGAAAAATAACTTCGTGTGTGCTATCGGGGTTTTCACGCATTATACCAAACGAAACATGAAATGTGGCACTTGATATTAAACAGATGCCAAAACTATATCGTGATTTCCGTATTTCGGGAACATAATCTTTTTTCGGAACTAAAATTTGAGCTTCTGCCGCAAATACCGAAATCAATAATACAACTGTTAACAAAAAATTCTTCATAGTATAAAATTATTAATTATATCGGTTTATGTATAAAGCATTGGTCATTTAAAAAATATTTTATTTTTAAATGATTATTATATAATGATTTATATACTTTACCGGTAATTTTTATTTTTCTAATATTTCTTTCCAAATTGTTAATGAAGGTCTTTCTGTTCCATTTTCATCAAGTAATCCGGTATCTCTCCATAATTTACCGATATCTTTATATTCAGCAGGAAAAGTCTCCCAAAGTTTATCATAATCTCGATACGACCACCAAATAATAAATTTATAATTTTGATTATATGCATTTAAAAATAATGTTTCAAGATAATCTTTTTGCTCGCATACATCACTCTTAATATTTAGATTAAAACTGCCGATATTTAAATCTTCTGCCAAATGTGCTGTTTCAACAATAGAAATAGGAATTGTAACTTTTGAATGTAAAAAATCAAATGCTTGCTGAAATTCTGTTTTTGTGTGTTGTCCTTTAAAAAACGGATAATAACTAATTGCAGCAAAATCTAAATTTCGGTTAACATAATTACTGATTTCTGAAATAAAATCTGTCTGATTTGTAACTTCCGGCTTAAACCAATTGTGTAAAGTAACGGATTCCGATAATGGTAAATTTTGGTAAGTGTTTTTTATTCTATTTCGAATGTTATTCATTAATATTTTATACTCTGCCCATTTAGTTTCAGATTTAAGTTTTAGTTCATTTACTTCCATAGCAATTACCAAATAGTCAGGATTAAATCTTAATATTAAATATTCTAAATGTTTAAAATAAGCATTTTCAATATTGGTATCGTTCAATGAAGAATAATTCGGAATAGTTCCGTCATAATCTTCAAGTAAATCGCTACGGTCTGTATTTAAGAGACTTACTGATAATAAAAGTTTATGATTACTTAGTTTTTTTGAAACACGGTTGTTAATTTCATTTATAAATTCTTCGGGCAATGTAGAATTGTTTATCCAAGCATTCCAAGGGATTTTATTGTCTATTTGTTCAGAGTATATATCTGCATTTAATTTTATAAATTGATAAGTTTCTTTTTTATCAGTTTCATCAGGTCCAAAACTCCATGTGCTGAAACCCATTTCAAAATTTCTTTGAGTAATTACATTAAGAGAATTGTCATTTTCACAAGTTAACGGACTAATTTCTTTTTCATTATCTTTATCGCAACTCAGTAATAATATTAATCCAAATAATATATATAAAATATTCTTAATCATTTCGTTTTTTTTTAATTATTGACAGTGGTTGGCATATGAAGCGTGCCGCACTTTGAAAACGTATCTTTTCAAATTACAATAAAGTTTAATTTAGAAACGTAACTTTCATATATACAACTTCTTGCGGTATGATTTATATGCATTGTTAGGCTTTCGTGCATTTCTCCTATATTAGTGAATGTAAATAATCGGCTGTATCTTTTAATCCATTATTTCTAAATATCTCAAGAACGTCATATTCATCATACGGTGGATTTTTCTTGTTTAAAACAAGCCGTCTAAATGCCTGTACCGATAATTCTTGGTTTATATCAATAATGTCAGTAAAGAAGTCATCAGGGCTTTTAGATTTAAGTCCAAAACTGGCAAGATACTCTTTGGGGAAATCTTTAAGATTATTTGTAATAATAAGATTTGCATTAGTTTTAATTGATGCCGCCAAAACATGTCTATCATCAATATCAGGTAACGATAAACCTTCAATTAATGGTTCATAATTTTCAACTAAAGCATCGGGAAAAGCCTTATTCATAACATCTGCTCGCTTAAATGCCTCTTCTTCGCTAACCCCTTTTCTTTTCATGACATCAATCCACTCTGAAAAAATATTGTCACTCCATTTTGGGGTATACAAATCATAAAATGCAAACCATAATAGCAAATCTCTTGTCCAAAGCGGATAAATTACGTTTGTGTCTAAAACACATTTAAAACGAACACTATGAATCATATAAACCTGTTTTTTCGTCAGAATCCATTATTTCACTAATTAAACGTTCTTGCTCTGCCTTCATTTCATTTTTATATGAAACAATATCTTCATATTTAATGCGTCTATGTTTTCCAATTTTAGTAAATTTAATTTTTCCTGATTCTAACAACTTAACAATATGTGGTCTTGAACAGCCAAGTATTTCTGCTGCTGCCTGTGTGGTAACTTCTGTTGCAATTGGAACTATTGACACAGGTTTTCCTTTACTTGTTTCTTTTAAAATTTCAGCCAATAATTTTAAAGCATTTAAGGGAATCCTAATTCTTTCTTGTGTTTCTTCTATCTCTATTTCCGGATTTTTATTTTTTATATCATTAAGTGTTGATATTAAAGCATTATAAGACAACATAGCTGCTTTTTGTTCTTCTTTTGACGGTCTATTTATGTTTTCTGTTAAATACATAATATTTAATTTATAAATTGAGCACAAATATAAACAAAATAAACGAAACATCCAAAATAAACGAAACAAATTTACCTTACACCCGTATGAAGCCCAACTTATTTATAATGTTATCTTTAAAATAATTACATCCAAATAACGGCAAAAACAGCAGCTAATATTATTGTAAACAGTATTTCTCCAATCCATTTATTTCGAATTTCAAGAAACGAAGTTGAAAATATAATAGATGCGGGAAAAGCAATAACATAAATTAATTCGTATCCGATATACGGATAAAAAACAAATATTCCGATTACATATAATGTAAACAGAATAAAAATCCAATAGTATTTCCGGATGTTAATTTTTTTCACCCCCACAAGTCTTATGCCTCCCAATATCATAAAAAACATAATTATACCCAGTGCCGAAAAAACATAAACTTGTATTTCGGACAAAGCAATTTGTTTAACGGTATTAAATACTATTTGGGGTATTTCACTGATTTTTTGTTGAAAATTGTCAGTTAAATACAGATATGAAACATAAAAAGCCAACGGCGTAATTAATCCCAATATCGAAGTCATCCATTCACGCCAGTTAAATGTTCGCAAAACAAACATTGTTAACCAAATAATAAAAAGAAAAACAAAAATATTAGGGTAAAAAATTGTTCCGAAACCAAGTAACAAACCACTTTCGTAGTATCGTTTAAGTTTATTGCGTTCTTTATCAATAACAAAAGATTTTTCTATGGCAAACAGTAAAAAAAGGTTTGCAATTAATACGGGATGTAAATTTTGGTATGAAACTAAAATAGACGAAAATAATACAAAAAATACAGCCGGCAGATATGTTCTGTTTTCAATAAAAATATGTTTAAAATTGAGTCTGATTAATATATACGATTGAATAATCAGCAAAATAAAAGCAAATATAAATTTTGCTTTCGGATGAAAACTTAACAATCCCGATAACCAATTATAAGCAAAGGTTGTATTACCTAAGTCAACAGGTTGAATATTAACCAACTGTATATTAAATAAAGAAGGAATCCATAATGCTACTCCCAAGAAGGGGATTAAAAAAATAACATACGGATGATTACTTTTAAAAAGTTTTAGTAACATACTGTAATTTATAAAACCTCAATATAAAACAGTTATTCTTTTACTTAAAGTTATACTAAGGATATATTTAAAAATCAACTATTTAAAATTTACAAATCGAAACCGATATCTTTTCTGTAATATTTTTTATCAAAAGTTATTTTTTCGGCTGTTTTATACGATGCTTTTAAAGCATCTTTAATATTTTCACCAAATGATGTTACAGCAATAACTCTGCCTCCCGATGTAACAATTTTATTGTCTTTTTTAGTGGTTCCCGCATGAAAAATAATACTGTCGGTTTTGTTTTCCAGCCCGTTTATCTCTTTGTTTTTTTCGTAACTTTCGGGATAACCGCCCGAAACAAGCATTACTGTTGCAGCTGCTTTATCTGAAATTTCCATAGGCGACCAGCCTAATTGTTTATCGGGAACCGATACTAACAATTCTAACAAATCACTTTCGATACGAGGAATAACAACCTCTGTTTCAGGGTCTCCCATTCTTACATTGTATTCTATCACCATAGGATTGTTATCAACATTTATCAACCCGAAAAATATAAATCCGTTATAATCAATATTTTCAGTTCGCAAACCTTTTACGGTAGGTTCTATTATACGGTCGATAACTTTTTGAGTAAACTCTTTGTCGGCAAAGGACACAGGTGATACAGCACCCATTCCGCCGGTATTTAGTCCGGTATCTCCTTCGCCTATTCTTTTATAGTCTTTGGCTTCGGGAAACAGTTTATAATTGTCGCCGTCGGTTAATACAAAATATGATACTTCTATTCCCGACAAAAACTCCTCGACAACAACCTTTGCCGATGCTTGCCCGAACTGTCCGTCAAGCATTTTTTTAAGTGCATCTTTTGCTTCTTGCAAATTGTCAATAATCAATACTCCTTTCCCTGCTGCCAATCCATCGGCTTTAAGCACATAAGGCGGGTTCATTGTTTCAAGAAACTTACAAGCATCGTTGTATGCTTTTTTAGTAAAACTACCGTATGCCGCAGTGGGAATATTGTATTTTTTCATAAATTCTTTAGCAAATTCCTTGCTGCCTTCAAGCATAGCTCCTTTTTTATCGGGACCTATTACGGGAATGTTTTTTATATCGGAATCTTGCAAAAAGAAATCTTTAATTCCGGCTACCAAAGGAGCTTCGGGACCTACAATTACCAAATCAATTTTATTTTCTAAAACCGTATTTTTTACAGCTTTAAAATCTTCGGGTGAAATATTAATATTTGTCCCAATATCTGCTGTCCCTGCATTTCCGGGAGCTATATATAATTTTTTCAACTTAGGGCTTTGTGTTATTTTCCATGCCAAAGTATGTTCGCGACCGCCTGAACCAAGTAGTAGAATATTCATTTTATAATAGTTTTAATATTATTAATTCTTTATAATAAATCTCAGTAAAAATAATAAATACTGTTAACAAAGTAAATTGTTTACGGTTTTTTCTATGTATCTCTTTCAATAGTTCGGTATATATTTGTGTAATCTACTAATTATTATATAGATAATTGTATAAATTCTATTATTGGCTAACTATTTATAAATCAATAAATTCGTGCATTCGCAGCTAAAAATTCAATGAACTATTATCTTTATATCGATAAAAATTTATTTGCAATTATATAATAGTTTTATAAAAGTTGATACAGTCCCGTTCGCATAAGAAAATAAATTAAACCGGACACAAAATATGTTTTCGGCAAACAATAAAAACTTTTATTACTTTTGTAAAACATTTATTTTAAAAAATACACATAAATTAGTGAAAAACGGTATAGTAGTAAAATCAACAGGCAGTTGGTATAATGTAAAGCAAAAAAACGGTGAAATTGTTGAATGTAAAATTCGCGGAAAGTTTCGTTTAAAAGGCATAAAAACAACAAATCCGGTTGCTGTTGGCGATAATGTTGATTTTAAAATAGATGAAAAAACAGGTTACGGTGTAATTGTAAAAATTCATCCGCGAAAAAATTATATTATTCGCAAATCAATAAATCTTTCAAAACAAGCACATATTCTTGCTGCAAATATTGACCAAGCTGTTTTAATGGTTACTCTTGTAAAACCTAAAACTTATCCTGAGTTTATAGACAGATTTTTGGTTACTGCCGAAGCATATTCAATACCTTCAAAAATTATATTTAATAAAATTGATTTGTATGATACTAATACTTTAGATGAAATGAATCAACTTATTGATATCTACACAAAAATAGGATATGAATGTTTTAAAGTTTCATCAAAACAAAATATTGGTGTTAATGATATTCAAGAACTTTTATCAAATAAAATATCTGTTGTTGCAGGTCATTCGGGAGTTGGCAAATCCACGCTGATAAATACTATTGAGCCTTCATTAAATCTTAAAACTAAAGAGTTGTCGGAATATCACGAGCAAGGAATGCATACAACAACTTATCCTGAAATGCACCCGATAGCAAAAGGCGGATATATTATTGATACTCCGGGAATTAAAGGATTTGGAGTTATTGATATGAAAAAGGAAGAAATTTCTCATTTTTTCCCCGAAATGTTTAAAGTTTTGCACAACTGCCGTTTTAACAATTGCACTCACTACCACGAACCCGATTGTGCAGTAAAAGAAGCCGTAAAAAACGGAACAATTAACGAATCTCGATACAGAAGCTATATTAATTTACTTACCGGCGACGATGATGAAAAATACAGAACAAATCCTTATTAGAGTTTTTATTGTTTTTATATTATTTTTAACTTTAAGTTGTAATAATAAAAGTAATAGTAATCAAACTGTTAAAACTACAAATAAAGTATCGCATAAGGTTTCAAAAAAAAGCAATAAAAAGAAAAAACAACGCTTTGTAAGACTTACAAATTCAAATGTAGAAAAAGAGTTGTTGAAATATGGTAAAGAAAATCCCGAAACATTGGTATTGCTTAAAACCAATAAGGGAAATATGAAAATAAAACTATATACAAACACACCTTTACACCGAGCAAATTTCATACGATTGATAAAAAATGATTTTTATAAAGGCACAGTATTTTATCGTGTGGTAAATAATTTTATGATACAAGGTGGGGACAATGATGATTGGGAACGGCAATCGCTAAAAAATAAAATGGGAGATTATACTATTCCGGCTGAATTTCGTTCTGAAAATATTCATAAAAAAGGGGCTATGAGCATGGCAAGAGAATATGAAAATAATCCTGAAAAAAGAAGTGTCTCTTTTGAGTTTTTTATTGTTCAAGGAACAAAATACACCGAAGGTGAATTGTTAGGTGCCGAGCAACAATACGGATTAAAAATATCACCGGCTCATAAAGAAATATATAAAACTATTGGCGGCACTCCTCATCTCGACGGCAGCCATACTGTATTTGGGCAAGTAGTTGAAGGACTTGATGTTATAGACTCAATAGCTGCGGTAAAAGTTGATGAAGGTGATTGGCCTATTGAAGATATTACCATTGATTTTGAAATACTTAATTAGTTTATTCCAAAATATACTAAAAAATTATATCCGATTTGGAAAAATCCAAACCGGATATAGTTCTAAAGAATTAACTTTCACTAAAAGTATATAATTCACTATTACATAGCTCTTACAGTATAATTACTTGTTGTTAATATTTAGGTGTTACACCTAAATTGTAAAACATAAATGAATATAAATCGGTATATTCATCAATAATTTTTGCAGTGGGTTTTCCTGCTCCGTGACCTGCTTTTGTTTCAATTCTGATTAGCACGGGATTGTTTCCTTTATATTTTTCTTGCAAAGTAGCAATGTATTTAAATGAGTGAGCCGGCACCACACGGTCGTCGTGGTCGGCAGTGGTAACAAGTATTGCCGGATATTCAACATTATCTTTTACGGTATGAACGGGCGAATAACTTATCAAATAATTAAACATCTCTTCGCTGTCTTCGCTTGTTCCATAGTCGGTAGCCCAATAACGTCCGATTGTAAACTTATGATAACGCAACATATCCATAACTCCCACAGCAGGCAAAGCAACGCCAAACAGGTCGGGACGTTGATTTACAACTGCTCCAACAAGTAAACCTCCGTTTGAACCGCCTTGCAGTGCAATTTTACCTTTCGATGTATATTTTTCGTTAATAAGATATTCGGCAGCGGCAATGCAATCGTCAAAAACATTTTGTTTGTGCATTTTTGTTCCTGCTTTATGCCATTCTTGACCATATTCACCTCCACCACGAAGATTCATTTGTGCGTAAATAACACCTTGTTCCAATAAAATTAATCGTCCTACACTGAATGACGGAGTTAAACTAATGTTGAAACCTCCGTATCCGTAAAGTAATACGGGATTGTTACCATCCATTTTAATGCCTTTTTTGTGAACAATAAACATGGGTATTTTTGTTCCGTCTTTACTTGTATAAAATACTTGTTTGGTTACATAATCATTGGCGTTGAAATCAACTTTTGTCTCTTGATATTTTTCCGATTTATTGGTAATAACATTGTATTTATATACGGTAGCCGGTGTGGTAAACGATGTGATTGTGTAAAATGTTATAGAGTCTTCTTTTTCTCCCCTAAATCCGCTGACTGTTCCCAATATCGGCAATTCAAGGTCGTAAAGATATTTACCGTCAAGGTTATAAACCTCCACATGACTATGTGCATCTTTAAGATATTTGGTTATTATTTTGTCACTCAAAACAGAAACCGATTGTAATACCCCTTCTTTTTCAGGAATAAAATCTGTCCATTTGTCTTGCGAATAATTATTTACATCAATAGATATAACTTTATATTTGGGTGCATTGTAATTTGTTAAAACCAATAGTTTGCCGTTGTTGTGGTCAACAACCCAATAATCGTTGTCAAAAGTCTCTATTATTTTAACAATATTATCATCTTTTTCAAGGTTTTTAATATACAATGCATTACCTGATGTTGATTGAGTAACCGAAATAATTAAATATTTGCCATCTTCGGTAATACCTGCTGAAAATCCCCAATCGGGATGTTGCGGGTCTTCGTAAATCAGTTTGTCTTGATTTTGCGGGTCTCCTATTTTGTGATAATATACTTTGCTGTTGCTGTTTACTCCTTTCAGCTCTTCACCTTTTTCAGGTTCGGGATAGCGAGTGTAAAAAAATCCGTCGTCGAACCATGATATACTCGAAAATTTTGCCCACATAATATGGTCGTCAAGGTCTTTGCCTGTTGCAATGTCTTTTACAAAAAGTTCACGCCAATCTGAACCGCCGCGAGAGATTCCGTATCCGATATATTTACCGTCTTCGGATGGAGCAAAATTTGTTAAAGCAACGGTGCCGTCATCCGACAGTTTATTAGGGTCTAAAATTAAACGTTCTTCGCCTCCGAGTTCATCCATAATATAAGCAACACTTTGATTTTGAAGTCCGTCGTTTTTAAACAAAAAATAGTGTCCGCCTCTTTTGAAAGGAGCCGAAATTTTAGGATAATCCCACAATTGTGTTAATCTTTCTCTTATTTTATCTCTGAAAGGAATTTGAGCAAGATATTCTTGTGTAACTTTATTTTCGGCTTTAACCCACGCTTTTGTTTCTTCGCTGTTATCATCTTCGAGCCAACGATAAGGGTCGGCAACTTTATGTCCGAAATATACATCTACGGTATCTACTTTTTTTGCCATAGGATAGTTTATTTTCCTGCTTTTTTGATTGCATGCCGTTAATATGACAAATGCAATTACCATTAAACCGATATTTTTCATGTGTTTTAGATTTTATGTTATTATAAATAATATTACGAATACACGAATAACAAATTTAACGGTTTTTACTTTAAATATTTATTAAATAAAAAGTTGTAAAATATGATACGTAACATACAATCACAAAAAAAGCCAATACCGAATATACGATAAAGGCTTTAAACTATGAGAGTTATATTTTACTAACTTACCAATACTTTTCCTGTCATCTCTTTCGGAATTTCAAGTTGCATTAAAGTTAAAATAGTAGGAGCTACATCAGCAAGAATACCGTTTTCTACCTTTTTTATATTGTCGGAAACAACAATAATGGGAACAGGATTTAATGAATGTGCCGTGTTTGGTGAGCCATCGGGATTTACTGCATTGTCGGCATTTCCGTGGTCGGCAATAATTACCACTTCGTATTTGTTTTTGCGAGCTGCTTCCACAACTTCGCCTACACATTGGTCAACAGCTTTTACGGCTTTTGCTATTGCTTCGTAAACGCCTGTATGTCCTACCATGTCGCCATTGGCAAAATTCACTGCCACAAAGTCAACTTCACCTTTGTTTAACTCTTCAACTAGAGCATCTTTAACTTCAAATGCACTCATTTCAGGTTTTAAATCGTAAGTTGCCACTTTCGGTGAATTTATAAGTATTCGTTTTTCTCCGGGAAATTCTTCTTCTCTGCCGCCGTTCATAAAAAACGTAACGTGAGCATATTTTTCGGTTTCGGCAATACGTAACTGTTTTAATCCTGCATTTGAAATAACTTCGCCAATAGTATTTTTGACGTTGTCTTTTGTAAATGCCACATGAATACCTTTAAAATTTTCGTCGTATGTAGTCATAGTAACATAATGCAGCGGAATGGTTTTCATATCATACTCAGGCATATCTTGTTGAGTAAGAACAGTTGTTATTTGGCGTAAGCGGTCGGTTCTGAAATTGAAACAGAAAAACACATCGCCTTCGTTTACTGTTCCCACAGGATTACCGTTATCATTAACCATTACTACGGGTTTAATAAATTCATCGGTTAATCCTTCGGCATACGATTTTTCGATTGATTTTAACACATCGGTTGATTTTGTTCCTTTACCGTGAACCATAAGGTCATAACCTTCTTTTATTCTCTCCCAACGTTTATCTCTGTCCATTGTGTAATAACGTCCAATCATTGAAGCAATTTTCACATTAGTGCCTTCAATATTATCAACAACTTCTTTCATATAACCGAGTCCGCTGCGAGGGTCGGTATCTCTGCCATCGGTAAGAGCATGAATAAATACCTTGTTAAGATTATATTTTTGCGTAATATCGCAAAGTGCCAAAAGATGATTTGTCATTGCATGAACTCCGCCGGGACCTATAAGCCCGAGAAAATGAACTGCTTTATTGTTCTCTTTTGCATAAGTAAATGCTTCGGTAATAACTTTATTTTGCTCAATGCTTTTGTCTTTTATGGCAAGGTTAATTTTTACCAAATCTTGATAAACAACTCTTCCTGCCCCAATATTAAGATGTCCGACTTCCGAATTTCCCATCTGTCCGTCGGGAAGTCCTACTTTTTCGCCGCTTGTGAGTAATTGTGCGTTAGGATATTTTTTTTTGAGAGCTTCAATATTGGGTGCTCCAACGGTTGCTATCACATCGGATTTCGATTTATCGCCGATTCCCCAACCGTCCAATATCATTAATATTGCTTTTTTCATATGTTTTATTTTAACATTATTTTCAAATATAAAATTTTTATAATAACAAAAGTTAACGTGTTAACATATTTAGCTTATTTAGTAAATCGTTTCTATCATTATCTGATAAAAGTGAAACAGGAAGATATGTTTTCTTTTCCTTTTTCCCATTAATTGCTTTATATATCAATACTCTTTTCTTAGAAATAACTTTAATTCTTGTTATATCCTCATATCTTATATGTTTAATTGCAGATAGAGGTGCAATTTTAATTTGAATATATTTATCAAATATAATAATAGCTTCTCTGTCTTTTTGCCAATAGCCAATATATAGTAAAAATAAAGCTCCGGGAAACAAAAATAAACTTTGTATTAAAATCAGAGTTATTAAACTTATAGCTAATATAACATAACCTCCTATAATATAAATATTTGATAAAGAATTTTTTATTTTATATGCTTCCTTTTTTCTGGTTTCTTGTGTTTGCTTAATATCAGCGTAACTTTCATGTTTGGTTTCTTCTACAAAATGTTGACAAATTCCTTCAAAATCCGGTTTCTCATTTGTAAGTTGACATATAACTTTATTATTACTATCAAACTTTTGATTTTTACATTTTTTACACAATTCCATTTGTTGTTCTGAGTTTTTCATTTTATGTTTTTATTTTAATAGGATTAATATATTAAACCTTTTAAAACTGCAAAACTTATCTTGTATTTTCTAAGTCCGGTATAAATTGTTAATTTAAAGATATTTATATAATAAATATGATGCTTTCAAAAAAAACTTACACCATGACTGTTAAATTTTTACAATTGCAGAGTTAAGGATAATTTATTATTATTCAATTTTTAAGAGATTCATTAAATTTATTTTCTGTAAGTTTATCTAATTCTTTTCTGGCAGATATTGCTCCTATTAATCCAATAGGCATTAATACAACACCGGAAAACATAAATATTTTATAACCTGCTTGCATATTAAATTTTATTAATAAGATACCAATAACATTTGCTGACACTACAGCTAATCCTAAAAAACCCAAGAAAAAATAGTCCTTGTCTAAGAAAAACAAGATGGTTATTAGAATATGAATTCCCAAAGCAACTAACATTCCTGCATTTATTTTCATATAAAATTCTTTTTCATTAAAATTGTAATTTTTACTTTTTATAATTATTGCCAACTTTTAATACTTAATAACTCTTCTGTAAAAGTATCTATTTTAGATGCAATAAATGCGTAATAGATTTAATTAAATTACAATTATTACACGGTGTTGTTTATAAAATAAAATTATAATATCTTAAAATGTTCTACTTTATTATTAAATATGTTTTTTTTTAAATAAAATATCAACATAATAACTTGATTTACAACTGAATAATAATATAATTTACATTCTTGCAAAATTATGTTTTATTAAATTACAGATAATAAAATTATTTATTTTTTTAAGCAAACGTTTGTATAAATTTTATGCAACAAATTATTATACATTTGCATAATTATTTTAATACATGAAATCGAGAATTTATAAAATAGAAGATATTGGAGACATTGAAGTTTGCAAGCATCACAGTTCAAAACGGATAACCATAAAGGTAAGACATGGTGCTTTACCGAGAGTTGTTATACCGGAGTTGATGGCTTATAACTCGGGATACAGATTTGCCGTTGAAAAAAAGCAATGGATAAGTGAAACATTAAAAAAAGTAAAACAATCGGAATTTAGCACAATATTTGATGAGTCAACTTTATTTAAAAGCAGATTTCATACTGTAATAATTAAACGGCAAGATGTAAACAAAGTAAAAGCACAGAAAAAAAACGATATTGTTTCGATATTAATACCGGAAAAATGCGATATTAATAAAGATGTTATTCAGACATCAATAAAAAAAATAATAATAGAGGTTTTACGGTTCGAAGCAAAAAGCTATTTGCCCGAAAGGGTTAAAAAATTAGCAGAGCAATATGGTTTTAAATATAACAAAGTATATATCAAAAACTTAAAATCGAAATGGGGTAGTTGTTCTTATCAAAATAATATAAATTTAAATTTACATTTAATGAAAATGCCCGAATATTTGTCAGATTTTATTATTTTGCACGAATTATGCCATACGGTTTTTAAAAATCACGGCAAACAATTTCATGAATTATTTAACAAACTCACGGGAAACGAAAAATTACTAAATAAAGAATTGAAAAAATACAATACTACACTATGACAGGAATAACAGAGAGATTTATAAGATATGCTAAAATAGACACAGAATCAGACGAAAAGTCAACAACGTGTCCGAGCACAAACAAGCAATTTAATTTGGCTAAGGTATTAAAAGATGAACTTGAAGATATGGGTGTAAACAAAACCGAACTTGACGAAAACGGTTATCTGTTTGCCACTATTCCTTCAAATATTGATTACAATGTGCCTGTGATAGGATTTATTGCTCATCTTGATACAAGCCCCGATATGCCGGGTGAAAATGTAAAACCTATTGTTGTTAAAGATTATGCAGGAAAAGATATTATTCTTAACCTTGAAAAGAATATTGTTTTATCTCCCGATGATTCTCCCGAGCTTTTACGCTACATAGGACAAGATTTAATTGTTACCGACGGCACAACACTTCTTGGCAGCGATGACAAAGCAGGTGTGGCAGAAATAATAGAGATGGCAAAATATATTTCGGAAAATCCCGATTTTAAACATGGAACAATAAAAATAGCATTTACTCCTGATGAAGAAATAGGACGCGGAGCCGATTTGTTTAATGTTGAAAAATTCGGAGCCGATTTTGCATATACTATCGACGGCGGTGGTATCGGCGAACTTGAATACGAAAATTTTAATGCTGCTCATGCCGTAATTACCGTTAAAGGGAAAGCTGTTCATCCGGGCGAAGCAAAAAACAAGATGGTGAATGCCGTTTTAATTATAAATAGAATTATAGGTGCTTTACCTGTTGAGGAAACACCTCGCTATACCGATGGTTATCAGGGTTTTTATCATGTTATTCAAGCTTCGGGAAATATAGAGGAGTCGCAAGCTGAACTGATTATCAGAGACCACGACTTTGATAAATTTGAGGAGAAAAAAAATCGCCTTCTTAAACTTACGCAAGACTTGAACAAAGAATACGGAAACGATTATATCAGTATTGAAATAAATGACCAATATTATAATATGCGTAAAATGATAGAGCCGCATATGCATATTGTTGATACTGCAAAAAAAGCAATGGAACTTGTGGGTATTACTCCAATAATAAAGCCTATACGCGGAGGAACCGACGGTGCTAAATTGTCTTACAAAGGACTGCCTACTCCGAATATATTCAGCGGCGGACATAATTTCCACAGCAGATACGAATATGTTCCTATTAATTCAATGAAAAAAGCTGTTGAAACTATTTTGAAAATAATAGAATTATACGCTCAAAAAGAGTAGTTTGGTTTTATTCATAGATTTATAAGGAATTTCTCATACAAAGACGCAAAGTCGCAAAGAAAAATAAAATTGATTACAGATTAATGGGATTATAAAAAGTAATTTACATTAAAACTTCAATTAAAGCAGGTCTTCCCTTGAGAGCATATCCTTGTTTACTCCTGCTTGTCCCTGTTTACTCCGAAGGATTTCGGAGAATTTATTTCGGGGAAGAATTTCGGAGAATTTGTTTCGGGAGAAGTGTCCCGTATTTATTACGGGACGATGGGTGATTTATACAAATTATATAAATAATAAAATTCTCTTTGTGGTAGAGAAAAACTAACTATATAGGGTATAAAAATTTTTAATTTGTGTAAATTAATGTAATTTGTGGTTAGGAAAAAGTGTCTTGGTATCTTAGCAGTGAAAGAAAAAACCTAACCGCAGAAGCCGCAAAGAAAAATAACCTTTGTGGTAAATAAAAAAGAGAATTACATATTATTAAAACCCCATTTTGCTCATATTAGAACTAAAATTTAGATTAATTTGCTTTGTTGCGTAGCAAAATATTGCTTTTTTTGCTTAAAATTACAGCATAATGCAAAATTTATTAATTAAATCGCAAAAAAAAATTGATAATGTTTCAACTAAATTTGTGAGATACTTATATAAAGAACTAAATCTAAAGAATAGGTTAACCCAAACTATGCAATAGAAAACAAAAATAGTTTTCTATTGCATAGCGATAAAGAACTACATCTATTTTGGACAATAACCAAAATGGTGTATTTCTAAATCGGGGTTAACCCTTACTAAATGCCGTAAGTTCACTATTTCACAACTCCTACTGCATAAGTCGGGGTTAAGTTCAATATTAGGTGCGAGAGGAACAGGTAAAACAACACTTTTATTACAGCTTGCAAGAAAAATTACAGCGACAAAACAAGTTTTATATGTAGCCCTTGATGATCTGTTTTTTACCAATAGCACACTTTATAGTTTAGCTGAAGATTTTTCAAAACTTGGAGGGGAATTTCTATTTTTAGATGAAGTGCATAAATATCCAAATTGGTCAAGAGAGTTAAAACTAATTTATGATGACTTTGAAAACCTACAGATTATTTTCACATCATCATCAATATTAGACATTTACAAGGGAGAATCTGATTTAAGTCGTAGAGCAATAAAATACAACTTAAAAGAGATGTCATTTAGAGAATATTTAATTTTATATGAAAATATTGAATTGCCAAAATTAAGTTTGAGTGAAATTATTACCAACCATTCGCAAATTGCATTGCAAATAACAAAACAAATTAGGCCAATAAAATATTATCAGAACTACATTAAGGTTGGTGCTTATCCTTATTTAAAAAATAATATTGATGAATATTATCAGCAAGTTTTAAATACAATAAACCTTATTTTAGATATAGATTTACAAAGTATTGAAGACGTAGATTATATTAATATTGTTAAAATAAAACGCTTACTTTATGTTTTATCTACAAATGTACCATTTACACCCAATATAAGTAAGTTGTCAGAAAAAATAGGTTTACATAAAATCCCGTCCTAAACGATATTTATTAGAAAAAGAGAATGTTGTTTAATTTTCTCAAATTATCTTTGAGTTGAAAAACAAACAAACAAACATTCTCTTATGTCAAAAATAACACTTTTAGGTCAGATAATACAAAAAATAGATCGTTCAATTTTTAAGAAACTTGTAAAAGAACATCAAACAGATAAACATCAAAAAGGATTTGACAGTTGGTCTCATTTAATATCAATGCTTTTTTGTCATCTGGCAAAGAGTCAGTCACTCAGAGATATAAGCAATGGTTTGCGTTCAGCCACAGGTAATTTAAACCATTTAGGTAATGTTCATCCACCAACAAAATCAAATTTGGGATATCAAAATGAACATCGATCATGGGAATTATTTAGAGATTATTATTATGCATTGTTAAAACAATTAGGACAGCAGGCAGGTTTTAAGCAAGAAAAATTTAGAATTAAATCTAAAATACTTTTGTTAGATTCAAGTGTAATCAGTTTATGCTTATCATTATTTGATTGGGCAAAATACAAAACAAAGAAAGGAGCAGTAAAAATGCATACTTTGCTTGATTTTGACGGTAATCTACCCATATATGTAAATATTACAGATGGTAAAACAGCAGATAATAAAGGAGCTTATGATATACCATTAATAAGATATAGTGTTATTGTAGCAGATAGATATTACAATGATTATAGGCTATTATATAATTGGGACAGCAATGAAGTATTTTTTGTTGTTCGCCATAAGGAAAACCTAAAATTCGTCACAATAAAAGAAAATGAACTACCTGAAAACAGACATCATCATATTTTAAAGGATGAAGTAATTGAATTGACAGGGAAGACAAAAGAAAAATACCCCAAACGATTGAGAAGAATAGCTGTATGGGATGACAAGAACCAACAAATAATAGAGCTTATCACAAATAATTTTAAGTGGTCTTGTAATACTATTAGTGAGTTATACAAAAGTCGTTGGGATATTGAAATATTTTTTAGAGATATAAAACAATTACTGCATATTAAATCATTTATTGGAACAAGTGCTAATGCAGTAATGATACAAATATGGACAGCTTTAATTACTATTTTAATACTAAAATATTTGAAATCATTAGCAAAATATAATTGGTATTTATCAAATTTAGTCGCATTCCTTAGAATAAATTTATTTGTAAAGATTGATTTGCAGAAATGGCTTGATGAACCATTTCTTAAAAAAGAAAAACCGCCAAATAAACCTATACAGGGGGTGCTTTTTAATTTTTAGAATTTTTGAAGATATTTTTCAATAAAATCAATACTTTTAACTTTTAGTTAATTTTATTTAGGACGGGATTG
>Ga0256846_1000270_pt1 | contig 22269 bp, 22 predicted proteins | sample TevniametaG_FD_189098 | JGI IMG/M metagenome (GOLD analysis project Ga0256846, IMG submission 189098) | Tube worm associated microbial communities from hydrothermal vent at the East Pacific Rise, Pacific Ocean - Tevnia | ecosystem: Host-associated > Annelida > Integument > Unclassified ...
TCAGTAAATTAGATAGCTTTACGGTTACTGTTGACGGTAAGGAATACGCAGGTGACGAAGATTATTCCAAATATTTTAATCCCGGCGAAAAGCACACTATACATGTAAGTTACACCAGTAGGGGGCTTGGCGACTGGTCGTACGGTATGGGAAACTATCAGGGTAAGATACCGCATTTCCGATTGGAACTTACGACAGATTTTGCAGACATAGCCTATCCTGAAGGAGGCATGACTCCTACAGCTTCAAACATTGACAAAAACAACGGACGTGCCAAGTTGGTTTGGGAGTTTTCCAATCTGGTTGCATCAAATAACATCGGTATTGTAATCCCCCGTCCTTTAGATATTGGCAAGGCTACTTCAGGGATATTATCGTTCGTACCTTTGGCGCTTGTGTTTTTCCTTGGTCTACTGCTGCTGATTACCGCTATCAAAGATAGACATCTTCATGCCATGCACTATTTGTTTATAACAGCTGGATTCTTTGTGTTTCACATCTTGATGAGTTACCTTGTGGTATTAGTGCCTCTTGGCGTGGCATTCCTTATATCAACCGCTGTATCTGCAATTATGACCATAGGTTATGCCGTTCTAATTCGTAAAGGTTGGCCAGTTATATTCGCCTCAGCGCTAGGACTTTTGCTCTTTCAGATAGGTTTTAGCGTAGCACAGTTTTTCCCGCAGATACGTGGGCTTCTGTTAGCCTTAATAATTATTACAGGGCTAGGAATTGCTATGGCACTTACCGCTCGCACTGACTGGAAAACGAAATTCTAATAATTTATAACAGTACACAATAAGCTCCTCCTCTCCCCGTCTCGATGTGGCAAAAGTTACATCGGGGCGGGGATATTTTCCCCTAAAGAATCAAATCGTCTTAAAAACGATAATCACAGGTCTAGATTATAATAATCCCAGGAATACTCAATAAATCTTTTACCGGTTCACTTAAAACTGTAGCTTTGCATCTTCGAGGTACCCTTAATATCCACATTAAATTTAAGGCCCCCAAATGAGTAGGTAGCAGTGAAATTGGCATCCATCTTAACTATACCCTTACCTTTTACCCGCCATTGGGTAGCTGCAGAATCAATGTCGTATTGCGGAAGACTTACTTTTACAAGCAGGGCGTCAAATGTACCAGCTTTAACAGTTACCTTTTGCGAAGCGATTACTTTGAATTTAGCATCCAAGGTAGTTTCAAAGTTAGGTATTTCTATTGGAATAACAAGAGCGCCGTCCCATTCCATACCCACTTTCAGCTTATTAGGTTCAACCGACTGGGGGTCCTTAGCGTCTAGCGCTGAGAAGGTGTATACGGAATCTTCGGTAACATAATAATAGCTGACGGTATTTATTACAGAATCGCCCTGGGTTATTTTCGAATTAATTGGCCATAGCTGTTTACCGTCTTTACGCTTGATAAACGCTTCAACAGTGTTTGTCGTAGTTGATTGTTTGGAGCCTGAGGTAACATTTTTTACAGTGTAGCTGAAGTCCTCAGCCGTAGTCCACTGATTCCCAACGGCAAATGGCCAGAATTCTGCTGTTGGCGGTTTTTTATTTAAGTTGCAGCCTATAATGGCCATAGTTGCAATTACCGACAGAGCAAGAATCTTTTTCACAAAAAGCCTCCTTGAAGGAATTTACATAGTTATTTTTGTCCATACAATTGCAAATCTAAATATAGAATAAGGTAGGAGCGAATAATGTCAAGCGGAGAATTTTTGGCTAAAAGCTTTCAGAAGAGTCTAAGATGGTGAATTTGATCGTTACAGGGCGTAGTCGTAGTTAGCAGAGTTAAGAAGTCAACAAATGTGAAGATGGTTGACAATTGGATTTTTCTCGCTAAAGTCAATGTCAAGGAAGCCTAAGGAAAAGGAGGAATGTAAAGTTTATGAAGATATACACTACATTACTTATCAGCTTTGCGGCGTTACTTACGTTTGGAGGCTGCAAAAAGGAAAAAATCGAATATAAACCCGTGAATTGGAAGGTGGGTGATTGGGCTGAGTATGACGTGCAATATGAAGTGAAGGATTCTACTGTAGTCAAAAACGTAGAACATTACAAACTTAAATTTGCCGTAACCGGTATGGATACCCTTAGGGGGGTATCGTATTACTGGTTGGAAATGATTGAAACCCACGAAAAGGGCAAGGGCGTCTTCAAAATGCTAGTGCCTTATGGATATCGAGGTAAGGCTGAAAGAATGATTATCAAGGTAGGGGAGGAGCCTGCTACCGAAATGCCGGAGGGCTTGAATGAAGAACCTGACGCTACCCATCGTCCTTATCTTTATTTACCAGTGGAAATTGAAGCTGGTCGAATAGATGAACAAAAAGTTAAAACCCCTGTTGGTGAATACCCGACTGTTCACGCAAATGTTAAGGATCCTTCAGGTCGAAGCGAATCGAAGATAGAGGTTTGGGTTGGAAACAACATACCGGTGTTTGGATTGGTAAAACAGACGACTTCTTTTCAGGAATCCGGATTATCGGTAGTTGTAACCCAAAAACTTAATCTTATTGCAATGGGAAACAATGCGGAAACTTCTATTACAGAAGAACCGCTGAAAATTGACCTCAATTCATTAGAATGAAAAATGGGCGATAAAGGAGTCGAACCTTTGACCTCTGGTATGTGAGACCAGCACTCTAACCAACTGAGCTAATCGCCCTGAACGAAAGGAAGTATATGGAAGAGGTAACTGAAGTCAAGAAAGACCGTCAAACAGCCCTTACCGACGATTTACTTGCTGTAATTGATAGTCTTAAGGATGAATATTCTGAAATAACAGGTGTTGCCGTGGTGTCTTCCGACGGATTTCTTATAGCCAGTCGTCCGGACGCTAATGACGAGCAAGTATCCGCCATGAGCGCCTTTCTTCTTTCCTCCGCTCACAAAGCTGCGGAGGGATTGGGATGGTCAGAATTGGGATATTTGGTTATAAATCACAATGACGGCTATTTGGTGATTGCAGATGCAGGAAAAGCAACCCTTTCTTTATCCACTTCGCCGCGTGCGCGTCTTGGGCTACTTCTCTATGATGTAAGACAAGCGGCTAAAAAGATTCAAAAAAGAATAGAAGAGCTTTAATTATTAAAATTTATAATTTCGAAATAACTTTTTACCATGAGTATTAACGTTTTTTCTTTCCGTACCGTAAGATATTTCATCTCCATAGTATCATTGTTTTTTTTCTTGGCGGGATGTGCAAAAAAAGAGGAACGTGGCGTTTTGCAAAAATCTGTCAGTATTAAGTCAGCTCAAAGTGTTTCATCCCAAACATGGGAGCGTCTTAGTAAAAAGTCAATAACATCCGATTATCTCTCCGTTTATGCCGTTAATTCTGCGAATCAATATTTGGCGCTTGCCCTTGATTCAACCGTTAGAATTGACGAAAATAGTGATATGTGGTCTAAAGACCTTCCCGATAACTGGTATGGGGAAAGGCGTCGCGTTATGCTCTATCTCTATGACCTAAAAGAAGATACCGTAGTAAAACTTGTTGAGTGCGAGCAAATAGTAAATTTTTACGATAAACAAAGTTCTCAACCTGTTCAGTCTGAGCGATGGGAGCATTTCATAAACCTTGATTGGTCGCCTGACGGGAAATGTTTGCTTGTTTTGAAAGACAGGGAATCGGAAGGAATTCGTTCTCAGGATGCCTTGCTTTTTACTCTGAAAGGTGAAAATGCTGCGTTTCTGGACGTGTTTCCCGTTTGGCAGAATTTTATGAAAATCCATCCTGCTTCGGGGGGAACTAAAGTAGTTAGTGTTGCCTGGGTTGCAGACAGTGCGGTTAGAGTAGTATTTTCAAGTGCAGTGAGCGGTGATGAACACCTGGAAGTGATTTTTAATACCCTTACCGGTAAACCGATTTCCCAAAAAGTGATTCCCGTTTCCTGAAGTAGCGTTATTAGTAAGTCTGCAGACTTATGATTTTGCGGGAATCGATTCTTAAGCTGTTCTTTATCAATAACATTGCGATATTGCTACTGCGCGAATACTATTAAGAGCACAAATTGTGGCCTGGAATTGTTTTTTTGCACTCTTTGTCTCTTGACATTATTCTGTTTAGGGGTATCTTAAGATAATGAAAATTTATTAATAAATGTCGGGTTCAGACTAGGAGTCCAAGTGAGCGATTTTTTGCAACGTATCCAAAATAAATTAGATTCGGCAGAAATATCTGTTGGAGACGTAAGGGATGGAATCATCGAAAGTTATGTGGTTTCCAACAGGCAGGCTCTTCAAGAAGGGCTTACCAATATTGCCATAGATGCCTCTGATGAGGAGGTCTTTGAAAAAATATCTGAAATGATGCGGGGCCTTTTCAAAGAAAGAGGCGCTGATTTTGATGCCCCTACACCACGAGATTTACGTAGTATTAGGCACACAATGGACTTGAAATTAAGATTCAACGAACTTCCTATGAATATCTCCGAAACACATGAAGTTATATGTGAAATGCTTCTTGAAAAAATATCTGCTCCTATACTTGACGAGCTTAGTCCGCCTTCTATGCCTTCAGGTTTCAGTGAACTTACCAAGCTCCCGGATAGCCCTCCCTCTAACCCTCCTCCCGGCCCTCCTCCTACCCCTCCTCCAACTTCACCTTCCGCCTCCTTCCCTGTTGCCTCTTCCTCAACCTTTTCCCCAGAACATGAATCCAGGATTACTGAATCCCAAGCTGCCTCTTCAAAGGCTTTTGCATCACCAACGGATAAATCTGAAGAAGATACATGGAGTCCGTTTGCAGCTTCTCTTGAAGCGCGTCTTAAAATGGATTTCCTAAGTCCGCAGGATGCCAGAGATGGAATTATAGAAAGTTTTGTTCGTGCATCTGCTGCAGCTGATGCAAATATTTCCGAAGGTGAAGTTGAAATGCATATTCGTCAGATGATGCGGGAATTTTTTGCAAACAAGCACATTTCTTTTGATGAACCTGATATTAAGGCTTTGCAAGAAGCTAAGAACTATCTGGATGAAAGACTTAACATCACAGCTTTTGACGCTTCTATTAAATTGGAACATGATAAAACATGTGAAGAGCTTATTTCAAAAGCTAAAATCTTACTGAATCAAATATTACCTGAATCTGAAACAGCTGCTATCTTCGAACCCGTAACACCTCCCGCAACACCTCCCGTAACATCCCCCGCAACACCCTCCGAAGCACCAACCTCTACCCCTCCTCTAACACCTGCCCAATCTCCTGTTATGGCTTCTGAGCAATCCTCTGTTCCCTCAAGTGAGCCTGCCGAATCCCAAGCTGCGGTCCCTGTTTCGCAGTCAGCACAATCGGATAACGATACTGATGTACCTCCTATTGTTCCGCTTACAGACTCTACATCTCCTTCTTCTATTAATGCAATTATGGCAGACCTTGATCCCGCGATTAAGGAAATGATAAAGGCTGAAATAAAGGCCGCGCTTGATGACGGAAAAAAACAAGCTCTTATTCTACCTCCGCCTTCAGGACTCAATGCAATGGTGCTGGAAGATGCCTTGTTCCTTACATGGATGGATATTCCTCAGCAGCCTGCATATCACGTATATGTAAAGCGTGAGTCAGGTTGGGTTAAGCTTACTCCAATACCTCTTGCGCGTTCTTCTTTCTACATGAAGGCTGTAAGCAAAGGTGAGCTAACGCTTGCCGTTAGCTCGGTTTCACATCAGGGCCTGGAAAGCGAACTTAGTGAGGAAATTAAAATAACAGTTTAATTGCAATATAGGTCATCACCTTTATATTGAATTCTTCTGTATCGTTTGTATAGTATTTTCAAAGATAAGAAATGGATTCTTACGTTATGTTTCCGTAGGCCTTGTGTTGACAAACGCTTCACCTACCGTAGAATACGGGGATTAATGGAGGAAAAAAGAAAATGACCTTAGAGAAAGTAAAAAAAGAAGAACTGTTGAATCAGTTCAAAAAGCACGAGAAGGACACAGGTTCTTCAGCCGTGCAGGTGGCGCTGTTGACGGAACGCATTGCACAGCTTTCCGGTCACTTAAAGCAGCACTATAAAGACCACCATTCAAGAAGGGGTCTCATCAAGATGGTGAACCTGCGCCGCAAACACCTTAACTACCTGTATAAAACAGACAGAGATACTTACTACGCATTAGTCAAGCAGCTTGGTCTGCGCGGTTAGTTATGGAACGTGTGCAGACCGAAATTGGCGGTCGGCAGTACAGCTTTGAAGTTGGAGAATGGGCCAAACAGGCCAATGGAGCAGTTAAAGTTCAGTACGGTGATACCGTACTTTTGCTCACAGCCTGTTATAATGACGACCCAGCCAAAAGCTTTGGCTTTCTGCCCCTAACCGTTGACTACCGCGAGTATTACTCAGCGGCAGGGAAAATACCAGGGGGATTTTTTAAGCGAGAGGGACGACCCCGCGATAGAGAAATTTTAATAAGCAGGATGATTGATAGACCAATTCGTCCTCTTATCCCCATTGAGTTTCATCACGAGATTCAGATAATAGGTTTGCTTTTTTCTCACGATGGAGAAAATCAGCCCGATCCAATAGCTATAACAGCGGCATCGGCGGCGCTTGGTATATCTAAAATTCCTTTTGCTGGACCTATTGCTTCTGTTCAAGTTGGAAGACATGACGGTGAACTGCTTATCAACCCTACAATCTCTCAATTAGAAGATTGCGATTTTAAGCTGCTTGTGGTAACCAACGGTGATGAAATCAATATGATAGAATTTGAGGGAGAAGAAATTCCTGAAGACGAGGTCATGGCCGCAATAGCTGTTGCACAGGAAGCGGCAAGACCTTTAATAGAGCTTCAACGTGAGCTTGTAAGCAAAGTTGGTAAAGCCAAGAAGGCGCTTGCAAGCGATTTGATTCCTGAAGGGCTTGATGAGCGAGTAGCTTCTATGCTTGCTGATAAAATATCTACTATCAATGACATTCGCGATAAAGGGCAACGTTCCGAAGCCCGCAAGGAGATGACAAAGCAGGTAATTGAGGCTTTGGAAGAGGACTATCCTGATGCAGAACCCGTTATTAAAACGCTTATAGACGATCTACTTAAAAAAGATGTACGTGTGCGTGCGCTTTCGGGGAAACGTCTTGACGGTAGGGCTTTAGATGAGGTACGCTCTATTTCTTGTCAGGTTGGCATTTTGCCGCGAACCCATGGTTCAGCTTTATTTACACGTGGTCAAACCCAATCTTTGGCTGTTGTTACCCTTGGAACTAAGAGTGATGAGCAGATGATTGACAATGTTGAAAAAGAGGAATGGAAGTCGTTTATGCTTCATTATGACTTTCCGCCGTTTTCTGTTGGTGAAGTTAGATTCCTGCGTGGCCCTGGACGTCGTGAAATAGGTCATGGTACACTTGCTGAAAAATCGGTAAAGGTAATGGCTCCAGCTGACGGCGAGTTTCCTTATACAATCCGTATCAATTCCCATATTCTTGAATCCAACGGTTCAAGCTCTATGGCATCTGTATGCGGAGCCTCACTCGCTCTTTTTGATGCCGGAGTTCCTATGAAGGCGGCAGTTGCAGGAATTGCCATGGGCCTGGTGTATGAACCTCAGGGACACGTAATATTTACCGATATTCTTGGCGACGAAGACCACTTTGGCGATATGGATTTCAAGGTTGCCGGAACCCGTAAAGGCGTTACCGGTATTCAGCTTGATCTTAAACTTACTGGAGTGCCTCTTGAAGTTTTAATCGAGGCTATGCATAAATCCGTTGCGCCCAGAAGGCATATCTTAGATATAATGGAACGTGCTATAGCTGAACCGCGCACTGAACTTAGCGCCTATGCTCCGCGTATTGCTACGCTGGTTATTCCAAATGATAAAATTGGTGAAGTTATTGGCCCGGGTGGAAAAGTGATTAGAAAAATTACTGAGGAAACAGAGACTACTATAGATATTGATGACGAAACATCAACCGTAATCATTGCCGGTACCAAACCCGAAGGTGTAAAGGCCGCTTTGGATATGGTTAAAGAAATTGTCAAAGAAGTTGAAGTAGGTGAAATATACGAAGGTACGGTGGTTCGTATAACCAACTTTGGCGCCTTTGTTGAACTTTTCCGCGGTAAAGATGGTCTTTTGCACATTTCCAACCTCGCGCCGCATCGCGTTGAAAAGGTGGAAGATGTTGTTAAAATGGGCGATAAAATAAAGGTACGTGTTAAGGGGATTGATGATTTAGGTAGAATAGATTTGACTACTAATCTTGATCCCTCGCAAGACAGACCTCCTCGTCCTCCCAGAAGCGAAGGTTCTCGCGGCGGAGACAGAAGAAGAGATGACAGGCGAAGGAATCCTAGAAGGAACAACTCCTAGCGGAATTCGCCTGGTTACTGAACGAATTCCCGATTTCCATTCAGTGGCCATGGGGGTGTTTTTCCGTCAGGGATCGCGTGATGAGCTTTCTGAGACCTTGGGTTCAAGTCATCTTATTGAGCATATGTTATTCAAGGGAACGAAAAAACATAGCTCGAAAGAGATTCTCTACGAAATAGAACGTCTAGGTGGTATTAGCGACGGCTTTACCTCTAAAGGTATTACCGGCTTAACCGTTCGTTGTCTTAAGGATTCGCTTGAACCCTTGGTGAGACTTCTTTTTGAAATGCTCACATCTTCTACATTTGACGCAAAGGAGCTTAAGAAAGAAAAAGAAGTCATCTACGAAGAGATGCGTTCCACTCAGGAAGATCCTCAGGACATAGTTTTTGATAATTTCTTCAAGGCTTGTTTTTCTCCCCATCCTTTAGCTACACCTGTTGTGGGGACAGAAAGCACGGTTTCTAAAATAAGTAGGGATAAACTACTGGATATCTACAAATCTCAGTATACGCTCAACGATTCAATTTTTGTTGCAGTTGGTAATGTGGACGAAACTCAGATAAAAAAAGCTCTTCCAAAACGTCCTGGCTTGCTTAAGGGGAAGCGCAAGCTTCGTAAGCCTCCTGAAGAGAAAACCAAGCCTGAAAGTAAGCTTGCAACTCGTACAGACATAAGTCAGGTTCATGCGGTAATGGGTACTCAGACAATTGGAATTAATTCTGATGTTCGTTTTCCCCTTGCTCTTTTGACAACCCTTCTTGGCGGAGGTATGTCTTCGCGCTTATTTTCTCTTCTACGTGAAGATAAGGGCCTTGTCTATACAGTATCATCCTTCCTAGACCTCTTTGAAGACTGTGGGACTATGGGTTTCTACTTTATTACTGAAAAAAGCAAATTATCCAAGGTATTTCGTTCTATTGAAGATGAGTTATCTCGCCTGAAGAAGAACGGATTGCGAAAAGGGGAATTAGATATTGCAAAGACCTTGACAAAAAGCGCCCTTATTCTTAACATGGAAAGTCTTTCTCACAGAATGGGACGTTTGGGGCATTGGAAGCTTTTGGCTCAAAAATTTAGAAGTATCACTGAGACAATTGCCGAGTTTGAGAAGGTTACAGAAGAACAGGTTCTTGAACTTGCCAAATCGTTATTTAATTCAAAACCATTTCACACCAGTTTTGTCGGGCCGGTAAGCGCGTCTGACATCAAACCTTTAACTAGGAGGTAGGATGAAATTATCTGGAAGAAGTGTTGTTATGCCTGCCTCGCCAATTCGCAAGCTGGCACCGCTTGCAGATGCGGCAAAGAAGCATGGAATTCACGTATATCACTTGAACATTGGGCAGCCTGATATAGAAACGCCAAGGGAGTTTTTTGACGCCTTGAGCAAGTTTGACAGCAAGGTTCTTGCCTATGGGCCATCGGGTGGAATTGTTCAACTTCGTTTGGCTATAGTAGATTATCTGGCCGGTTACGGTATAGATGTAGACCTTGATGAAGTTTGGGTCACAACCGGAGGTTCAGAGGCTATTCAGTTTGCCTTTTGGGCAACCACCGATCCTGGCGATGAGGTGATTGTTTTTGAACCCTTCTACACAAATTATAATGGATACGCAGCGGCGACAGGTGTTAAGTTGGTTCCTGTTCATCTTTCCATAGATAATGACTTCCGGTTGCCGCCGAGGGAAGAAATTGAAAAGTTGATAACTCCTAAAACCAAGGCAATATTGATATGTACGCCTAACAATCCTACCGGAACTATTCTTTCAAAAGAAGAGATGTTTGTTTTGGGTCAAATTGTTAGGGATAACGATCTCTACCTTATCTCAGACGAAGTGTATCGTGAATTTGTATACGATTCCAAGGAACATTCCTCAGCCCTTACCCTTCCCGATATTGACGACAGGGTTATAGTTACCGATTCAATTTCCAAGCGTTTTTCAGCTTGTGGAGCTAGAGTTGGCTTTGTAGTAAGCAGGAATAAGGAATTGATGTCTGCTATGCTTAAATTTGCGCAGGCAAGGCTTTGCCCTCCTACTCTTGAACAGTACGGAGCCTTAGCTTGTTTTCGTAACATGCACCGATTTATGAAGCCCATGATATCTGAATACGACCGTCGGCGCAAGGTTCTTACAGAAGAGCTTTCAAAAATTCCCGGTGTAACGGTTCCAACCCCTGAAGGAGCCTTCTACACTGTGGTGAAGCTTCCTGTTGAGGACGCGGAGCATTTTGCTGCATGGCTGTTGACAGATTTTTCAAGGGAAAGAAAAACGGTAATGGTTGCTCCTGCCGCTGGATTCTATGCCACCAAGGGTGCGGGTAAAGACGAAGTACGGATTGCCTACGTTTTGGAAGAAAAGGCTCTGCGTGACGCTATCAAACTTTTGGGCGAAGCGCTTAAAGCCTACGCTTCATAATTTTCGGCTAATATCTCAGGCCATAGGCCTGCTTTGCAGTCGGAGGCAATATTAGAGTACTACAGGTTAGCGAGCATTATTTCCCACATGTGGGAGGTATTAGTGAACACGTTTATTTTTTGTCCCGAAACCTTATAAAAAGGGGGCATGAAGTTGAAGTGCTTACATCTGAAATCCAGGGGAGTTATCCTGAAGACCCGCCAGTACTAAGGGTTGGTAAAGGAATAGCCTTACCCATAAATAAAAGTTTTTCCCGAGTAACCGTAGGTATTGGCGTATGGCGTCAGATTGCCTCAATTCTGAGAAAAAAAAATTACGATATTATCCACATACATGGTTCTCTTGCTCCAATGTTGCCTATGGCTGTTTTGCACTATTCTCATGGCAGTAAATCAACTGTAGTTGCTACCTTTCATGCAGGACACTCCCCTTCAGTTCTCTATAACATCTTTAAGCATTATCTATACGAGAGATACTTCAGGCGCTATGACGGTCTGATAGCTGTATCTCCCATAGCAGAGCAAACTATGGCGCATTTCTTTTCCGGTCGGTATAAAATAATTCCCAACGGTGTTGATACCGAAATTTTTTCCCCCGGTCCCTCATTATTGCTAGATAGGTTGCCAAAATCGTCGCTTAAACTTTTATTTATGGGTAGGTTTGATGCCAAAAAAGGTCTAAGGCATCTTCTTAAAGCCCTGCCTGCAATTAAGAAGGCCTGGCCTGACGTTAAGTTGGTAGTATGCGGCGGCGGTCCTTTGGAGAAGCATTACAGACGTTTGCTTAGTTCCGATATCAAGGATTCCGTCTTTTTTGCAGGCGAGGTTGTGGGTAACATACGTAGGGAATACTACAGATGGTGTGATTTATCCATAACCCCATCTATCGGCGCGGAGAGTTTTGGTATAACCCTTATTGAGGCCATGGGGTGCGCTAAGCCGGTGGTTGCCTCCGATATTCCCGCATTTCGTTATGTGATGAGTGAGCGGGAAGGTATTTTTGTTAAACCTGGTGACGCTGCCGATATTGCCAGAGGAGTGCTTGAGCTTGCCGGTCGCCGCAGTCAATGGAAGCAAATAGGCAAATGCGGGCGCATAAAGGCGCTTTCTTATTCATGGGATAAAATAGCCGCGATAGTGGAAAACTACTATGAAGAGATTAAAATCCATCAGCGCAACCTGAGTCTCTCCAAGGTTGAAAAACTACTGTGAAGAGCTTAGAGCGCAGTTCCAAACCTGGAGTTGTAACCCATAATTGCCCGATGGAGAATTATGAATGAATTAAAGACAAAAGGTCAGCTTGACGCCGCAACCTTGTTTCCCTGCGGCCTTTCCGTATCTGTAAAGAATCGAATACAAGTAGTTCATGGTTCTAAAATGTATTATAACAGCTTTCTGCAAACCTCATCTCTGACGAAAAAAATTGAAACTTTTGCGACTAACCGTGTTTTCTCCCGATGCGATAGCTTTATTTTAGATAAAAACATAAGCCTGAAGGTATTTATAGAATCCAAAATCCCAAATCTTTTTTTCAAAGGATGAGTTACTGTGCTTACGATTCTTGAATTTCACAATATCTCCAAACATGGAATTGGTTGGACAAATGTTCATCCTCGTCGATTTGCAGAGATTCTTGATTTAATTCTTTCAAGAGCAGAGATAATCTCACCCCTAGGTTACGGATTACCCTATCTTGGAGAAAAAACCTTAGGTAAACCGCGTGTTATGCTTTCTTTTGACGACGGTTATGAGGAGATATATACCAGAGCTTATCCCCTGATGAAGGAGCGCGATGTATCAGGTATGGTATCAATAGTTGCCGGATATTCTGGAAAAACGAATCTTTGGGATATTGGCGGCGGTTCCTTGCGTCATCTTTACTGGAATGAGATATCTGAACTTCTTTCAGCAGGCTGGAGTGTGTGTTCCCACAGTATGACCCATCCTGATCTCAGGTTGTGCAGCGATGACAGGCTGGTTTGGGAGCTTGAGGAATCCCGCAGTAGGCTTGAAAGCAGACTCAAGACAGCAATACCGGCTATAGCCTATCCCTTTGGACGCTTCAATGCAAAGGTGATATTAGCTACAGTCCGTGCCGGTTATTCCACTGGCTTTACAGTGGGAGCAGAAGGAATGCAAGTTCCAAGAAATTCGTTTACAATTCGCAGAGTACCTGTATATCAAGTGGATTCTGATAAATTGATTCTTGCCAAAATAGGCCCTGACAGCTTGGTGAAACGTCTGGACGCTTTTAAGAATCGCTCATTCAACAAGGTGTCGCTTATAACCAGTTTCGTTCACCGCAATCGCTACAAAGGCATACCCACCGAATTCCTCAGGGATTGATTTCAGAAAATTAAGAGGGGAAAATTCAGGCGCAATTAGAGGAATAAATCACTTGACATTTACTTGTTTGAAAGGTACTCTTATTCTAATCAAGGAGATATAATGAAACTAAGTTTATTGCTTTTAGTATTGATAGTCGGATTAATAGCTTGTTCACAAACCTCTCGTAAGGCTGATTGGATAAGCGATGCTCTATCTTCAATTCAAAGTAAACGGTATCCTCGTGTAAAGGCGGTAAATTATTGGCACGAAAACTGGAATAATTCATCGACAGATAAAGCTCAATTACGTTTGGATTCCTCACCGGAAGCCCTTGAGGCCTACAAGAAGGGAATTGCAGATGATATTTTTCTGACTAAAATAAAACTTTCAACAAATTCACTTAAGATACTTCCTTCATCTTCAGGAGTCTACCATTGCGCATTTCCTGATTTTGGGGGAACGGAAGATAGCGTAACCCTAAAACGAATTACGGATTTTGAGAATTTAGTTGCGAAAAATATTGCATGGGTTACTTTTGCAGATAACTGGGTTGGAGGAATAAGTTTTCCCAAAGATGAAGTGGAACTGATTTGGAATTCGGGACACCTGCCTTACATCAAAATGATGGCTTTTTCTACCCATGAATATTCTAATGGCGGTATGGATAGTATTTATGACCTGGTATCAATTGCTTCAGGGAAGTTTGATGATGACCTTCGTAAATGGGCTGACGATGCAAAAGAATCTGGAGTGCCTATGTTAGTTTGTTTTGGGGTTGAAGTAAACGGAAAGTGGTTTCCTTGGAATGGAAAGTGGAATGGTGGGGCGGCAAAGGGGCCATCAAACTTCATTTCGGCATATCGACACGTTGTTGATGTATTCCGTCAGCAAGGAGCAAACAATATTTCATGGGTATATCACGTAAATGCTACTAGTAATCCGGATGAGCCGTGGAATTCTATTGCTTCATATTACCCCGGCGACAAATATGTAGATTGGATAGGGGTAAGTGTTTATGGCGCTCAGTCTAATAAAGAAGCAAGGCAGTATTGGGAAAGGTTTCGCGAAATTATGGATGTTGCCTACCCTAAACTTACTGCACTGTCTGCCAATAAACCAATTTGCGTATCCGAATTCGGGGTTACCGAGTAGCTTTACACTTTCTTAACTTCCCTAGCTTTTCGAGAATGTCTTCAAGAAATTACCTTTAGAAAGCCAAAACGGTTGACAGAATTATATTTTATGTTATAATTTTACACAATAGAGGAGGTTGTTTGACTAATGAAGACATTTTGGCACAAGGTCCGTATATAGATATTGAAGCTTTGCCTGGTAGTGGACAACGCCAAGCTTATGTTGTAACCCATACAGGACTCAAGAGAAAAATCGTGGTAAAAATAGGAACTTACGTTTATCCAGAAGATATAGTAAGGATTAAACGTGAGGTTATGCTTCTCAAAGAAATTGACTCACCTTATTATCCAAAGAATTATGATTTCAAAGAAGTTGACGGCGGGCACCAATTTGTGATTGAAGAAGAATACATAAATGCACCTTCACTTGACCAATGTACTGAAAGGTTTGCTGAGCCTGCTAAATTGCTTGGTTTAATGGGAGAGTTGGTAATAGGATTGGACATTCTATGGAAGAAAAGAGTAGTGCACAGAGACGTTAAACCAGGGAATATTCTTATACTAAAGAATGGTTCACCATGTATTATTGACCTTGGCATTGCGAGGTTGCTTTATTTAACAACAGCTACAGTACGTGGTGGTGCACCATATACTCCAGGGTACGCAGCTCCAGAACAGATGGAGTACAATAAAGAAACCATAGATTATAGAACTGACCAATTCCCTTTGGGAATTATCATGTTACAGTTGCTTATGGCGGGGGATCACCCGTTTCATCCTCGCTTAGTAGGCGATGGAATCTCCGTTGTTGAAAACATAAAATATGGAAGGTGGTGTCGCGGTGAACCAAGAATTACTGTCGTCCAACCATTGGCTTCAAGATTATTGGGGCATGAACCCTATATGCGTTACCGTGATGTGGGTATCTTGCTAGAAGAAATTAGAAAAACAAAGGAGGGTTTGTTATGAGTTTGGAGATTTATCACCAGTTAGGACATCAGTTTAAGGCAAGGAATTACGAAAGCTTAAAGGAAGATAGAACTGGGGACGGAATAATCCTTTCACCAAGTCATATGAGCAAGGATAGGATTCTAAATAAGTTTGAAGACGAAGTCGCACCAGCACCATATGGAAAAGACAAAGCCATTTGGGACCCACAGTTTTTTTTACCTGAATTCTCAAGCCAGAAAGAGAAAAACCTTTCGACTTATGGATTTTACCCCTTAAGGTCTATAACTGATGTAAAGTACAAATTCGATTTGCCGGGATTTACGCTCCAAATGGCTAGAGAGTGTGTAGTTTTCCAAGCAAGGAATAATTTCAGGTTTTTAATAATACCTACTACCTATCACGACGGTACGGAGGAAATATTGGATTTCATTGGACAACAACGCGAAAGGTTAATAGCGCCGTTTAGAAGTGCGATAGAAGAGGTTGAATGGGACAAAGAAGTACTCCTCCAATTAGTTCTTACCAAAGAGGTGATAACTGGTTCTCAATCTAGGCACATTTTGAATTGGGTTACAGGTGAAAAAGGGATAGATGGCGTATATTTAATTTTCGACCCAAGGTCTGGTTATAAACAAATAGAGGATGAAGATTTTTTAACAGCTTTGCTTTCTTTCGTACAAACGTTGGTCAATCTTAATATGAAGGTCGTTTTAGGCTACTTAGACTTAGAGTCAATTGTATTTTCGCTTGCATCACCAACCATAGTTACAATCGGTGCATTCAAACCGACCAGGAGATTTTTGAAAGATAAACCAAAGCCCGGTGGTGGGGTGCAAAAAGGTAAAAAACCAAAACCTAAACTATACCTTCCTAAAATGCTCCAGTGGTTTGATTTCGATTCTGTTGAGAATATTCGGGTTCATTTACCCGGTCAAACTGATTTTTATGAGGGTAATGGACACCAAGCTGTTACAAGGTCGGAAGATCCATCCTTAGCTGATGCAAATATGTATAACACCCTTGCCATATTTAATCAATTGCGTAGAATAGGTGATGCTGAAGGCAAAGACAGATATGAAGAGGTACGCTCTATGATTCAAACAGCAATCAATAATTACGACTTTCTTATTAGACAGGGAATTGGAATTAGGGATGATTGTAAGTGTACATATCTAAATTCTTGGCTTGGTGCAGTTGACAAATTTGCTATACTTAATGGATGGAGAAATAATGGCATTTAAGACCGAGCAGAAACTATTCGATAAAGCTTTAAGTAGTAAGTTTATCAGGGGTTTAATTTCAGCTAACCCAGGAACGACAACTTATTGTGAAGCTGAGGTTCCAAATCTTTACGGTATCCCTGATTATGTAATCTTCAAAGTCAACCCACATGCCAATCTGAACAAACGTTTTACGACATATGCATTTGAAATGAAACTTTCAAATTGGAAGCGTGCATTAGTTCAAGCATATTGTTATCAAGCATTTGCTAATAAGTCATACGTACTGCTAGATCATTCCCATATTCGCTCCCCCAGAAAGAATTTAATTGAATTCAAAAAGTCAAATGTAGGTTTATTAAGTATTGATATTGAAGGTAGGGTTTTCCTGCACTTTGAACCCAAATACAGAAAGCCATATTCCAAACGTGCCGAAGTTGCTTGGTTAAGAAGAGTCTTCCATCAAGAATACATAGCTTTTCCGCCATATTTTTACAAAAACGAGTTCCACGAAGTAGCAATATACTAAATTAAAATCCCATTTTTCTCTGTAGTAACAGTATAACATTATCTTTATTGACATTGCTTGTCAGTTTAGATAAACTTGGCAAACGAGAGGAGAGTTGGTTATGAAAAAAGAGATCCAAAGTAGCAAGGCCACTTTACCAATAGGGCCATATTCGCAGGCTGTGCGTTCGGGTAATTTGTTGTTTCTTGCCGGTCAGATTGGCATAAATCCGGTAAGCGGCGAGTTGCACAAAGGAATTGAAGCGCAAACCAAGCAGGTTATGGAAAATATTAAGGCCATACTCAATGAAGCTGGAGCAAGTATGGATGATGTAGTGCGTTGTGATATCCACCTTGTTGATTTAGCTGAGTTTGCACAGGTGAATGAAATATACGCCTCCTATTTTGCTCCGCCCTTCCCTGCACGCTTAACTGTAGCATCTGCGGCGCTTCCCAAAGGCGCAAGGGTTGAGATTGCCGTTATTGCAACCATCTAGCTTCATACACGTCTTCTAATATAATGGTTAGTTTGCTTTTTGCGCTTCTGGCAATTTCGCCTGAGGCCGAGTCTCTACTTGTCAGCGGAATTGAGGCCTCCAGGTTTGAAGACTATGCTGCCGCGCGTAAAGCTTACGCTGAAGCCCAAAAATTGGCTCCCGATGACCCTGCGCCATATTTTCTAAATGGTGCCCTTACATTTATCTATATGGTAGATTTTGCTACCGATTCTCTTGAAGTTAAGTTTAATAATGACTTGGATAAGGCTCTCAAGTTGGCTGATGAGGGAATTAAAAAAAATGGCGATAATGCACGTGATTATTTTTTTATCGGCTCTGTGCATATCTTTCGTATGGTAGAAAATGGTTGGAAACGTAATTACATTAAGGCCATGAGCGAAGGTCTTAAGGCAATTGCACCTTTGAAGCGGGCAATAGAGCTTGATTCTACCCTCTATGACGCATATTTAGCTCAGGGCGGAGTAGATTACTTCTCGGGTTCTGTAAGTCGTTATATCCCATGGGCTAAGGGAACTAAAACAGTAGAAAAAGGAATTAAGGAAGTCAAACTGGTGTACGAAAAGGGAAGATATTTTAAGAATGCAGCTGGGCAGGCGTATTCCTTTATGCTCAAAGAAGAGGGTAGAGCCTATGAAGCTCTTGCAATCAATGAAGAGCAATGTCGGAAATATCCACAGTCGCGTACCTTTAGATGGGGCCTGGGCGAACTCTATATCGATTTACATAAGTATCGCGAAGCTATTGGCTTATATAAAAAGTTATATGAAGATGTTCTTCAATCCCAGCCTTCATGCTATACTAATATATATCAAATTAAACTAAATCTTGCCCAGTGTTATCATGGTTTAGGCAAGCGTGAGCTTGCCCGCAAGTACTGTAAGGAAGTTATTGCGAATAAGCACCGGATACGTCGCGACTTAGGCTATTCCGATATAGTCAAGGACGCTGAAAAACTGCTGAAAGAGTTGGGAGATTGAAGCTGAATAAAAATATTCTAGTTATAACTTATTTCTTTCCTCCACTTGGAGGGGTTGGCGTTCAGCGTGTATCGAAGTTATGTCGTTATCTGCCTCAGTTCGGCTATGATCCAATAGTTATTGCTCCTCAGCCTTCCGCTTTCTACATGTCGGATGAAGATATGCTTAAGGAAGTTAGACATGTTTCCTTATACAGGGTTGCCGGAATTGACAGTTTTAAGCTTCGTGAAAAGCTGGGTGGTTCGTTTAAGCCGCGTATTGATAGTCCCTTACGTTGGCTTTCCCGCCGGTTTTCCTGGCCAGATACCCAAACAGGATTTATGCCTGCGGCCTATGGGCTTGCACGTAAGCTTATTAAAAAAGTCGATGCTGTTTTTATTACCGCTCCGCCTTACAGCAACCTTCTTCTGGTTCCAAGACTTAAGAGGATAGGCGGTATACCTGTTATAATTGATATGCGAGATCCTTGGGTTAATCATCCTGTCCACGGTAAGTTACGGTGGAAGCGTGCCTTAAACCGTCGAGCCGAGCGGACGGCGGTTGAGCTTGCTGATGCTGTTTTGCTTGCCACTAAAGCGCATCTAAAGGATATGGTTGAGCGATATCCATATTTGGCTTCCCGTTTTCACTACATTCCAAATGGTTTTGATCCTGGAGATTTTCCTAAGTCTGCCAAACGCCAATCCCGAAGGCTGAGACCCTTAACTGTTTGTTATACCGGTGTGCTTGGTTTGGATACAATAAATCGCGGCACAACTCTTTACTCTGCCCTACGTAAGCTTCGGGATGAGAGCAACTTAACGCCAAAGAGGCTTAAGGTTGATATTATGGGAGAGGTGAGTTCGGTTGAGCAGGAGCGTATTCGGCGCAGTGGGGTATCCACATTCATCAATCAATTGGGTCATATACCGCATCGCAAGGCGATGCAGCGTTTGGCTAAAGCTGATTTGGCATGGTTGCCCTATCATTCCGCCTACTCTGAACTTATAGTACCTGCTAAGACATATGAATACATAGGTTCAGGTACGCCCATACTGGCGGTAATTAATCCTCATCACGAGGCTGCTAAGTTGGTTCGCGACACCGGAACCGGTTTAACCCTATATGAAGATGATGTTGATGCTGTGGCTTCAGCTTTGCTGAAGTTGCTTGCCGGAAACTATCCATATAAACCTGACTGGAAGCGGATAAGTCAATTCAGCAGACGCTTTCAAGCGAAACAACTTGCGGAGATAATAGATGAACTTACAAAACACAACTGAATTTGAAAACTCGGTTTGCAAAACCCCAAAAATTCTAATAATTGGCGTGGGAAATCGGATGCGGGCTGACGATGCCATAGGACCTATGGCAATAGACCGTTTGCAGGCTTCAGGTAATTTATCTTCAGATTGCCTACTTATAGATGCCGGAGAGGTACCGGAAAATGCTTTGGGCAAGGTGGATGAATTTGCTCCTTCCCGTGTGCTTCTTATTGACGCTTGCGACTGGGGGGGTGAGTTGGGTGAGCTTAGGATATTTTCTACAGAAGAGATTATCAATTTGCCTATTCGTATGCTTTCAACTCATGGGGTGCCGCTTTCGTTTTGGGTTCAAATGACGCTGATGGAGCATCCGAATCTCAATATAGAGCTTCTTGGTATCCAAGTTGGCGACTTAACCTTTAATAATCCCCTAACCCCTCCGGTTGCATCCGCCCTGAATAGAATTAATGCTTTCCTAAAGCAACATCTCGCTGTTTGAAAATAAAAGAATAACCTTGTGAAATATTTTTCGATTAGACTGTAAGTATTGGAGTTAGGTATCTTAAGAAAACTTGTTTTGTCTTTGTGTAGCGAAAATCTAAAATAAGTCTAAGATGGAGTAGCGTCCGCTTAAATTTATCCTTAAGATATTGCAGGCGATATCTCAACAGCAATCAATACCTTAGAATTCCAATAAAAACAAAACAGTTGCGCAAGCCGCTATTTAGATGTTCTTTGTTTTATACTAAAGCCTATCAATCACTGTCCCATTTTGATAAAGCACGAAGCCGAAATTAACTCTGTAAGCAAGTTGTTTTTGTAAAATTCGAGAGCTTGTTTATTTAGTTTCGGCTCTCCACACAGTATCTCTTCCTTTGATAAAATAAAGCAGGTTATCTGTGTAACCTTCATAATATGACGACTTATGCAATTCGGTTTCCTGGTGAAGCACTCCAATGCCTTTTTTACGTACAGTAAGATGCGAGATGGTAGCTTCATTTAGGTCTTTTTCTGTATACTTTAGATACAGCTGCTTATCTGCAGCCAACCTTCTCTCATAACCATTATTATTATAGAACTTAGGCCTGATATTAGATGTCAATTTTAGCGTATCAAGCCCGTTAAACACAGGAAGCCATCGGTTTTGCTTGATACGAAGAAGCTTACCTACGTCCTCAAAGCTGCCGCCTTCAAGTTTATAGAGTATCCAACCATGAGATGCTGGGGTAATTTTGCTAATCTTGATTTCAAGGGTGTCAAGCTTCCCTTTCTCGATATCTTGTTCAGTATCGTAAACATAATTGTTACGGACATACACCCACTTATAATTTTTGCCCACGGGGAAGAAGTTATTTCCATTAGAGTCATTGGTCTTATTGCATCCTATTGAAACAAGTAGACTTATAAAGAAGATGCCGCTTGCAAGCGGCATCGTTAGGGATTTTCTTCTATCTTTCATCCGTTGCCTCCTTTGTTATAATTCTAACATCAAACGGCCTAGATGTTATTTATTAGCAAAGACAGCATCTTCAGCTTTGTAGGCTATTTCGCCGTTTTTCTCAAAACTTAGCAGCCTACAATAATATCCATGGGATTTGTTATTGTCATCTACTTTGAAGTACCACTGTTCAACAACGCCAATGCCCTTTTTCCGTACAGCTATCCAGTCAGGATTGCCAGCGGAGAGCCTGTCGAGGAAAGATACCATAAGTTCATCACCAGTGTAACTTACGGTTGCAGCTTTGTTGTATATTGTACCGGTTGGCGTAGGCTCTATAGCCACAGTATCAATGCCGCCAAAAACAGCTACCTTGTTTCTATTTATCTTCACCGGATTGGAAACATCAATGAATCTGCCACCTTCAAGCTTAAATTTCCAGCCAAACTTGTCGCGCTCAGCGGCTACAACTTTGATAGAGAATGTGTCGCATTTCGCGTTGTCCAGAACAGTACGTTCGTAGGTCCAGGAATAGTCAAGTGCCATAGGGAAGTAAGTTGTGTCGAGGTCACTGGTTGCCGGTTTTTCAAATAGATTGCAACCGGTTATTGTGATGGCGGCGATTGCCAAAAGTAGTAGAGTTTTTTTAAGTTTCATAATAACTTCCTTTCATTTGAATGTCCCCTTTTGTTAATCTATATTCAAGCAAAAGCTGTGCCACAAGTCGATGCAATGCAAACTACGTCGCTACGTAGTTTGCGGAATAGCAACAAAGCCCGCTGGCCTAGGCTTGTACTTTTGTATAACGAAAATTTAGCTTTTCAGCTCCCTTTTGGTGAAAAAATAAGTTAGTCAAAAGATAGTCAAAAGCTATCCAAAAGTTACTCAAACCTTCGGTTTGAGTTTAGGAGTTTTGTGGGCCAAAACTCCACAAGTATATTAAAAGAGATATCTAAGGTTACTCAAACCTTTGGTTTGAGTTTAGGAGTTTTGTAGGCCAAAACTCCACAGGTATATTAAAAGCGGTATCTAAAGTTACTCAAACCTTCAGTTTGAGTTTAGGAGTTTTGTGGACCAAAACTCCACCGACATTACACATAAGTATCTGACTAAACCTTTGCTTTGAGTCTATTACAGAATTCACCTCAAAGGACGCAAAGTTGTGGTCTGGAATTGTCATTATGACTTGATAGCTAGGTT
>Ga0256846_1000271_pt1 | contig 22224 bp, 19 predicted proteins | sample TevniametaG_FD_189098 | JGI IMG/M metagenome (GOLD analysis project Ga0256846, IMG submission 189098) | Tube worm associated microbial communities from hydrothermal vent at the East Pacific Rise, Pacific Ocean - Tevnia | ecosystem: Host-associated > Annelida > Integument > Unclassified ...
TTCTGAAGTACGGTCCATCCGCCCAATTAATTGCCGAAAAATTTCCTAATAATGCTGTGCCACCACCTATTTCCAAGGAGACTAGTCCGTTTTTATTTGTTCTTGGATTGGGATTATACACTTCCGAATATACAACCGTAGTTCCTTTTATGATACTTATTTTAACTCCGATTGTTCTGTTGGCAATCAGTTTATCGCTTGCATCTCTTACGACTGCCTGATATGTCATCTTTTTTGGAATTTGAGCATTCAAACTTGCCGCAAAGAGCAATATTGCAAATAGTGTGAATAATTTTTTCATTTGGTACTCCTTCAGAATAATTAAAAAGGTTTATTGAATTGAGAAAAAGATTATAATCAACATCGAACACACATAAATAATCGAAAATATCCATTCGGCTCTTTCGCTTATTTCACCTAATAATGAACGTAAAATCATTAATATTGAAATTATTATTACACCCAGAATCCATATAGGATTCGTATCAAAAATCAATGGTTGCAATAATATTATTAATAAACAAAGCGATGAAATTATATGTGTGCGTAATTCATTCACAATGCAAAAAACGTGAATTTTATGAAGAAATGCCTGTATTAAAACGACAAAAACAAGGAAAAAACGGTATTTAAGTAAAAAATCACTTATTTATTGTTTTTTTTTCAGAAATTCGCTTGGTGATATTTCGAAATGCATTTTAAATTTTTTGGAAAAATATGACGGGTCAGAGAAACCGAATTCATAAGCGGCATCGCTCACATTGCCTGCTTTATTCTTTAAATAATCTGCGGCAAGTTTTAGTTTAACTACACAAATAAAATTAGTTGGGGTTAAATCTATTTCTTCGCGTGTTATTCTCTGAAAATTCCTTAACGAAATTCCCAGGTGGTCTGCAAGTTCGTCTGAGTGAACTGTTTCGTTTTTATTCTCTGTGATATACTGCGTAGCTTTTTGTAGTATTTGCTCATTGTAGCTTAAATATTCACCGATTTGCTTTACGGCGATTTTATTCTGTTCTATTTCGGAAGATAAGGGAAGTTTCTGCAGTTTATGGGCGCGATATATTAAAAATGAAATTAGTAGAATAGCAAAGAAAACCGTAAAAATATAAATCCACAACCATGCTGATTTATATTTTTCAGATAATCTTTCGTACCAATTTGGTCCTCCACTCAGCTGAATATGTTTCCAATAAATCGGATAACCGAAGTCACTATAACCACACCAATCAAATGGCCACACTCCGGTTGAGAGGTCTTCAAATTGAATTGATTGATTTTTCGGATAGTCAATATCATTAATGCAAATATCAAGTAGCATTTTCTTATTTGCTTCCGGTACAATAGCTATTGCTAGGAAAGGAATAACTATTTCAACAGTATAAGCACTGTCCGGTATATTATCATTTATTATTCCGTTTCTATTCACGGCGGAATAAAATAGAATATTCTGCCCGAAGTCCTTTGGAACTGCAAATGTATCTGCAAGCATTTCTCGCAAATCACCTTTGAAGACCGCTGTTTCATTCATAATATCAACAACAAACTGATAGTCATTAACATCAATTTTTTCTTTACCTTCATTTCCTGTATCAATATAGAGTTCAATTCCATCGTTCAAATACATCAATGGTTTATCAATTCTACTTTTGGCCTCAGCAAAAAAATGCTTATCCCAAACAGTGATAGCAAAGCATAAATTTTCCTTATTCCAAAATGCACGGAATCTTACTTTATTTCTTGATTTCGGTAATAATACTTTTGTAAAATCAAAATCAGGGGGATAAACAACATCTAAATTATATAATGGTGTTGGTGTGATACAGTGAAGTGTATCAGAAAAAGTATATTCAAAATATTCTTTCCAGTCATCTAATTTTCCATCAACTTTTATTTCTTGATTCGAGTATGGGATATGAAACACTTCATCTTTTCCTTGTAATTCAGGAAATAATACAAAGAAGATAGCAGCAATATATGTAAATGCTCTTTTCATTTCCCCATTTTTCGATGTAGCATTATTCTACATCAATAATTAATGATATACTAATATACGAAATATTATGAATATTTTTTAACAGTTTATACTATTATATTTCATATAAAAAGAGGACTGCCCCATAGAAAGGCAGTCCTCGCTATCTTTAACCGGAAAATAAATTACGAACAACCTGTGGTAGCACCACAATCCTCGCAAACCGTGCAAGAACCATTACGCTTTACCCTGATAGAACCGCAAGCGGAACATTGTTCGCCTGTATATCCGATTTGTTTTGCCGCTGTGCTTTGCTCAAATTTTGCCGCTGTGTCGTTTGTTTTTCCGTTGCCGTTTGAATTGACAACGACAAATGACGACTCTTCAACATCAGCAACAATTTCCTTTTTATTTACAACAGTAGATGTTTCGTCATCTTCCTTATTTTCATTTTGATTATCGCTTTCGCTACTATCTTCCGAATTATCACTCGAAGAAGCGGAAATTTCATCAACTGCTTTTACGTGAACAAAGTCCGTAATATTAAGATAATCATAACCGAGTGAACGAAATACATAATCAAGAATTGATGTAGCCGAGCGAATGGCTTCGTGTCCATCAACATAACCGGCAGGCTCGAATCTCGTAAATGTGAACGAATCAACAAGCTCGTCAAGTGGTACACCATACTGTAATGCTTTTGAGGTAAGCACTGCAAAGCAGTTGAGCAAGCCTTTGAACGAAGCCCCTTCCTTATACATATCAATAAAGATTTCACCAAGCGAACCATCTTCGTATTCACCGGTACGTAGATAGACTTTATGACCGCCTACATAAGCTTCACGAATATACCCGTTTCTTTTTTTCGGTAATTTTTTTCTTTCCGAACGCCGCTCTATATTTTCAAGAATCTGCTCCTGAACTTCCTTCGGTCCCTTTGTTTCGTCCAAAGTATTCTCATCACCAAGCATCACTACTTCGTCCAATCCATCTTCATGTGCTGATGTAAGCGGTTGCGAGAGCTTTGAACCGTCTCGATAAATAGCAATGGCTTTGAGCATCATCTTCCAAGATTCCAAATATACATTACCTATTTCTACGACTGTTGCTTGCTCAGGCATATTGACCGTCTTGGATATAGCACCGGAAATAAATGGTTGTACGCCGGCTAACATCTTTACGTGTGCCATATATTGAATATAACGTTTGCCATTTTTGCCACACTTATTAGCAGTATCAAATATCGGCAAATGTTGCTCTTTAATATGCGGAGCGCCCTCAAGCATCATTGTACCGCAAACATAATCGTTAGCACGTTCGATTTCTTCATCTGTAAAGTCAAGTTCCTTTAGCATATCAAAAGTTGGCGAGTTCAGTTGCTTTTCGGAAAATCCGAGTTTATGACAAAAATCCTCACCCAATGTCCATTTGTTAAATGCAAATTTTATATCAAAGACATTATCAAGCAATTTTTCGATTTCTCTTAATTTTTCTTCGGTAAAGCCTTTGTTCATCAAAGATTTATAATTTATTGCAGGAGCGTCAATTAAAGTTCCGTGTCCCTTACTGTATTTCTCAATATCCTCAATTTGCTTATTGCTATAACCGAGTTTATGTAATGCCTTTTGTACGGATTGATTGACAATCTTGAAATAACCACCACCGGCAAGCTTTTTGAATTTAACAATTGCAAAGTCGGGTTCAATACCTGTTGTGTCGCAATCCATAACCAACCCTATTGTTCCTGTCGGAGCAATCACAGTAACTTGTGCATTGCGGAAACCATGCTTTGTTCCCAGCTCGCGGGCTTGGTCCCAAGTATGCTTTGCGGCATTAATTAATTCTTTATGAGTATATCGCGGATTTAGTCCAATCGGTTTAATGGACAGTCCTTCGTATTCTTTCTCATCAGTAAAATATGCCGCCCTGCGATGATTGCGAATTACTCTCAGCATATCATCTTTATTCAAATCATATTTCGGGAATGTCCCCATTTCCGCTGCCATTTCCGCAGACGTTGCATATGATTGACCTGTCATTATCGCCGAAATAGCACCTGCCATTGCTACACCTTCTGGTGAATCATAGGGAATACCATTGACCATTAGCAATGAACCGATATTTGCAAAACCAAGACCAAGTGTGCGAAAATCGAAACTCTGTTGTGCTACTTTTTCCGAGGGGAATTGTGCCATTAGTACAGATATTTCGAGTACAATTGTCCATATTCTTACAGCATGTTTGAAGTCATCAATTAGGAACTCACCTTTTTCTTCATCAAAGAATTTCATCAGATTGAGACTTGCAAGATTGCATGCAGTATCATCAAGGAACATATACTCACTGCAAGGATTACTGGCATTTATTCTACCCGATTGCGGGCAAGTGTGCCATTCATTTATAGTCGTGTCATACTGCATACCCGGGTCTGCACTTTTCCAAGCACTTAAATTTATTTTACCCCATAAATCACGTGCTTTGACCTGACGAATTACTTTATCATCGGTACGGAAACGAAGTTCCCACATTTCGTCATTTTCTACCGCACGCATAAAATCATTGGTTACACGAATTGAATTGTTTGAATTTTGTCCACTCACCGTTGCATAAGCTTCACTCTCGTAGTTTGTATCGAATACATTCAAATCAAGATTTGTATAGCCCTGTTCCACAAGCGTAAGAATACGCAAAATATAATTAAGCGGCACACCTCGATGTAAAGATTTTTGAACGAGTTCGTTTAATTTTTCATTTGTTGTTCTGTCTGTTCCGTTTTGTAGTGCTTCATCAATTATTGCCTGTAGAAAAGTTGCATTAATACGCGAACCCGAAACAAGAGCCGCAACTTTATCTTCTTCTTTTGCCTTCCATTCAATAAATTGCTCTACGTCCGGATGGTCAATATCAACAATAACCATTTTAGCGGCGCGGCGTGTTGTTCCACCTGATTTAATCGCACCGGCGGCACGGTCGAATATTTTCAAAAAACTCATTAAACCGGAAGATTTTCCACCACCAGAAAGTATTTCGCCCTCGCCGCGAATACTCGAAAAATTAGTCCCCGAGCCGCTACCGAATTTAAATATTCTGGCTTCCCGAGTTGCCAAATCAAATATACCACCTTGATTCAACAGGTCATCACTGACAGACTGAATAAAACAAGCATGCGGTTGCGGACGCGTATATGAATCTTTTGATTTCTGCAATTTGCCGGTCTTTTGCTCAACATAATAATGTCCTTGTTTACTACCTTTGATACCGTAAGCCCAAGCTAAACCGGTATTGAACCATTGCGGCGAATTGGGTGCCGCCATTTGATTGAGAAGCATATATGCAAGTTCATCATAGAAATTTTGCGCATCTTCTTCGCTTGTGAAATAATTATAATTTTCGCCCCAATGTTTCCAAGTACCTGCAAGCCTATGCACAACTTGCTTTATTGAATTTTCGGAACCGAGTATAGGTTTCCCCTGTTCATCTTTTTTGATTTCACCTTGTTCGTCTTTCTGCGGAACTCCGGTTTTTCTCATATATTTTTGGGCGAGAATGTCGCTTGCCATCTGCGACCATTGCTCCGGCACTTCTACGTTGTCCATTTGAAAAACAAAAGAGCCATCAGGATTTCTCAGCGAAGACGAGCGGAGTGTGTAATTAAATAATTCATAAGGATTGTTGCTACCCTTAGTAAAGCGTTTGCTGACTTTCATAAATCTATCCTTTCGTGCAGTTTATCTGTATATTTTTTTCAATTTTCAACCACAATAATTCAATTTGCGGTGTTAAGTTCATCTCCCGTTAATAATCTTAACAGGAATAATAATAATTTTTTAACCGATACTTATTTAAGACGATTGCTCTCGCAATAGGTTTTATTGACCCAAATCCAATTTTATTTCACAACAAAACTTGCAGTAACAACAGCCTTAATTGTCTTTTCAATTGACGAGAGATTGTATTCTCCCCAATCTGATATTTCGGCTGAGTTGCGAGCAGTAATTTGAAAAACACCTTGACGTGCCGATTTAATAGCACCGGCTTCAGTTCCGCTACTTTTTGCAATAACTACGGCGCGTTCCTTTGCATCTTTCGTTGCTTTGCCAAGCATTTCAATTTTCAAGTCGTTCAATTTTGTATAAAAATATTGAGGAGAATTAGATGAAATCTGAACCCCCTGCTGTATCAACGAGGTAGATTCGCTACCCAATTGTTCAATCAGACGGACATCACTTGAAGTAACGGACACCCTCCGCTCCAAGGTATAGCCGATAAATTCACTGGAACGACCACCGTTCGGTGAATTTCTGAAATTTTTATAATTGGAAATTGCACCGAGTTTAATACTCTTTTTATCAATATTTTTCTCTTTTAAATAATTTAGCAGTACGTCGAAGTCGTGCTGCAACTTCTGATAACCGGAAACTAAGTCATAACTTGTTACAGAAATATATCCCTGCCATACGCCGAGGTCTGAAATAATATTCTTTTCCGCATATCCTTTTACAGTGATTACCTGCTCACTGCCTTTAATATCTCGCAGCGTGGAAGACAGCAAGAAAGAAGCAATTATCAATCCGAGAGCAAGTGTAAGCCCCAAGAGCAGATAGCCGATAGTATTATTCTGAGATTTCGTACTCATAATAGTTTAAACCATAAATTATTGATATTTAATAGATTATATACCGTTTTAGTATGCTTTTGCTAATTTCCCAAAATGCAAAAACAAACTAATTGAACTTAATAAAAATATTCAAAATGATGAAGCAAATCTTTTCCACACACCACCTATTCGGCAGTTTTCAGCGAAAAAGTTTTGCACATTGTCATTAACTCTTTATTATTATCCGGTTTCAATTTCAGCACAATAAAGAGCGATATAAATATAAAAAAATGGACTGCCCAATAAAGGAACAGCCCATTGAAAAACAAAATTGATTTAGTCTAGCAACCGCCGACAACTCTAACGGCTTTCTTCTTCTTAGGTTTATTTTTGTTCGCCGCTTTTTTCTTCAGCTCAATCATTTCTTGTCTGGCTTTTGTACGGAAACGATAGTCCCATTTGCCTTGAACAGTATTGATTGAGGCGGCATCATCGCCGTTGAAATTTAGAATAGATTGCGAGAAATTCGTAAAACCACCATCTAATACAGAGTTCCATTGATGTCCATATTGCTTCGCAATGAAATATGCTTTTTGGGCATCTTTATTATCGTCCGAATAGAAAATAAGTGTTTTCACATTTTTCCTAATATAATCATACCATTCCTTTTCTGTCATTTCTGCCAGAGGGATATTGATTGATGTAGGAATATTATTGCTTTTGAAGGCATCAGCACTACGAACATCAATAATTTCAATATCAGAATACTCGTGCATCAATTTGAAAGCAAGTTCATCTGCTGAAATAACAGTAATTTCATCGGCTTTAGTTTCGGCATAATCAGCCGCAGTGTCGCTAATACTTGTCTTCCAATCAGGAGTAAAAATCATAATAATAGCAATAACAGAAGTAATAGCCAGCCCGATAAAATATTTTTTGAAATACGGTTTTTCCGGATGTTCATCTACCTTGTTGATTTTCTTTTCCCAAATCGTTGCAAAAACAAAAGCACCGAGGGCAATTAAAATAAACAAGAACATAAACAATCCGCGAGACATACCAATTGCATCATACACGGTAATAGGTCCCATACTGCCAGCCTTATAGAAATCAACAACAGCAGGATATGTCAAAGTGAAAAGGAAGATACCGGCAAATATTCCGAAGATAAAGAATAAGGCATCTTTCTTACCAATAAATGTGGCACAAACACTTGTACCGGGGCAGAAGCCGCCGACAATAAAGCCTACACCCATAATAACACCACCAACAATAGCCGATGGCCAAAATGTCGGATTGATAAAAATCAAGTCAAGATTGAGCAATCCGAAATAATTAAAAAAGATAATGCCAACAGCGGCAACTACTGCGGCTGAGAAAAAGACTTTCAAAACGGTAAAATCATAACCATAGAAAAGTCCCGCAAGTTTTCGTGTAGATGAAAAACCTGCCTGCTCAAGAATATATCCGAAGGCTATACCTATAAATATCGCCAACACTAAGTTGAGCCCTCCACTAACAATTTCAGGTACTAACGGTCCCATTTAATTTCTCTTTATTATTGTTTAAAATTATAACCAAAGTTTTCTAACAAAATACGCCAAAGCATAAGCAGTGCCGAATATCGCCAACATCACAATAAATCCGTGAAGCGAAAGTACAGCCATGCCGCTCAAAGCCGCACCACTCGTACAACCGCGTCCTAATGTAGCACCATAGCCGAACAAAGTTCCTCCGATAAGTGCGGCAATTAGTCGAGTTTTATTTGTAATCGAAGGTCCTTTTTCCGTTCTTAATTTCATACGTCCCGAAATCAAGCCCGAAGCAAAACCGCCGATAATAACACCGAGTATCTCGAATACAAGCCAAGATTTCATAGGCGAGCCGCCACCATGCGATTTAGTATAATCCTGATAGAACTGCGAACCCTCTGCATACGAAGGAGCAACATTTTCCACAGTAGTAACAATCACACTCTTAAATGCTCCACTTGCGCCCAAACCTCTACCGGAAATATAAACTGCAACAAGGAGCGTCAAGCCCAGCAGTATTCCGGCAAGATAGGGATTCATATACTTTTCACTTTTATCGTCAAGTTGCGAGAATTGTGTAAATTTCATATTAATCTCACCAAATAATTTAATTAACTGTCTTGTTTACTTCGGCAACACCTTCGTTCGCCAAATTTATTTCTTCTTCTTCGTCATCTTCGATATCTTCGTAACCGGTTAGCATAGCCTTGATATTAGAGGTAACCGTATGACCTGTTGTCGTTAAATATATATGAACGATAACAAATGCAACCATCATAAAGGCACCGAATACATGCAAATAAGCAATCCATTCCAAGTTACTTACATCAAGCGACTGAACCGTATCGTTCATCGGATATCTATAATACATATAGAGTATTCCCGAGAAAACCAAAATCGGGAACAAAGCAAGTTTCAATCCCAAATACGTTAATCTCTGCAATGGGTTCAATTTGCTAAGTACCGTCTTCTTGGTCGGGTGTGGTGCATTCTTGAAAATACCGGAAAGATAGTACTGCGCCTGCGCAATAAGATTTTCAAATGTCGGAACATACTGTTTCCATTCGCCGGTAACCAAATGCCAAAAGATGGCAAAAATAATCAGCACAATAAGCGACCAAGCCGCAAAATTATGATAGGCAACTGCGTTCTCGTATCCGAAGAAAGAGTAGCTACCGTGAATTTCAAAACCCGTAAAACCGAGAAAGAAAATCAATATAGCCTGTGTCCAGTGCCAAAATCTTTCAAATTTTTGATAAATATATACTGTTTTCATAACTAATTACCAATTGTATTTTTTAATGTTTTTTATATTTTTTCGACATAAAGATTCTAATTGCTCCGTGACCAAGCACTCCGAGGAATGATAGAACAATAGCCAAAAATCCAAACGTTTCAATCAATGAATTTCTATCCCTGCCGGGCATATAGAAACCTGTCAATTTTTCTAATCTACTACCTTCAGATGTATGGCACTCTTCACATTTTACTGCTTTCTCAGCCGTAGAAACCATGTGATTTAGGGGCCAAGCCATCTCGGTCGTTACAAAAGCATGCTCTCCACTATAACAGGAATCATCTGACATATTCAAACCGAATAGATTTTTATAATAAATCATACCGGATTTTGCGGCAACGTCCCAATCAAATAATTTCCAATAGCCACCCTGCTCCTTTGTATCGGAAAATAGGTGAGGCAGAATAATTCTTTTGAATTTTGTATCATAGATTTGTCTTGTAATATGCATCTTGTAAGGAATGATTTTGGAATCCTTATCTGCATAAGAACCGTTTAATTCATTAATCTTAATCGGTGTATTTGTATCAACAACATCAAAAGGCATATAATGCTGAGCCGTTCCGTTGAACCAAGTATAATCCGGTTTTAGATTTTTCTTCCAAACAAAATTACCCTTGATACTCATATATAAGTGGTTTTCTTCTTCATCAGCCACAATATACGGTTTGCCGTCTTTCAGTTTACCGGATGTTGACCAATCCCAATAAGTATTCGTTTTGTTTACCTTTGAATATGTAGGAATATGGCAAGTCTGGCAAGCAACCTTAACGGTATGCTCGTTGATAATGTCAGATTTATGCGGTGTTTCCGTATGACAGTCTTCGCATAATAGCCTATTGTTATTTGTTGATGATAAGGCATATAGACGCCCTTTCATCTTATGGTCGGTTGCAGTATGGCAATCAACACATTCCATATTAACGCCATCAACACCGAGATGCACATCAACATCTCTATTGGCACTGAATAATGATTTTTCCAAATCACCGTGTTTTACATTATTACCGCCACCACTGAAGAAATGACAAGTACCGCAATTATAACGTGTCGGCAGACCGACACTACGAGCGGCTTTGCCCAAATCAATTGATGCGGCGGGGTATCCGGCAAGGTTTTTACCTTTTGAATATTCACCCGCACCTGCATGGCAAGCCATACAGTCAATATTGCTTGAATCTTTGAAATCAAAAGTGTAATCGCTATACCCAAATCCAACGTGGCATCTGTTGCAAGCCTTCTCACTTCCGCCAATTCCAATACAGAAATTATTAATACCGTTCTTCTTACCGTAATAGGTAACACCTCTGCCTTTGACAAAATCTTCGCGTTCCCACTGCCAGTGATTGTTCTTCATAACTCCCTCATGGATTTCATTATGGCATGATAAACATGCCAGAGTAACTTCCTGAGCTGTTTTGAATTCTTTATTTAAAGCGGCGAGTTTGCTATGGTCCACCAATGGCTTTGCTTTGTTTGTATATTTTTCTTTCAACTCGTTCAGCGGGTTGGGTTCATTCTCTCTATCAAAGAGCGAACCGTAAAAGAAAAAATAGACTGCTCCCAAAATAATCAGGGCTAAAAAGATGTTTTTCATTATACTTCTCTTACATCTAATTTATAAATCGTGATTAAAAAAACCATTATACTGTTTATCTTACAACAAACAGTGTACAAAATTATAACTTTTTCTCACTTTTTGCAATAAAAATTATTAAAAAAAGTTAGGCGTGCCAAAAGTTTGCAAAACAATGTAAAGTATCTTTATTACAGCCTTTCCGCCATTTTTCTATTTGGAAATATTTCCATAATCACAGTTTTAGAATACAATACTTTTACAATAACAAATATATTATTCTGCAATTATACTCAATTTATATATAATTTTTATGGTATTATTTATATACTAATCAAAAGGCTTACGCGAGCATAATGTTCACCCATACGCCCACTCGCCCTTTGGGAAATAATAGGAGTAAGGCAAGGAAAAATAGGCAAAGACATAATAAAAACCGCACCTTAAAAGATGCGGTTAGAGTGAATGATGTGCTGGGGAATGTGGTTCTATCCTCCCCCACCTACTCCGCAGGCACCCCCTCCGAAGGGGGACATATTCGGCTTGATGTGGCGGGCTTGGCGGCGGGTGTGTATTTTATTCGTGTGGGTGGAAAGATGTATAAGTTTGTGAAGATGTGAAGGCAAAACAGCCGACCTCTCTGTCGCTTCGCGACATCTCTCCTTAGCAAGGAGAGAAAAAGAAATGCAATTATTATTTTCTCCTCCTAATTTTACGAGACCTCAGCGGCAAGGACGGGGAGGTGTATTTTAAACAGCAGAACACCCCGCCGCTTCGCGGCACCCCTCTGCGAGAGGGGAATTGAAAGGCAAACAGCCACTCCTCACCCCAGCTCTCTCCAAATAGTCCCGTCTTTCAGCTTCGTATTATAAATTTTTTATGAAACATTATGAATAATTATTCGTAAAAGAAAAGGATATTATTTAAAACAAAGAGAGAAATTATAGACCGTTTTTTACAAATTACAATATTTACAGACAAGATTTTTGTTAAATGATGAAGGAGTAAAAACAATGAAAACACAAACAATAAAAAAAACGGGTATTGTATCAATTCTTGCACTGGCGATTATTTCGCTTATAATGATTCTAACTTCCAATATTAATTCTTCTCTATTTGCCGCAGGCAAAATCGGTGCAGACCAACCCCCTGTTCAAACAAGTAATAAGGTGGACGAGTTGAATAATGCTTTCCAAGATGCGAGCAATGCCGTAATTCCTACTGTGGTCAGCATTAGTGTTGTGATAGAAAATAAAGTGTCGGAAAATCCGATGCGGGAGCAGTTCCGTGAATTTTTTAAATTTTTCGGACATCCGCTCCCAAAGGGAGGTGGTGATGGCGAAATGTTTGAATCCCAAGCAAGTGGTTCCGGTGTGGTTATTTCACAGGACGGCTATATTGTAACAAATTTCCACGTAGTCGATGATGCAAAAGAAATCACTGTTACAACAAATGACAAAAAGGAGCATAAAGCCGAATTGATTGGCAAAGACCCGCTAACTGATTTGGCTGTGATTAAGATTGACGGAGATGGCTATACACCGGCACATCTCGGCAATATAAATGATGTAAAAATCGGAGAATGGGTTATTGCAGTTGGTAATCCTTTGGGACTAAATTCTACAGTAACAGCAGGTATTGTTAGTGCAATAGGGCGTGGTGGTTTATCTCTACTACGACAGCGTGGAGCGGCGGCGGTTGAGAATTTTATTCAAACCGATGCGGCAATTAATCCGGGTAATAGCGGGGGTGGGCTTTTCAACCTGCATGGCTCATTGGTGGGTATTAATACTGCAATTGCCACACGAACAGGCACGTATATTGGCTATGGCTTTGCTATCCCCGTGGACTTGGTAAGGGCGGTTGTCCGTGATTTGATTGAGGACGGAAAAATTGACAGAGGTTTCATCGGTGTTACTATACGCTCTATTGATGAACTAATGGCTAAATCACTCGGACTTGATAAAGTGGAAGGCGTTTTAGTGAATGATGTAATGCCCGAAAGTGGTGCTAGAACAGCCGGCATTGAACCCGGGGACGTAATTATCAAAATAGACGGGAATAAAGTTTCGGAATCCAATGAACTGCAAAATTATGTTGCCAAGAAGCGTGCAGGTGATAAAGTTAAATTAACACTTATTCGAGACGGGAAAAAGATAACAAAGACGGTAACTCTTAAAGCTCGGGACGGTGATTTATTCACAGAAGAAAGCACAGGTGTCCCGGGAGCTAACAAGGAGCAAACAATTAAGAAGTTCAAGCAAATGGGGTTTTCGGTTAGGAATCTGACATCAGACGATAAAGAAGAACTTGACATTAAATATGGAGTTTTGATTACTAAGGTTAAATCTAATAGTTCCGCTTGGAAACGCGGGCTTATGCCTGATGGTGTAATTGTCAAAGCCGGCAGAAGAAAAGTAAAAAAAATAAAGGACTTGGAAAAAGCATTTGCGGAAAAAAATTCAGGTGATGCAATTATGTTGCAAGTGAAATATAAAGATACATTCCGTATGATTGCACTTCAAATTCCATAAGCATTTGCAATATACTTAATTAATAAAGAGACTGCCCGTAAAGAGTAGTCTCTTTTTTTTCACTCACTTGAGCAACGGGAGAGGAGGTGCGGCTGTTCAATAGCCGTGAGTTTCAACTTGTGATAAAAAATTCAAGAGAATATACAATTGAGTAGTTAATTATCTAAACCGTATATTTTGTAACTATGTTCATCATTGCTTTTTATTCTTCACCTTCATCTACTATCGTATATATAGTGTGTTGTGCTGCTTTTAGTTATTATTATTTATTAAATTTACTATGACTTTTATCATTGTTTCCTTTTCATCGGATTTGCTTACTGCTATCATTAAAGTTAGTGCTACCAAGGCATTATCAGCAATTCTCTTTTCTCCTTTATCGGTGAATAGCAATTTGTTTTTTTCAAGAAAAAACAAAAATAAAAAAGCCGCTATTCTCTTGTTTCCATCTATGAAAGAATGATTCTTTACAATAAAATAGCGTAAATTTGCCGCTTTCTCTTCAATACTGGGGTATAAATCAATGCCATTATAAGTTTGATAAATTGTAGCAATCGAACTTTTTAAAGAATCATCTTTCTGGCATCCGAAAAACTCGCTATTTCCGTAAGTTTTCTTGACTAATTCAATTTGTTTAACCGTTTCTTCGTATCTTAGTTGATAAACTTCCTTGCGCAATGTATTTTCAATTTTTAATGTTTGGTAATCATATTGGTCAAGTATTTCAAGAGCATAAGAATAGTCGGAAATAATTTTTAATAAACTTCTACTTTCATCATTTGTAAGTTCTTTGTATTCAAGTGTATTTGCAAGAATTTTTATAGTTTCTTTTAGTTCATTAAGTTGTTCGGCTTGCTTCTGTAATCGTTGTTGATTAATAGCATAACCTTTAATCAAATAATCTTTTATTATTTGATTTGCCCAAATTCTAAATTGCGTTCCTCTTTTTGATTTGATACGATAGCCAACTGAAATAATGACATCAAGATTAAAATAATCTACTTTATAGATTTTTCCATCGGTTGCAGTTGTTGCAAAATTTGCAACAACTGATTTTTTATACAATTCACCATCTTTAAAAATATTTCTGATATGTCTTGATATAACAGATTTATCTCTTTCAAAAAGTTCGGACATTTGATTAAGATTTAACCAAACAGTTTCTTTATCAAGTTTCACTTCAATCGAAGTTTTGCCCTCTTGTGTTTCGTATATTTTAATTTCAGAATTTTCCATTAGACAAAAATACAATACTTTTGACATTTCAAAAATTTTTTCTTTAATTGTCTTGTTCTATTATGTTGTTCTACGGTTTTACTTTGAGTAGTGTGGGTTTTCAGCTTCACAATGAGTGGCAGACTGTGTCTAACTAACAGCCATACCCACCCCAGCCCTCTCCCAATGGGCGAGGAGGAAAGGCAAAAGGTCTAGTAAAAAAAACTTCCGAGTATCATAAGTATTCGGAAGTTTTTTAATTATAACATTTTTTATAATAATCTATTTTTTCTTTTTCTTACGATGCTGTTGATTGCCTTGGCGTTGTTGTGGTTTCTGTCCGGGCAAAGTCTTACCTTGTGCTTGTGCAATTTCCTGTGCTTCACGCATTTTTTTAGTGAACCAACCCTCTTTCTTGGGCATACGTTTTAGGTCTGCAAGTGTCAATTTATTTTTTGAATAATTATTGATATAGAGCTGTTGCAAAATACCTAAGAGGTTGAATACAAAATAATACAAGTTAAGACCCGATGGGAAATACGAAAACATCAAAGTAAACATAACAGGCATCATATATACCATTGCTTTTTGCTTGGGGTCTGTTAGTGTCATTTTTTGCTGAATGAACATTGTAATACCCATTAGCAAAGCAAGCCCCGAAAGCGAGGTAATACCAAATATCGGGAATGGTAAAGTAATAATACTATCCGGCAATGATAAATCATGAATCCAAAATGCGAAGTCTGCTTGCCTTAGTTCAATAGATGTCCGTAGCACACCCCATAGTGCATAGAGTATAGGCATCTGCAATAGTAATGGCAAACAACCGCCCGCAGGATTAATACCGTAAGTTGAGTACACTTTCATCAATTCCTGCTGTTGCTGTTTCTGGTCGTCTTTATATTTTTCCCTAACTTTAGCTACTTCGGGTGCAATTACTTTCATCTTCTGTGCCGACTTCATCTGCTGTATAGAAAGTGGATAGAGAATGATTTTCATCACAATACTGAACAGAATAATCGAAATACCGTAGTTGCCAATTAATTTATAAATAAATAGGAAAAACGGCAACATAAAGAATTCGCCGATTGGACGAATAATAAATTTCCACCCGAGATTGACCAATTGCTCCAATCCGTATTCACTCAGAATGTCATAATCGACCGGACCAATATATACTTGGAATTTCTTTGTCTGCTTGCCGCCGCGATACGGTATAATATAGTGCATATCGTATTTTTCAATCATACCTTTCTTAGGTGCGCCGAAACGCTGTCCGGAAAGAATAACCGTTCCGTCAAAAGAACCGGAAGGAATAGGCTTAATTGCGGCTGTAAAATATTTGGATTTAATTGCGGCGTAATCAACAACACCGGTTTTTTTCTCTTTTTGGACTTCGTATTCGTTTGCATCAAGCGAGAATATTTCACCATTAATAGATACTTGGGCTTCAGCTTCATTTGATTCATCGACCGTATTACCTTCTTGATATTTGATACCTTTTACCCACCCGAACTTGTAACCTTTATTTGTGAGTAAATTGTCAAAGTTTTCAAGAGTTACATCTACATCAACCTGATATTTATTTCCGTAAAACTTAAATGTTTTGATAATTTTTCTACCGGGTTGCGGTTCTAATGTCAGCGTAATTATTGCTATTTGGTTGCCTTTCAGGCTATACAAATTTTTTGTATTATCTGCATATTTAAAATACAAATGTCGTGTATCAACATCTCTGCCAATTTCGCGTGAAGAGAGTTTGACACCCAAAACGCCATAATGAGACCAGACAAGTTGCGTAGGATATTGATTCCAAGTTTTAAAATTCTTCAGGAACCATTGCTTTACTACAGCACCACGTGAAGAGAGATAAACTTTGACTAATTCGGTTTCGATGGTTACGATTCTTTTTTTACCGACAGCCGATTGAGCAAAAGTCTGTCCGTACAGTTCAATATTTTTATTAACTTTATTGTTTAATGTATCGTTTACATCTGCCGCCGCCGTATTATTTTTAATTGTTGTTTTGTTGCTTGCCGAATCATTAGCGGCGACCTGCTCGCTAACAGGTGTTGATTTCTCGGAATTATCCTTAGGTGGCACCTGATTGACGGACATCCAGACCATCCACACGATAACGAGAATGGTGATTAATACAATTGCAAGTAGTGAATTTCTATCCATAAAACTAATGTTCCGAATAATTAAAAATTAAGGGACCGGGTCATATCCTCCCGGATGAAAGGGGTGGCAACGGCTGATACGTTTGATAGACATCCAACCGCCTTTTACCGCACCGTATTTCTGCAACGCTTCTACCGAATAATGAGAACAAGTCGGTTCGAATCTACAAGAGTTTGGCAGGAAAGGGGATAAAATCTTTTGATAAATCCTAACAATGAATATAAATATATGTTTCATTTTACCTTCTACCTATTGTTAGTAAATTTCAATGCTTTCTCAATTAGATTCTCGACTACCGGACAGACCTGCTCCAATTTAATCAACTTGTGATGTTTCGGAGTATTTGCCCAAACAATGAGAATTTTATCAAACTGTATAAGTTTCTCGGCTGTTTCTTCATTCTTCGCAAATTGGCTGAGACAAACTCTTAATAGACGCTTAATCCTATTCCTAATGATAGCTTTCTTAGCGTCTTTTTTCCTGACGGTAACTGCATATTCCAAAACAGAACTTTGGGTATCAGCAGTATCGTTTTTATACGTAACGAAAATAGCGGCATCGTTTAGATAAAACTTCTTTGCGGACTTAAAGAACTCATTGAATTTCTTTTTTCCTTTAATAGATTTTAGTTCAAGTTTTATCATAATTATCCTGCAAAAAAGCGGGATTTATTATTTGTATCTAACCGCCGAAAATCAATTATCTACCTATCGGCAGAAATTAATATTTCTTACCTTCGTCGCTGACAGAAAGTTTATGTCTGCCCTTTGCGCGTCTTGAATTCAGGACTTTTCTTCCGTTCTTTGTAGCCATTCTGGCTCTGAATCCGTGTTTTCCGAGTCTTTTTCTTCTGCTCGGTTGATATGTTCTTTTCATTTATAACCTCTAAATAGTATTGTTATTTGCTAATTTTAAGAATTACAAAAATAGTATTTAAAATTAAGAGCAACAAATTCCGCTTATTGATAAATCAGAACTGTTCCAGAACTCTTATATCGTTTTCGTAAAGCAAACGAATATCGTCAATACCTGTTCTTAGCAGAGCAACCCGCTCAATGCCAAATCCGAAAGCAAATCCGGAATATTCCTCCGGGTCGATACCACCTGATTTCAACACATTGGGATGCACCATTCCGCAACCGAGTATTTCGAGCCAGCCTGTATTTTTGCATATCTTACAACCCTTGCCACCGCAAAGGAAGCATGACATATCCAGCTCGGCGCTTGGTTCGGTAAACGGAAAGAATGAAGGACGAAATCTGAACTGCGATTTCTCGCCGTACATCTTTTTGGCAAATGTCATCAATGTACCTTTTAGTTCTGCAAACGTTACCTTTTTATTAATATAAAGCCCTTCAATCTGATGAAACTCTGCAAGCGACCTTGCGTTAATAGCCTCATTCCTGTAAACACGTCCCGGCATTATTGTTCTTATCGGAGGTTTTTGCGATTGCATTACCCTGATTTGAACCGGCGATGTATGTGTTCGCAGTACAAGATTATCACCTGTTTTCATAAAAAATGTATCCTGCATATCGCGTGCCGGATGGTCGGGTGGGAAATTCAAAGCATCAAAATTATGATAGCCGTCTTCGATTTCCGGACCTTCGGCAACTGTAAATCCCATACTTTCAAATATATCAACCATCTCTTGAACTGTCTCGGCAACAGGATGCTTGGAGCCTTCAAAGCTCTTGCGTCCCGGCAGGGTTAAATCAATAGACGGTGAAGAATCAAGTTTAGCTGTAAGTTTGCTTTTCAGTTCATTAAAATTATTCTCGACAAATTTACGAAGAATATTAAGTTCCTTACCAATAATAGGTTTTTCTTCTTTCGGCAAATCCTTCATTCTATCGAAGAGCTGTTGAATTTTACCTTTTTTGACGAGATATTCCAATCTGAAATTTTCAAGAGCATCAATATTATTGAGGTTCTTGATTTTTTCAGCAACTTCATTTTTCAGATTATTTATATTTTCCAGCATAAGATATATTGGATACAATGAAAAAAATCCCGCGATAGAGCTATCAAGCAATAAGCAAAATTACGCGGGATAAATTCTAACAATTAATCAGCCGATTGCCTGCTTGACAATAGCCGCAAATACTTCCGGCTTGTTCATAGCCAGCTCGGCAAGTACTTTGCGATTTATCTGAATATTTTTTTGTTTCAAAGCAAACATAAGCTTTGAATATGTTGTTCCGTTTAATCTTGCCGCGGCATTGATACGAACAATCCACAAAGAGCGGAAAGTTCTTTTTTTCTGTCTGCGGTCGCGGTATGCGTAGAGCAAACCTTTTTCAATGTGGTTTTTTGCTATAGTCCAGACGTTTTTTCTTCTGCCCCAATAGCCTTTGGCAAGTTTTTTAAATTTCTTGCGTTTGCGATGTGAGGCTACTTTATTAACTGAACGTGACATAATGCACTCCTAATTAGTTCATATAAAAAGGCACAGGGAGAGCCGTTTCCCCTGCGGGCCTTCGTAAAATTATTTTATCCTATCGAAAGCATCTTTTTGACGCGAGTCATATCAGCTTCCGAAACCAACGTAGCCGTACGAAGATTACGCTTTGTTTTGCGTGACTTCTTAGTCAATATATGACTTTTATAGGCTTTCTCTCTTTTGATTTTGCCAGTTCCCGTTAATTTAAAACGTTTCTTGGCAGAACCTTTTGTCTTCATTTTTGGCATCTTCTTATCTCTTTTTTATTGATGTAATAAAAAAAGTTTCCTGCAACGTTAAATTGCAGGAACTTCAAATTTACGAATAAATTATTAAATAAAAAAGGGGAAATACAGACGTTCACCTTTTAAATTCGATAAACGTTTATCACTCTTCTTTCGGTTTCTTCTTGGCGGATTGTGTCGGTGCCATAATGACGGACATATATCGACCTTCCGATGAAATCTTTTGGTCAACTTTTGCAATGTCTTCCATTGCTTCGACAAATCTATCAAGCAATTCGCGACCTACTTCCTGATGTGTTATCTCGCGTCCGCGGAACATAACAGTTGCTTTTACTTTATTACCATCGGCTATAAAGTTTCTGGCATGCTTTACTTTGAAATTGAAATCATGAGTGGCTGTTCTCCATTTGAATCGAATTTCTTTCATCTGTTGTTGTTGCTGTTTCTTACGCTGATGCTTTTCTTTTTTCTGCAACTCGTACTGATATTTGCCGTAATCCATAATCTTACAAACCGGTGGTTTTGCCGCCGGTGCTATTTCAATTAAGTCAAGTTTCTTTTCTTCGGCTAGAAATAATGCTTTGTTAATTCTCATTACTCCAAGCATTTTGCCTTCATCGTCCACAACCCTAACTTCCTTTGCGTTTATCTCGGCATTGATTCTGGTTCTTCTGCCCTTGCTCCTCAAATTTCTGTCTCTTCCGCGACCGCCGCCGCCGAAATGTGCGAAATAAATATTTTTCAAAATTCTCCTTTTACGTTAATAATTTGTTGCCTGTATCTCTTTTGACGTTTCTATCTTAAATTTATAATATATTTAATAAAAATAAGAATTACAAATTTATAACATTTACAATTAATTATCCAAAAAATAATATCTTATTATTGAAATTTTAGTAAAATTAATTGTAATTTTGAAATCTTATTAATCTTAACTTTATGAAAACTATGGAAAATTTATCACAAAACGACCAGATAAAAAGAAGAGCCGAAGAACTGAAACTTCTCGAAGATTCGGGGCTTGAGATTTACCCGTATAATTACCCAAAGACCCATTCCGCCGCTCCTGTTCTTGACGAATACGATGATGACAAACCCGAACTGCTTGATAATGTTGCCGTTGCCGGTAGGATTATGAGTATTAGGAAAATGGGTAAAGCCAGCTTCTGTCATATTCAAGATGAAACGGGGAAAATCCAGATTTATCTGAAGCGTGACGAACTGCCTGATTTCTATCCGAGTTTCAAACTACTTGACATTGGTGATATTATCGGTGTTAACGGTTTTGTGTTTCGTACCCGTACCGGTGAGGTTTCGGTTCATGCCAAGGAAGTTGTTCTTCTTAGTAAATCATTGCAGCCTCTTCCGATTGCGAAGGAAGAAACTGATGAGCAGGGAAATAAAATTGTTCACGATGCTTTTGCCGATAAGGAATTGCGTTACAGGAAAAGATATATTGATTTACTCGTTAATCCGCATATTCGCGATACTTTTCGCAAAAGAGCAAAAGTTATTTCGACATTGAGAAAATATTTTGATGAGCGGGGTTGGCTTGAAGTCGAAACGCCAATTTTGCAACCTATGTATGGTGGAGCGTCTGCCCGTCCGTTTATTACACATCACAATACTTTGGATATTCCTCTATATCTGCGAATTGCCAATGAACTCTATCTGAAACGCCTTATTGTCGGCGGGTTCGAGGGCGTTTATGAAATTGGCAAGAATTTTCGCAACGAAGGTATGGATAAGATGCACAATCCCGAGTTTACAGCCGTTGAGGTATATGTTGCATATAAGGATTATAACTGGATGATGGAAATGGTCGAGGATTTGCTCTCGAATATTTGCATTGCAACAAATGGTACGGAAGAGATAGAATATGACGGAAAAACAATTAGTTTCAAAAAGCCTTTCCGCCGTGCAAGTATGTTCGAGTTGTTGAAAGAATACACAAGCTATGACCTGCAGGGTAAAAGTCGGGAAGAATTGTTGGAAATTTGCGATAAATTAGATATTGAAGTGGACCCGAAATCAAGTGTTTCAAAATTGCTTGATGAAATCTTCGGCGCAAAGGTCGAACCTAATTTAATACAGCCGACATTCAATATTGATTATCCGATTGAGATGTCGCCGCTTGCCAAGAAGCACAGAGAAAAAGAGGGACTTGTCGAACGATTTGAATTATTTATTAATGGTGCCGAAATAGCAAATGCCTTCTCGGAATTAAACGACCCGCGAGACCAAAGAGAACGACTGGAACAGCAAGCACGCGACCGTGCCGCAGGTGATGACGAGGCAATGATATTAGACGAAGACTTTCTAAATGCACTGGAAATAGGTATGCCTCCGACTGCGGGTCTCGGTATCGGCATTGACCGCCTTGTAATGCTTATGACGGACGAGAAATCAATCAGAGACGTTCTTTTCTTCCCGCAGATGCGTCCCGAAGCAAAATAAATGTCAATTATTATGAAAATGGCTGTCCGAGTAAGAGACAGCCTTTTTTTTATCATATCGGAAAGAAGCAAACAGATTATTCACTATAAGTATTTGGGTATATAGAGATATACTTTTATCATTTTGTTCTGATTGTTTTATATTAAGTGTTTTAAATTTAAATAAATTT
>Ga0256846_1000272_pt1 | contig 22178 bp, 21 predicted proteins | sample TevniametaG_FD_189098 | JGI IMG/M metagenome (GOLD analysis project Ga0256846, IMG submission 189098) | Tube worm associated microbial communities from hydrothermal vent at the East Pacific Rise, Pacific Ocean - Tevnia | ecosystem: Host-associated > Annelida > Integument > Unclassified ...
TAAACTTGGAATAAAAGTGAACACTGTTGCAGCTCTGGCATCCGAATCTTTACTGCTTTAATTATGGATTAGAGAATAAGGGCACATCAAATATGCTTTTTTAAATCCTTAAACAATATTTTATCAGTCATTGCAGGGCTGTAAACTTTTTTATTGACAACATAAATCTTCATTGATACTGTTTTAATTTTAATATTGTAACGATATTGGGCTGGTGTTGTAAGTTGTAGAATATTGTCAAAACATAGAATCCGCACGCTTTAACAAACATCCCATCATTTTAACTTATGAATTTTTATTTTAGGAAGATCCATGGCTAAAGAGAACAAAGTAACAATTAATGGTAAAGAATTCAGTTTCACTCCGGATGAGACCATCCTGGATATTGCCAGGAGGAATGGAATTTTCATTCCAACACTATGTCATTTAAAGGGCACAACCCCAACCGGAGCATGCAGAATATGCATGGTTGAAGTCAAAGGTGCAAGATCCCTTGTTGCCTCCTGTGCAGCACCGGCTGCCCCGGGCATGATTATTCAGACCGAGTCAAAGGAGGTGGTAAAATCCAGAAGACTTACCATTTCACTTTTACTATCCATGGGACACCATGACTGCCTGCTCTGTCCTGCCACTGGAGACTGTGTGCTCCAGCAGCTTGCATACAGGTATAAGGTGGATGGAAAACAGTTTAAGGCCTCAAGGGCCAGGTATAAACTTGAGAATGTTAATCCCTTTATTACCAGGGATTTTTCCAAATGTATACTCTGCGGAAGATGTGTCCAGGCGTGTAATGATGTACAGGTTAACAATGCCATTGACCTTGGGTACCGTGGTGCTGTAACCAAGGTAATCACAGCCGGAGACAGGCCTCTGAAAGATTCTGATTGTGTTTTTTGCGGTGATTGTGTCCAGGCATGTCCTGTTGGTGCCCTTTTTCCAAAGGATGCCCTTAAAAAGGTGCGTTATGGTGAGCTTACCAGGACAAGAACAACATGCAGCTATTGTGGTGTTGGTTGTCAGATCGACATACATGTAAAAGATAATGTTGTCCAGAAAATCACTGGTGCAGGTTCTGCTCCAAACCATGGCAGTCTTTGCGTAAAAGGCAGGTTTGGCTATGATTTTATTAATTCTGAAGAGCGGCTTACAACACCTTTGATTAAAGAGAACGGCAAATTCAGGGAAGCTTCATGGGATGAAGCCCTTGGCCTTGTTGCGGATAATTTTGCCAGGATTAAAAAAGAGAGCAGCTCTGATGCCATCGGCGTTTTCACATCTGCCCGTATTACCAATGAAGACAATTATATAGCCCAGAAATTCACAAGAGCAGTACTTAAAACAAATAATATTGACCATTGCGCACGCCTGTGACACTCTTCCACAGTAGCCGGTCTGGCTGCATCATTTGGAAGCGGAGCAATGACAAACCCCATTGCTGATATTGAAAAAGCAGAGGTGATTCTGGTTACAGGCTCCAATACTACTGAAAATCATCCTGTAATATCATCTTATATTAAACGGGCTGTAAAATTTAACAAAGCTAAGCTTTTGATCATAGACCCGCGTAGAATCAAGCTTACACGTTTTGCTGAAAAATGGCTGAGACCCCTGCCAGGCACAAATGTTGCCTGGATCAACGGACTTATTCATGTCATTATTAAAGAGAACCTCCATGATAAAGATTTTATAAAAGAGAGAACCAGAGATTTTGAAAAGCTTGAAAAAACTGTGGAAAAGTACACACCTGAATATGTTGAGTCAATAACCGGTATTAGTGCTGACGATCTTATTGAGGCGGCAAAACTATATGCCAAGGCTGACCCTGCAAGCATTCTTTACTGCATGGGAATAACCCAGCATACCTCAGGAACAGATAATGTGAAAAATCTTGCCAACCTTGCCATGCTGTGCGGAAATCTTGGAAAACAAGGAGGCGGTGTAAATCCGTTAAGGGGGCAGAACAATGTTCAGGGAGCCTGTGATATGGGAGGACTCCCTGATGTGTTTACAGGATATCAGAAGGTAAATGATGATGCTTTAAGGGCAAAGATGGAAAAGGCCTGGAATGTTAAAGGCCTTTCAGAAAACCCTGGCATGGCATTGACTGAAATGATCCCTGCTGCCGGCACAAAAGAGATCAAAGCCCTTTATATAATAGGTGAGAATCCCCTTATTTCCGATCCTGATACCAGGCATGTGGAAAAATCTCTTAAATCATTGGATTTTCTGGTAGTCCAGGATATTTTCATGACCTTGACTGCCAGTATGGCAGATGTTGTACTGCCGTCAACCTGTTTTGCTGAAAAAGATGGAACTTTTTCCAATACTGAACGTAAAGTCCAGAGAGTCAGAAAGGCGGTTGAAGCTCCGGGCCTTGCCCTGGGAGACTGGGAAATCATTGCACGCATTTCCAGGAAAATGGGTTATCCCATGGAGTATAAAAACAGCCGGGAAATAATGGATGAGATAGCATCAGTAACTCCAAGCTATGGCGGTATAACCTATGAACGTCTTGAGAATAAAGGCCTGCAATGGCCATGCCCAGCCATTGACCACCCTGGCACACCAATACTGCACAAAGAAGTATTTACATGCGGTAAAGGAGTTTTCCATGGTCTTGAATACAGGCCTTCCACGGAGAGTGTCAGTAAAGAATATCCTCTCTTATTGACCACTGGAAGGGTGCTTTATCATTATCACACAGGTACAATGACCATGAAAACCCAAGGTCTTAATGAGCGTTCCCCTGGATGTTTTATTGAGATATCACCTGAAGATGCTGATAAGTACAATGTTAAAAATGGTGATAAAGCACAGCTCACTTCAAAAAGAGGCATGATTGAGGCAAAGGTTAAACTGTCAGCCAGGGCTGTTAAGGGAACACTGTTTATTCCTTTTCATTTTGCTGAATCTGCTGCCAATGTTTTGACAAGTACAGAGCTTGATCCCATTTCAAAGATTCCGGAATTAAAGGTTTGTGCAGTTAAATTAACCCCTGCTGCAAACCAGACATAAATGGGATAAATAAACGGCTTTGTTGCATAAATTACATATGGAGAAATAGAAAATGACCTGTTTTATGAGACCTTCCCACGAAGACATCACCGATGAAATGTGGGAAAAAATAGATATAGTAATTAAAGAGAATAAAAACATATCAGGGGCAGTTATCACAGTTTTAAGGGAGTGCCAGGAGATAGTAAACTACCTGCCAGTTGAACTGATTGATTATATTGCAGATGGAATGAACCTGCCCGGGAGCGAAGTGTTTGGTGTTGCATCCTTTTACGCACTCTTCTCCCTTAAACCCAAGGGCAGGCACACAATTAAAGTCTGCACAGGTACAGCATGCTATGTCAAGGGAATCCGTGAAGTGATAAGCCGGATAGAAGGTGAGTTCGGCCTTAAGGAAGGCGGCACAACTGAAGATAGAAGATTTTCCCTTGAGGGCGTCCGGTGCCTTGGTGCATGCGGCCTTGCACCGGTTATGGTTGTAGGAGATGATACCCATGGCAGTGTTGCAGCAGAGAGTGTAATTAACTCTCTGGATGATTATAAGTAACAAAGGAAATATATATGTCAAAAATTACCATAGATAAACTCAATAAAATAAGAGAACAAAGAAAGGCTCAACTCTCAGCTGACACACTTACCCGTATATTAATATGCGGCGGCACAGGGTGCCATGCCACGGGCAGCATCCGGGTTAAAGATCTCCTTGTCCAGGAGATAGAAAACCAGGGATTAAAAGATAAGGTGGATGTTGTTGAAACAGGGTGTAATGGATTTTGCGCATTGGGACCGCTTCTTGTGGTACAGCCCAGTGGAAATTTTTATGTTAAACTGAAACCGGAAGATATCCCGGAATTTGTCAAAGAAGAGATAATTAACGGTAAGCCTGTTGAACGGCTTTTATTTAAAGATCCTGCAAGCAAGAAGAGAATTGCAAAACAGGAAGACATTGCATTTTTTGCAAACCAGATGCCAAGGGCTTTGAGAAACAAGGGACTTATCGATCCTGAAAACATTGATGATTACATTGCAAGGGATGGATACCAGGGTATTGTTAAAGTGCTTAAGGGCATGACCCATGAAGATATAATTGACCAGATGCTGAATTCTGGATTAAGGGGCCGTGGAGGAGCAGGTTTTCCAACTGGTATGAAGTGGAAGTTTGCAAGCCAGAGCCAGGGAGAGATCAAATATGTCCTCTGTAATGCCGATGAAGGCGATCCTGGTGCTTTCATGGACAGGAGTATACTGGAGGCTGATCCTCATTGTGTTCTGGAAGGCATGACCATTGCAGCCAGAGCTATCCATGCCCAGAAAGGTTATATCTATTGCAGAACTGAATACCAGCTTGCAATTAAACGTCTTAAGATAGCCATTAAACAGGCCAAGGATTATGGCCTTCTGGGTGAGAATATCCTGGATACTGGATTTGATTTTGATATTGAGATATACCAGGGTGCAGGAGCCTTTGTCTGTGGAGAGGAGACTGCCCTGATGCGGTCCATTGAAGGCAAAAGAGGAATGCCCCGGCCCAGGCCCCCATTTCCTGCCCACCAGGGCCTGTGGGAAAAACCCACAATATTGAATAATGTGGAAACCTTTTCCAATGTTCCCCAGATCATGATTAACGGCGGCAAGTGGTATGCAGGCGTTGGCACAGAGAACAGTAAAGGCACAAAGGTGTTTGCCCTTTCAGGAGATGTAAATAATATTGGTCTTGTGGAGATTCCCATGGGAACACCTTTAAGATCACTGATTTTCGATATTGGAGGTGGTATTCCCAATAAGAGAAAATTTAAAGCTGTTCAGCTTGGAGGGCCATCGGGCGGGTGTGTACCCGAGCATCTCCTTGACACACCTGTTGATTACGAAGAGATAGCAAAAGTTGGTGCCATCATGGGTTCCGGCGGTGCCATTGTCATGAATGACAGAACATGTATGGTTGATATGGCAAGATTTTTCATGGATTTTATTCAGGATGAGTCCTGCGGTAAATGCACACCATGCAGGGAAGGCACCATGAGAATGCTCCAGATTCTGGAAAGCATATGTGAAGGAAGGGGAGAGATGGAAGATATTGAAAAACTTGAAGAACTCTCCCATGTGATTCACCAGAGTGCCCTGTGCGGACTTGGCCAGACCGCGGCAAACCCGGTTCTTTCAGCTCTGAAATATTTCAGACAGGAGTTTGAAATCCATGTAAAAGAGAAAAGATGCCCTGCTAAACGGTGTGCAGCACTGCTGAAGTTTGAAATAGATCCTGATCTTTGCAAAAAATGCGGCCAATGTTTTAAAAATTGTCCTGCAGATGCTATTCAATGGAAAAAGAAGGAAGTTGCAGTGATTAATAAGGATAAATGTGTGAAATGCATGAGCTGTTTTGATAAGTGCAAGTTTGATTCTATTTTTTAGGGAATATGATTTAAATGATCAAAGATACCCACAATTTTATCCATAAATATAAAGGGCTCGGTGCCTTTGGCCTTGACCGGGAAACCGATGAAGAGACTATTATGTTTTATCTTCAGAAGTTTTCTGAGGACTCTTTTTTGAAATTATTGCTGCCAAGGCTTTCAGATGACGAACTTAAGGAAATATATAATTTTGTCAATGGAATATTAAAAAAACATATTTCCGAGGATGAATACCATGCAATCTTTTTAAAGGATAGATCCTGATAAGATTTTGGAAATTGATGTGCTTATTAGTTGGTATCGGTAATTATTTTCTAAAATTTTGAATTTACTTTGAATTTTTCTTGACTATTAACCTGTATTGACATAGTTATACTTTGTTGTTTTAAAAAATAAATATAACTTTTACAGGAGTTCCAGGAAAGATGACAAAAAAAAGATTTGTAACAGGTATTGCAATATTTATCATTCTGGCCATGGCAGTAAGCGTCCAGGCCGGCAGCAGGGGGTTGATGATGGCAACCACCACAAGCACAGATAACACAGGGCTTCTTGACTATCTTATCCCATATTTTGAAAAAGATACCGGCATCACTTTGAAATGGACAGCCACAGGAACCGGCAAGGCACTGAAACTTGGTCAAAACTGTGATGTGGATGTTTTGCTGGTCCATGCACCTTTGGCAGAAAAGAAATACATTGCAAAGGGTTTTGGAAAGGACCGCAGGCAGGTCATGTATAATGATTTTGTGATTATTGGCACTAAATCAGACCCTGCCGGTATAAAGGGAAAGAATATTTTTAAAGCTTTAAACCTGATTAAAAGTAAAAAAGCAGTGTTTGTAAGCCGCGGAGATGATTCCGGTACCAATAAAAAAGAGAAGCTTCTCTGGAAAAATGCCGGTATCACCCAGCCGGACCAGGAGGGATGGTATGTACAGACAGGTCAGGGCATGCTTGCAACCATTAATATTACAGCCCAGCGAAATGGCTACACAATGACAGACAGAGGTACATATATTAAATATCAGTCCAGGGAAAAAGGTAGTGCACCTCTGGTTATCCTTGTTCAGGGTGATTCCATTCTGCTGAACCAGTACAGTGTTCTGACCCTGAATCCAGAGAACTGCCCCAATGCGGAATATGAACTTGCATTACAGTTTTCAGACTGGATGGCTTCAAAAAAAGCACAGAATCTGATAAAAGAGTTCAGACTTCTGGGAAAAAGATTATTTATACCCAACGCTGAATAACAAAAGGATTCCATGGATTTTATAGTTGCAGGTTTTATCAAGGCATTAAAGCTTCTGGTAAACGGGGATCTGTCAACCTGGACTGCAGTTTCTGCAACATTAAAAGTATCCACCTGCTCCCTTGCCTTAAGTGTGGGAGCAGGTTTGCCCTGTGGCTTCCTTATCGGCTATTTTGATTTTAAATGGAAAAAATCCCTGCGTACCATCCTTGATACGCTTCTGGCCCTGCCAACGGTTTTTATCGGCCTTTCAGTTTATGCATTTGTTTCCCGCCAGGGACCCCTGGGCAGCATGGGCCTGCTGTTTACTTTAACAGGTATTGCAATTGGTCAGACCATACTTGCATTTCCCATTGTAACAGCCATCACCGCATCCATTGTGGAGAATATTGATCAGGATCTTAAACTTACCCTTGCAAGCCTTGGTGCGGGCAGGAGAAACATCATTGCCACATGCCTGTGGGAGGTTAGATTCGGCATTCTTACTGCAGCTGTAACAGCCTATGGAAGGGTTCTTACCGAAGTCGGCATATCCATGATGGTGGGGGGAAATATTAAATACCATACAAGAACCATAACAACTGCCATTGCCCTTGAAACCAACAAGGGCATGTTTGCTGACGGCATTGCACTTGGGATTGTACTCATTTCCATTGCATTTATTGTAAATCTTATTCTGTCCTTTTTAAGGAGACAATAGAGAGATGCCGGACAATGAATTAATATATCATTTAAAAGATATTGGTCATTTTTATAAAGGGACAAAGGTACTTTCCATTGATGATCTGAAAATTGAGAAAGGTTCCATAACCGGTCTTATTGGGCCCAACGGTTCAGGTAAAACAACTTTGCTGAGACTTCTTGCCTTTGTTGAAAGACCTGAATCAGGAACGATTTACTACAGGGGCAGCCCGGAATTTCCATTTTCACCAAATATCCGCTCCAGGGTGACTCTGTTGACCCAGAAACCTTATCTTTTAAAACGGACAGTTTTTGAAAATATCTCCTATGGCCTTAAGATCAGAAAAGATACAGAGGGGCTTAAAAAACGGGTCCAAAAGGTTCTCATGGATGTAGGACTTGATCACAAAGAGTTTGCTTTAAGAAAATGGCATGAGTTATCAGGAGGTGAGGCACAAAGGGTTGCCCTTGCAGCAAGGCTTGTTCTCAAGCCTGAAGTGCTGCTTCTGGACGAACCCACTGCAAGTGTGGACAGTGAGAGTGCAAACCTTATCAGGAAAGCGTCTCTTAAGGCACGCCACACCTTTGGTACTACTCTGGTCATTGCAAGCCATGACCTGCAATGGCTCTATTCGGTAAGTGACTGCCAGATCTCACTTTTTAAGGGCAATCTCTTTACAAACGGCATGGAAAATATCATTTCCGGTCCCTTTATCACTCCTGATACAGTGGATGCGACCATGGAAACAGGCCAGAGCAGGGTTGTAAAGAAACTTGGGCATAACATAGTTGTTATTTTGAGTGCCGGGCACGGGCAGGAAACTGCAACAGCAGTTATCAGAAAGAGTGATATCAAAATTGTGCTTAAAAAAACCAGGGATAGTAAAAATGATAATCAATTGCCAGGTGTTATTGTATCCATGTTACTTAATAAAAAAAAAGGTGATATCATGGTCACGGTAATTGTCAGCGAGCTAACCTTTGTTGCCAGCATCATGCCTGATCATGCAGAAAATCTCGGCCTCTATCCTGGCAGGAATGTATTTATAAAATTTAATAGCAACAGTGTTCAATGGATTTAATAAATTAGGATACTAAGAGTTACTGGATTATCTTATCAGGCTTCATGTGATCAGGAGCCCTGTAAGGTACGTGATAAGAACTCCTAAACCTTTAAGGTCAAGGTATTTATCCGCATCATCATAAAAGAGAAAAACTGCATTGGCAGGCATTATATCGTCCTTGTCATTAAAATTCAGTATAATTGGTATAGTACTCAATGCCTGGAATCTGGCACTAAGATCATGGGAAGGTGTCTCTTTAATCCTGGCCCCCAGGGCAAGGCATTGCTTTTTCAGATCGTGTAAATTACCGGAAAAGGTTGCCTCTATTGTTTTGCATGTATTGGCCGTAAATCTTGAGTACAGGGGGCCTGAACCTGTAAACTCCCTTAAGGTGATAAGTTTGCAGGAAGGCTGCCATGGACCTCTTGGAAAGTCAGAAAAATATTGAGATAGTGCAGATTGAATTTTTTTGGTAAGGGCAGGGCCCTGACACTCAATCGTACCGTTTTTGCTGTAATGGACCTGTTTATTAAAAAAATTAAAAATAAAACCATCATCTTTTTTAATAAGCCCGGGAATCCTGCTGTCATATGGAAAGTTTACTCTATCCATTATTACACCCTGCCTTTTCAGGTTCATGCATGCTCTCTTCTTTTACATGGTGATGTTTTTCAGGTTTTATAAAATTATAGAGTATAAGGACAATTAAGATAAAAGCTCCGGCAAGGCGTATACCATATGGTATAAGTTCAGAGGCAGTGCCAATAACGGCATGGGCCTTAATATTATAATATTTATACACCAGGTCAACAAAAAAACCCATGGCAATGGAAGAGATGGAAATCATGGAAAGGTATATGACAAGGGTTCTTAAACCGAACACTTCCCGTACGATGTTGATGGTGGCAGCATTTGTAGCAGGGCCTGCAAGAAGGAAAACCAGAGCTGCCCCGGGGTTTAATCCTTTTAATATCAATGCCGCAGCAATGGGAGTTGAAGACGTGGCACATACATACATTGGAATACCAAGGACAAGCATAACAAGCATGGAAATAAATTCATGTTCATTGGAAAAGGCTGCAATGTTTTCAGGGAAAAAAAAGGTAATGATTCCTGCAATGAAAATTCCAGTTATAAAAGGTTTTGCAATATCTGATAAAAGTTCACCAAAGGCATATTTAATACCTGATATGAGTCTTAATGGAAGGTTTGTGTTATTGTCCAGTGCAACCGCATTGTTATTCTCACATCCTCAGCCTTTTTCCTTATTTTGCAGGTCACCTGTTTTCTTTTTAATATTATATGAACTGCCCAAAAAATTTTCTGCAACTCCGGTTAAAACTGCAGTTACAAAACCTGCAGCTGGCCTGATTATTGTTAGGATGGGATCAAGCATGGCATATGATATAGCAATGGAATCAACCCCTGATTCCGGAGTTGCAATCATGAAGGACAGAGCAGCACCGCTGTTGGCACCCTGTTTTTTAAGACCAGTTGCAACTGGAACAACTCCGCAGGAACATAGAGGAATTGGAATACCAAAAAGCGCAGACAGGATAACAGGTTTTATTTTACCGGTTCCAAGATATTTTTTAATCCTGTCAGGTTTGAAAAATACATATAAGAGGCCTGCAATGAAAAAACCGAACAGCATATAAACTGCCACATCCAGATAAAGGTTCCAGGATTCCAGTAAAATTTTATAAACCATTGTCATATTGGACTGTTCCTTATTTTAATAATTCTGTTTTTTAATGCCTGACATGGTCAAGGCTCATGTTTATAAGTGAGATGACATGATCATCTTCCAGGGAATAATAGATAACCTTACCCTCTCTTCGGTTTTTTACAATTTTTAATGTTCTTAAAAGCCTTAACTGGTGTGAGATTGCAGAGTCTGTCTGATTGCATATCCGTGCAATGTCACAGACGCAGTGCTCCCGGTTCAGCAGGGCAAGGACAATTTTAAGTCTGGAAGGGTCACTCAGGGCTTTGAAGATATCAGCTATCTGCTGTGTATCTTCCAGGGATGGAATTGCTTTTAATGTTGCCTTGACTTTTTCTTTATTAATACATTTTTCAGCGCATTTTTCCATTTAACACCTCTTCATATGAACATTTGTTCATATATTAAAATGTCCTCTCTGAATTGTCAATAAAAAAGATAAAAAAATGGTTAGCATTTAATGATTTGCATTCATAGATTAAATGTAATTTTTAGTTGAAAAAGAAAGGGAAAATGGCTTGACCAAAAAAAATAATCTATATATAATTTCACTCTTTTAGATAAGGTTAACTTATTTATATTAATCATACAAGTTTCTGAATGTGTTTGGCGAACTTAGGAGAATTGGTTTATGGCATTTGATATTTTTTTAAATTCCTCATTGATAATATTGGCTGTTGGACTGGTGTTAAAATGTATCCACTGGTTTTCGTGCAAAATTGGTATACGGGCAGATGGCAAGGACGCTGTTGCAAGAGCAGCCTCAGCATTATCCGGTATTAGGAAAACAATCTTAAGCCCCGGTATTTTATCTTTATTCCGTGTATTTTTTCTTGATATTTTATTACAATATAAAATACTGAAACAGGATCTTCTGCGCTGGATAATGCATATGTTAATATTCTGGGGATTTATGCTGCTTTTATTCATGCATGCCCTTGAAGATTTTGTATCTGAGTCTATTTTTGCAGAGTACTATTCAACATTGAACCCATTTATGTTTTTAAGGGATTTCTTTGGTGCCATGGTGGTTGCAGGGCTTTGTATTGCGGTTTTTCGCCGTGTATTCATGAAAATACCAAGGCTTACAACCAACCGGTGTGACATCTATGCCATTGTCATTGTTGCCCTTATCATCTTTTCAGGATTTTTTCTGGAAGCAGGAAAGATTATCTCCTATTCAGAGTTTTGTGACATGGAAGATTATTATTCCGGGCTTGACTCAAAGCAGGAAATATTTGCACTGGAATGTTACTGGGTAAAAAATTACGGCCTTGTCAGCCCCAATGACACATCAAATGTTTCTCAGAAAATCCTGGATTCTGGTGAAGAGATTCATGGTCAGAGCTGTATGGAATGCCATACCAAACCTCAGTCAGCCTTTGGAGGATTTGTCCTGTCCAGAGTACTTGCACCTGCAGGCGGTATATTGGAAAAGATTGGAAGTGTAAATATCTTCTATTATATACATATTATTGCATGTTTTGCAGGACTTGCCCTGCTGCCTTTTTCCAAAATGCTTCACATTGTCACAACTCCCCTGGCTCTTTTTTCATCTGCCGTGATGAAGAGAGATAAAGCTGATCCTGCAAATATTGCAACACGCCAGATGATTGAGCTTGATGCCTGTGTCCATTGCAACACCTGCTCAAAGCATTGCTCGGTTGCCCCTGCCTTTGATATAATTGGCAATGAAAATATCCTGCCGTCTGAAAGGATGATGGCCTTGAGAAAATATAAAAAGGGCCGGAATTTTAACAGAAATGATTTTTCTGCAATACAGCAGGGAATCACCCTCTGTTCAAGCTGTGAAAGATGCACCGTGGTCTGCCCGGCCGGTATTAACCTTAAAGAGTTGTGGTATGATGTAAGAGAGGAATTCATCAGGAATGAATCGATTTTTACACCCCTGGTACTTACACCATATTCCTATAACAGATCCTATGCTGGTGAAGCCTTTCAGACTTTACAGAATGATCCACCTGCCAGTGATACAAAGGCTGCTGTTTCTGCTGTATACAGGGTTGAAGAGAGTGAGGATCATGTACTGACACTGAATGGCAGTCCGGAAAAGAAAAGCACAGGGGATAAAGACGGAAAGATAAATGATACTACATTCTCATACTGTTTCTCCTGTGAAAACTGTACCAATGTATGCCCCGTGGTAATGAATTATGAAAACCCGGAAAAAGCCCTTGGCCTCTTACCCCACCAGATCATGCGTTCCCTGGGCCTTGGTTTGAAGGATCTTGCCCTTGGAGCTGGAATGCTGTGGGATTGTTTGACATGCTACCAGTGCCAGGAGCACTGCCCACAGAATGTAAAAGTGACAGATATATTTTATGAATTGAAAAACCAGATTTCAAAGGATTATTTAAATAATAATGATAAAGAGTCTTAACAATGGAAAAAGATATGAAAAAATTTGCTTTGTTTATTGGATGTAATATACCGGTAAGGGTCCAGCAATATGAACTGTCAGCAAGGGCGGTACTGAACAGACTTGGTATTGATACCGTGGATATTGATGATTTTAACTGCTGCGGTTATCCATTGAAGAATATTAACAGGGAGGGGTGGCTTATATCTGCTGCAAGGAATATTGCCCTTGCGGAAAAAGAAGAATGTAACATACTTATACTTTGCAAATGCTGCTTTGGGAGCCTTAAAAAAGCAGATGCCCTTTTAAGGGAAGATGGCACTGCAAGGGAGAGGATTAATGGGATTTTATCAAAGGAAGGATTGAATTATACAGGAGATTGCACCATTAACCACCTTTTATCTGTTCTGCATAATGATGTTACAATAAAGGTGCTTGATGAAAAAATAGCTGAACATTATAAAGACCTCAGGATTGCGACCCATTACGGCTGCCATGCACTCCGCCCTTCAGATATCATGGAGTTTGATGACCCTGCTGCACCCTCCCTTTTTGATGATCTTGTAAATGTCACTGGCGCGAGTAGCATTGAATGGGCATCTAAACTTGAATGCTGTGGTGCACCAGCCCTGGGGATTAATGACTCTTTGTCCCGCAGCTTAACAGAGAACAAGCTTAAAAGTGCTGAAAAGGCAGGGGCCCATTTTTTATGTGTATCATGCCCATTCTGCCAGATGCAGTTTGATAAGGTTCAGGAGCTGCTTAAACAGGATGGTTCAAAGGAATATAATATTCCTTCAATTTTATATACACAGCTGCTTGGACTTCGTCTGGGCCTGACCAAAGAGGCCCTGGGCCTTGAAATTGATGGTAAAAATAAAGTTTCCAATGCTGCGTTAGAAAAGCTTTTGGAAACCAGGGAAAAAAAGGTTAAGAAGAAGAAAAAAAAGAAAAAAGCTGCCGGGAAACCAGCAGGGAAAAAGGTAAAGGCTTAAAAAAGATTCAAAAGCAGAAAAAGTTGAATGAAAAATCATTATACTGCAAATAATAAAGAGTGATTTCAGGAGATAAAATGTCACAAGAAAAAATTGGTTCAATAATGGTTGTTGGTGGAGGAATCTCAGGTATGCAGGCAGCTCTGGATGCCGCTGATTCCGGATACTATGTTTACCTTGTTGAAGAGTCGCCATCCATTGGCGGAATCATGTCACAGCTTGACAAGACCTTTCCGACCAATGACTGTGCAATGTGAATTATTTCACCTAAACTGGTCGAGGTCGGCCGGCATATAAATATTGAGCTTCTGACACTTACAGAGGTTAAAAACATTAAAGGTGAAGCAGGTAACTTCAGTGTTGATATTGTCCAGCATCCAAGATATGTTGATGTTGATAAATGTATTGCCTGTGGTTTGTGCGCTGAAAAATGTCCTAAGAAAGTTGGGGATGAATACGAGGAGGGGCTTGGCAAGAGAAAAGCCATTTATGTTAAATATGCCCAGGCAGTACCTTTAAAATATTGCATTGATGCTGAAAACTGCATCTACCTTACAAGGGGTAAATGCAAGACATGTCAGAAGGTATGCCCCACCGGAGCCATCAATTATGAAGAAGAGCCAAAGGAAGTTACACTCAATGTGGGCTCTGTTATAATCTCCTCTGGCTGCAAACCTTATGATCCTGCAGAACATGATGTTTACGGCTATAACAATAATAAAAATATTGTTACAAGCCTTGAGTTTGAAAGAATGCTCTCATCCTCTGGTCCCTATGGTGGACACCTTGTAAGGCCTTCCGATGAAAAAGAGCCAAAGAAAATTGCCTGGCTTCAATGTGTTGGCTCAAGGGATAACCACCTTGGTGCAAATGGGTATTGTTCATCAGTATGTTGTACCTATGCTGTAAAAGAGGCAATGCTTGCCAAAGAACATAGTGAAGCCCCCCTGGATACAGCTGTTTTTTATATGGATGTACGAACCCATGGCAAGGATTATGAGGCATTTTACAACAGGGGTAAGGATGAGTCCGGCATCAGATTTGTCAAATCAAGAATCCAGAATATTTTTCCAGATCCTGAATCAGGCAATCAGGTTATCCAGTACATAGATGAGGAAGGTAAAAGGCAAAGAGAAGAGTTTGATATTGTAGTGTTGTCTGTTGGACTTTGTATAGGAGAAGGCGCTGTTGAACTTGCAGAAAAAATGGACATCAGCCTTGACCATTATAATTTTGTTACAACCAACAGTTTTGAGCCGGTCAAGACATCCCGGCCCGGTATATATATCTGCGGTGCCTTTGAAGCGCCCAAGGATATTCCTTCATCCGTGGTTGAGTCAAGTGCAGCAGCAGGTATGGCAGGGATAAACCTTGCAGAAGCACGGTGGTCATTGACCAAGACCAAGGAGAAGATAGAAGAGACCAATGTTGTGGGTGAAGCACCAAGAATAGGAGTATTTGTTTGCAGGTGCGGCACCAATATAGCAGGTGTTGTTGATGTCCCGGCTGTAGTGGAGATGGCTGAAAACCTTCCCTATGTTGTGTTTGCCCAGGAGAATATGTTCTCCTGCTCACAGGATACCCAGGATGCCATATCCAATGTTATAAAGGAGAAAAAGCTTAACAGAGTTGTAATTGCAGCATGTACTCCCAAGACCCATGAAGGCCTGTTCCAGGAGACTTTAACAAATGCAGGTATAAATAAATACCTTTTTGACATGGCCAATATCCGTAACCAGTGTTCATGGATCCATGCCGAGGCAAAGGAGGAGGCAACAGAAAAGGCCAAGGATCTTGTCAGAATGACAACAGCCAAGGTAGCACTCCATGCCCCCTTGGAAGAGCCAAAACTTGAGATCGATCAGTCAGGTCTGGTAATAGGCGGTGGAGTAGCAGGTATTGTAGCTGCAAAAACCCTGGCAGATCAGGGCTATCATACCCATTTGATTGAAAAGGCTGAAAAACTTGGGGGCCAGGCAAATAATCTTTATAAAACATGGCAGGGTGAGGATATTAAGACAAACCTTGCTGCCTTGATTAAATCCGTGGAAGAAGATAAACTCATTGATATTCATCTTAATGCTGAAATCACTGATGTTGACGGGTTTGTGGGAAATTTTGAGACTCATATTGATAAGAACGGTAAATCCGAAACCCTTAAGCATGGCATTACAATCATTGCAACAGGAGCATCTGAATTAAAACCTGAGCAGCACCTCTATTCTGAGGATGAGAGGGTTGTCACCGGCCTTGAGCTTGACAAGATGCTGCTGAAAGGCGATTCAGGCCTGAAGGAGAAAAAAAGCGCTGTATTTATTCAGTGTGTCGGCTCAAGGATAGAACAAAGACCATATTGCTCCAAGGTGTGTTGTACACAATCCATCAGGAATGCACTGGAGCTTAAACAGTTAAACCCTGATATGAATGTATATATATTGTACAGGGATATGCGCCCCTTTGGTTTAAGGGAAGACCTCTATACCCAGGCGCGTTCAAAGGGAATTCAGTTTATCAAATTTGATTTTGCAGAAGATGTGTCTGTCTCTTCAGGGAATGACTGTCTTAAGGTTCTTTTTTCAGATACTTCGTTGAGGCGTAAAATGCAGATAGAGGCACACCTGGTTGTCCTTGCATCCTCAATTGTACCTGAAAAAGAGAATAAACTTGCACCTTTATATAAAGCAACCCAGAATGCAGACGGTTTTTTCATGGAAGCCCATGCAAAACTCAGACCTGTTGACTGTTCAACAGATGGTGTGTTCATATGCGGGCTTGCCCATGCACCAAAACCTGTGGATGAATCAATATCCCAGGCCCAGGCAGCAGCCACAAGGGCAGTAACTCTTCTGGCCAAGAAGACAATGAATATGCAGGGAACTGTTGCCTATGTTGACCAGACCATATGCAGTTCATGTGGCGTCTGTGTCTCCATCTGTCCCTTTAGTGCGCCTCTGTTTACACAGGAGGGAAGATTTGAAGGAAAAGCAGAGATTAACCCTGTCCTCTGCAAGGGCTGCGGACTCTGTGTTGCTTCATGCAGGTCCGGGGCACTGCATCTTAAAGGTTTTGATACAAATCAGATTTTTGCCCAGATATTTGCACTGAATGATGATAGTGATGAACCAGGCAAGGTTCGAACAGATAAGGAAGATTCAGCTAAAGCTGCTGTATAAGGAGATATAAGGTATGTCAGAAAAGAAAATCAAGATTATAAGTTTTTTATGCAATTGGTGCAGTTATGGTGCAGCCGATCTTGCAGGTGTCTCAAGGATGCAGTATCCAGCAGACATAAGAGTGGTCAGAATACCCTGCACCGGACGGATGAGTCCTAAATTCATTCTGTCGGCATTCCGGGAAGGAGCAGATGGAGTATGGGTTTCCGGCTGACACCCTGGTGAATGTCATTACCTGGATGGTAATTATTATGCAAGAAGGAAATTCGCCCTGGCCGGTAATCTCATGGAACACATGGGCATTGAAAAGGATCGCCTTCATTTTTCCTGGGTTTCAAGTGCAGAAGCTAAAAAGTTTGTTGATGTTGTAAAGGAAGTGACTCAAGCTGTTGAAGCACTTGGCCCCAATGATAAATTTGTTAAAACACAAGCTTAAGAGGTTAGTTTTATGGACAGTTTAACAGAAAAGATAAGGGAACTTGCCTCGGGTCTTTTAAAGGATAACAAGGTCGATATTGTAATTGGTTTTACCCAGGGTACAATACCCATGGCCACAAGTCCCAAGATTGCCAGAACCCCTGAACAGGCCATGGAATTTGTATGGAACAGCAACTGCTCGCTTAATCTTGCAAACTATCTTTCCAATCAAAAGGGCAGGATAGGGATTGTTGCCAAGGGCTGTGACTCAAGAAATATCATAAACCATATAATAGAGAATAAAATTTCAAGGGAGCAGCTCCACATTATAGGTGTTCCCTGTACAGGCATGATTGACAAGGTTAAAACAGAATCAGCCGTTAAAGGTGAAATAGTTGATTTCTCAGAAGATCAAAATAAAATTATTGTAAAGACAGAGTCAGATAAGAAAAGTCTTGATAAAAAAGATCTATTAAGATCCAACTGCATGACATGCACCCACCGCAACCCTGTTATTTATGATGATCTTGCTTCAGACCTTGTTGAGGAGCAGGAGATTAAAGATCCTTTTGAAGATGTCAGGAAAATAGAAGAAATGGATTCCAATGAAAAATGGAACCATTTTGAAAGCCTTCTGGAAAACTGCATCAGATGTTATGCATGTAGAAATGCATGCCCCCTTTGTTACTGCCCCACATGTTTTGTTGACGAGTCAGATCCCCAGTGGGTTGGTAAAGGGAACAATAAAACTGATGTGCGGACTTTTCACTTCCTCAGGGCATACCATTGTGCAGGAAGATGCACTGATTGCGGTGCATGCGAACAAGCCTGCCCCATGGATATCAAGGTCAGAGATTTTACAAGGAAGCTTAATAAGGATGCCTTGGAAATTTACGGCTGGGAAGCAGGACTTACTCTGGAAAAAAGACCTCCACTGGATACATTTAATCCGGAAGATCCTGACGATTTTATCAAGTAAAGTAAAAGGTAAGCAATATGAAAGTCATTAAAATTGATAAAAGCAGCTGGGCCAAGGGAATTGATAAAGCAAGGGAGACATATCAACTTTTCGGTCCTGTAAAAGATAAAACCATTGTTGTTTTTAAAGTTCTTGATCAGGGAGTACTACCTGAAATGGAGTATACAGATTCAGTGCTCTCTGCAAAATCTGTAGTATTCCCCCAGACAGAAAAGATTCTTGGTGCATCCCTGGATGAGTCCCATGAAGATCATCACATATTAAAACGGCCTGACACAGATTATTCTCCCAGGGCTGTTCTCGGAATAAGGCCGTTTGATGCAAGGGCACTTAAACTTGTACAGCTCAATTTTGACACAAAGGATTACCGTGACCCTTACTGGTGTGATTCCTATGAAGCTACAACCTTTATCGGCCTTGCAGTCAATGAACCTTCAGTCTTTGATTTTTCAACAAGGACAGGAACAGGCCCCTTTGATGAAGAGGGCCTTGATGTTCTCCTTGTTGATGTTAAGGATGAATATCTTGGAAAGGTACTCACTGATAAGGGTGAAGCATTTCTCAAGGCAGCAGGTTTTACACAAGAGGCTGATGCAAAAGCAGCACTTAAAATCATTGATGATTTGAAAACCAATGCTGAAAAATCAATTACCGCTGAAATTAACACTGATAAATTAAAGGGCAAAACAATACTTGAACTCTATGAAGCACCGTTCTGGGATGATCTTGCATTCTCCTGTATAAACTGCGGTACCTGTACATATGTATGCCCCACATGCTGGTGTTTTGACATTCAGGATGAGGCAAGGGGTAAATCATGCTCCAGGTTCAGAAACTGGGATACCTGCATGGATCCATTATTCACCCTCCATGGTTCAGGACACAATCCAAGGGGTGAAAAAACCCAGAGGGTAAGACAGCGGTTCATGCATAAGTTAAAATATTTCCTTGATAAATATGATGCCGGAATCATGTGTGTTGGTTGCGGCAGATGTGTAAAACATTGTCCTGTCAATATTGATATTCGTGAGGTGTGCAATACTATGAACTCTTATGAGAAACAAGAATAGCGGACATAAGGAGAAGAAAGATGGAAAACCCCTATTTACCATATCCGGTTCGCATTGATGATATTCAAATAGCAACTGAGGATAAGTCCCTTAAAACTTTTAAATTTGTCTTTTTAAACGAGGGCGATGAAGAAAAATTTTCATATAAGGCAGGTCAGTTTGCCGAGCTTTCCATTCCCGGTGTTGGAGAGATCCCCATTGGAATCGCCTCTTCCCCCACGGAAAAAGGATTTGTCAAATTCACTGTGTTTAAAACCGGAGTTGTAACCTCATATCTTCACAATATGAAGGTTGGAGATATCATGGGCATCCGGGGACCCCTTGGCAACTGGTACCCCTGGGATATTCTGGAAAACAAGAATGTTGTGATCATCGGCGGAGGTTTTGCCTTTACCACGCTGCGTTCTTCCATCATTTATATGCTGGAGCCTTCCAACAGATCAAAATTTAAAAACATTGATGTTGTCTATGGAGCAAGATCTCCTGGTATGCTGCTGTACAGAGAAGAGCTCTTTGAGTGGGAGAAACGGGATGATATAAACATGCACATCACTGTTGACGGGACAGATGATCCTGACTGGAAATACAATAAAGGTTTTGTTCCCACAATTGTTGAAGAAAAGGCACCTGAAGCTGATGCAGACTCCTATGCCATTGTCTGCGGGCCTCCCATAATGATCAAATTCACCCAGCCTTCTCTGGAGAAACTTGGGTATAAACCGGATCAGATCATAATGTCCCTGGAAAACAGAATGAAGTGCGGTATAGGCATGTGCGGAAGATGCAATATAGGTAAAGAACTTGTATGCAAGGACGGCCCGGTATTTACCCTTGAGGAGATTAACAAGACTCCCAAGGAGTATTAAACAGCCTTTGATATCAAATCCAACTAAGAAAATAGTTGTCATATGCGGCCCCACCGGGGTCGGGAAAACAGGGTTTGCAATTAAGCTTGCCAGACGTTTTTCAGGAGAAATTATTGGCGCAGATTCCATGCAGGTTTATAAATGGATGGATATTGGAAGTGCCAAACCAACTGCTGAAGAGCAGAAGGAAGCTGTACATCATCTGATCGATGTTGTGAATCCCGATGAAACGTTTGACGCAGGAACCTTTATAAATCTTGCTGACAAAGCAATATCCGATATAATTTCAAGGGGTAAACTTCCCATTGTTGCAGGAGGAACCGGACTTTACATACGAGCTCTTCTCCATGGGCTTTTCCGCCAAAAACAAGCAGACCCGGATATAATTTTAAAACTCACAAAAGAGTTGGAAGAGTTTGGCAGAGATCATCTTCATGCAAGACTTGCCAGGATTGATCCTTTTATTGCAAAAGCAGTGCACCCCAATGATTCATTCCGGGTGATAAACGCCCTTGAAGTTTATGAAAGCACTGGCAGAATCAAGTCTGAGCAGCTTAAGGAACATGGATTTGAAAATGAAAGATACTCTTCAATAAAATTTGCTCTTTTCATGGCCAGGGAAAAGCTCTATGAAAGGATAAATAAAAGAGTTGAAATCATGATGGATCAAGGGTTTTTAGATGAAGTCAAGGGGCTTTTAAAAAGAGGTTGTTCTCCTGACTTAAAACCAATGCAGTCCATCGGTTATAAACATATTTGTGATTATTTAAATAATAAAAATAGTTATGATGAGGCAATATCTCTTTTAAAGCGTGATACAAGACGTTTTGCAAAAAGACAGTTTACATGGTTCAAAAGGGAAAAAAATATTATCTGGCTTAAACCCCATGAGGTTGAAAAAGCTTCCAGGCTTATTATTGATTTTATAAAATGATCCCTTTGACATATCTTGATAATTTATATATTCTCTTAATTCTGGAATTACTGACTTAATTAACCTAGGGAAAAATATTATGAAGAACAGAAACCAGGGAAAGTCGACTTTATCACTTATTATCCTTGTAACACTCCTTACTCTGATGTTATTTCCCTCCTGTGGACAAAAAAAGGTAAAAAAACCACTGGAAGAGAGTAAAACAGTGGATAATATTCCAATTACAGAAGAAGATATCCTTGACCAGGATATTGACTGGTCTGACAAGGAAAAACAGGCAGTTCTATATAAAATATTGATGAAAGAGGCTGAAAAATACCTTTTTGAAGAGAATATTCCAAGAACACTTGCTGTTTATGATAGAGCTTTCACCATTGCAATGGATTCTCAGAAACCAGCTCTGAAAGAAAAAATTGACCGTATATTTGTAAGAGCTGACATTTCAATGCTGGAGGAATTATATAACAGTGGGAACCTTAATGCTCTTGAGCCTTTTTTTATTTACCATCTTGGATTGAATTATGTAATGGATAAAAAATATACCAGTGCAGAAAAGATTTTATCCTCTTTTGAAGAAAAATATCCATCCCATATGCATTATGATGAATTGTGTCAATTGTTAAGGATTGCAAGGGAGAACATGTTTAACAAAGATACAATCGGCTGTCTTCTCCCTTTGTCCGGCAAGTATGGAAAATTTGGCCAGAAAGCTTTGAGCGGTATTGAGCTGGCCCTGAAGGATTTCCAGGATAAATATAATAAAAAGATAGTTATTCTTATCAAAGACACCGGAGGTGATAAGAAAAGAGCAGTTGAATGTGCAGAAGAGCTCTGCAGCAAACGAGTTTCCTCCATTATAGGACCCATGGTAACAGCCCTGGCCGTATCAAAGGTTGCACAAGCCCATGAAACTCCCATGATTGCCATGACCCAGAAAAAACTAAACACCAATGGAGAAAAATTTGTCTTTTCCAATTTTATAACCCCTGAACTTCAGACAAAGGCACTTGTGATCTATGCATTTTCCCAGCTTAAGGTTAAAAAGTTTGCCATTTTTTACCCCAGGGACAGGTATGGGAAAAAATATATGAACCTTTTCTGGGACTGGGTAAACAAGGCAGGAGGAGAGGTCAGGGCAGTGGAATCATATAATCCTGAGGATACAGATTTCGGCACACAATTAAAGAAAATATCAGGTGAATACTACCTTGATAA
>Ga0256846_1000274_pt1 | contig 22156 bp, 16 predicted proteins | sample TevniametaG_FD_189098 | JGI IMG/M metagenome (GOLD analysis project Ga0256846, IMG submission 189098) | Tube worm associated microbial communities from hydrothermal vent at the East Pacific Rise, Pacific Ocean - Tevnia | ecosystem: Host-associated > Annelida > Integument > Unclassified ...
GTAACGGACATACAGACGAAAATTGTATAAGTTTTGCGTGCTATGGCTCAATTGGTGAAGTGTTTTATCAAGACCAGAAAGTATGGGTTTCAGATAATGCTAATGTCTTCTATTTAAGAAATAGAAAATTGAATCCTTATTTAGCAATGTTTTTAATTACAGTATTGAGATTAGAGCAATTTAGATTTTCTTATGGTATGACAGGTAAAATGGAAAGATTACAAAGTTTTGACATTAAGCTACCTGTTACCAAAAAAGGAAAACCTGATTGGGATTTTATGGAAAACTTTGTTAAGTCGTTACCATATTCAAGTTCATTATAGCCAACGCAAAATTCAAGCACATTGCAATCCTCGTTCCTGCGGTTGCAAAGAGCTTTCACGCCAACGCTAACGGACTGAAAAGAAATAAAAACGGGGCACAACAATGTATCCTATGTAAAGCCATCCCTTAGGCACTAAACTTTTTTCAAAGGTAATATTTTTTGTTTTTTATTTATACCATAATTAAATTTTTCTCACGGACAAAGAGTTTTCAATAATTTCAATATTTGGAAAAGCTCCCGCTGTTTGCTTATCCTTATTAACTTTTGGTGTCATCAATTGAAATAAACCTACTAGGTCTCAAAAACCTAGTAGGTTTAAATAAATAATTTGATTTGTTAGAATCTGATGATATTGGAGCCCCATGTGAAACCACTGCCAAAAGCAGCCAATACCACTAAATCCCCTTTTTTAATTTTTCCGTCTTCCCAAGCTTCAGTCAAAGCAATCGGAATGGATGCGGCAGTTGTGTTGCCATATTTTTGAATATTATTGATAATCTGCTCATCTTTCATTCTCAGTCTTTTCTGCACAAACTGAGAAATTCTCAGATTTGCCTGATGCGGAATCAAGACATCTATATCTTGTGGTGTTAATCCGTTGGCTTCCAATCCTTCCATGATGGCTTCAGGAAAACGAGTCACCGCATGTTTAAACACAAAATTTCCATTCATATAAGGATAATAGCCCAAATCATCATAGCCTCTGTGATCTGCCAAATGTGCAGGGCTCACAATACAGCCCGGATAGCGATTGGAGAGTTCTTCTGCATATTTTCCTTCGGAATGAATATGATTGGATAAAATGCCGCTGTCATCATCACTGCGTGTAAGAACCATGGCGCCGGCACCATCTCCGAAAATTACGGAAATGCCCCTGCCTCGAGTAGATAAATCCAAACCGCTCGATTGCACCTCAGAGCCAACCACCAGCACATTCTTATACATTCCCGTTTTGATGAATTGATCTGCCACGGCTGTTGCATAGACAAAACCGGAACATTGATTTCTGACATCTAAGGCTGCAATTGTATCAAAGCCTAGTATTTTTTGAAGCAAAACACCTGATCCGGGAAAATAGTAATCAGGACTCAAAGTGGCAAAAACAATAAAATCTATATCTTTAGGTGTCAAACCGGCTCTTTCCAAGGCAATTTTGGCAGCCTTTGCTCCCATGGTTGCCGTAGTGTTTCCATCTCCTTCTTCTGCCCACCTTCTTTCTTCAATTCCTGTTCTTTCTCTAATCCATTGGTCATTAGTGTCCATATATTGGACTAAGTCATCGTTCTTTATCACACGCTCGGGAACATATTTTCCGAGTCCTATAATTTTAGATTTATACATATATTAAGTTGTTTTGGTTAATCTTTTTATTTGACGATATCCATTTCGTCTATCAGCCTTTTGTCCGCTCCCATCTTGTCTATAATGAACAATACATATCTGATATCGACCATGATATTTCTACAGATTTTTTGATCATAATATAAATCACTCATGGTGCCTTCCCAAACTCTGTCAAAATTGATTCCAATCAGATTTCCGTCTTTGTCAATTGCAGGACTACCCGAGTTTCCGCCCGTGGTGTGCGCAGAGCCCAAGAAATCTACCGACATTTTTCCGGTGTTTGAATAAGGTTTATAGTCTTTATTTTTATAGAGTCTAATTAATTTTTCAGACACATCAAACTCATAATCTCCGGGGACATATTTTTCCATCACCCCGCTCAGATGAGAAACCGGATAATAATATACCGCATCTCCCGGCTGATAGCCGTCAACAATTCCATAAGAAATCCTGAGTGTTCCATTTGCATCGGGATAAGGGGCTTTTTCTCTTGTTTCAATGATTCCCTTCATATATTTTCTCTGCAATCTGTTGATTTTATTTCTGGCGGATGAATAGTCCGGACTAATTTTCTGATAGAACATATCAATCATTTCTTTAGCAAATTTATAACCCTCGTCCTCACCGATAATCTTAGTGAATTTTTTTGGATTTTTTCTATATAATTTTTTTAAATCTTGCTGATTATTCAAAACCGATTCTCTATATATTTTTGTTGCCAGCTCATCTACATCCAAGCTTTTGAAACTTTCGGTCAAATATTTTTCAGGCATTTTTTCCACATACAGCTTAATCAATGCTTTGAACAATTCTTTGTCCAAATCTGCATTATAATTTTTAAAACTTCCGCCAACAGATTTTTCCAATTTCTTTTTCTTGATGTTAAAAGCCTCCTTGCCCTTTTTCTCATTCGTACGCTCCAGCTGATAGACATCAAAAGCTCTTCGCAAAAGTGCATTGCTCAGATAGCCTATTTCAATAAAATAATTTCTTGCCAATTCAGCAGATTCACTTTCTTTATAGAGCTTGTCAAATTCATCAAAAATGGTCAAATATGAACTATCCGTTTTTTTTGCCTTAACCTGTTTCAAAAATTCTTTTTCAAAAGCTTTTTTCTTGTCTAAAGCTCCTGATTTTTTAATCCCCAAGCTTTCTCCAATCCACTTTTTCCAATAGTTGGAAATTCTGGCATATTTTGCCGTGTATTGCAATTTTATTTTCTCATTCTTTTTCATAAAGGCCATCATCACATTCAAGGCTGTTTCTCTTGTTTTCACTCTTGCCGGATTGATAACATTCACTTTTTGATTCACGGCAACGGCAGGCAAAAATTCATTTGTTCTTCCCGGAAATCCATAAACCAAAAAGAAATCTTTCGGCTGCACGCCTTTTAAGGAGATTTTGAAATAGCTGGTGCTTTTATAAGGACGGTTGTCTGGACTATATTCTGCCGGATGATTATGCTCATCTGCATAAATTCTGAACATGGAAAAATCGCCGGAGTGTCTGGGCCACATCCAATTATCAGTATCTGCGCCAAATTTTCCCACTGAAGATGGTGGTGCACCGACAAATCTGATATCCTTATAGTTTTCTATCGTGAAAGCATAGAACTTATTACCATCATAAAAAGCGCTGATTTCAATTTCTTGCCAAGCTTCTTTCGGGAGTGTTTTCTGCAATTTATCGATTCGTTTTTGAATCTGTGACTGCTTGATATTCTCATCTGCATTTTCATTGATTTCGTCCATCACAAGATGTGTCACATCCCGGATTTTCCTGACAAAAGTGACATACATACCCGGATTGGGCAATTCTTCTTTCATACTTTTTGACCAAAACCCGTCTTTGATATAATTGTGTTCCACGCTTGAGTGAGATTGAATGGCTGAATAGCCACAATGATGGTTAGTGAGCAAAAGTCCGTTGGGAGAAATCAATTCTGCCGTACAGCCTCCGTTGAATTGCACCACCGCATCATTCATGCTCTGATTATTTGGATTATAGATATCATCAACACTCATATTCATTCCCATTTCTTTCATCTCTCGGGCTGTTTCTTCTGAAATCTCAGAAGGAATGATCATTCTGCCATTTTGAGCAACCAATAAACCGAATTGGATAAATAAGACGAATAAAATGAGTTTTTTCATGTCTGAAATTTTTTAGTAATCCTCCAAAAATACAACAAGCAAAAATAACATACAAAAAAAATACTAAATAGTTTTTTGCTACATTTGCAATCAAATTAAAAAATATATGGAGAACACAGCACCTTTTTTTACCAATGACATTATTGTTTTCGGTTTATTGATGGGGGCGCTTGCTCTGATTTTTCATACCAGCTCTTTAAAAGGTGGATTTTGGGAAAAATTCTATAAAATTGTTCCTGCCCTGCTCTTGGCTTATTTGATTCCTGCCATATTGGCTTCGACACATATCATTGCCACCGACTGGAAGACCGTGGAAAACGGACAAATTGTGGAACACAAATCTCAATTATACTATATCGCCAGCAGAATATTGCTGCCGGCTTCATTGATTCTGATGACCTTAAGCATTGACTTGAAAGCGGTGATGAATCTCGGACCAAAAGCACTTATCATGTTTTTTACCGGAACGCTGGGCATTGTCATTGGAGGACCGATTGCTCTATTTTTGATTGGCAGCATTCATCCTGAGACCGTTGTAGGAACCGGAGACGATGCGCTGTGGCGCGGACTTTCCACGCTGGCAGGAAGTTGGATTGGCGGAGGGGCAAACCAAGCGGCTATGCTTGAGATATTTCACTATAATCCAAAAAAATATGGAGCCACCGTATTGGTCGATATCTTTGTTGCCAACTTATGGATGGCAATGCTGCTCATTGGCATAGGGCGCTCAAAAATCATAGATCGTTGGCTTAAAGCAGATACTTCTGCCATCGAAGAACTCAAGAGAAAGGTGTCTGAATTTTCAGAAAGTATCAAAAGAATCCCTACGCTAACCGATTATATGGTGCTGTTGGGCATCACTTTTTTGGCAGTTGCACTCTCTTTCTGGGGCGCTAACAATATTTCCGACTATCTGAAACAAAATGTTTCGTTTGTTGCAGATAAAAGCTCTGCGCTCTCATCATTCGGGTCGCAATTTTTTTGGTTGATTAGTTTAGCTACTCTTATCGGTATTGCTTTTTCATATACTAAAATCAAAAACTATGAAGGTGTGGGTGCATCAAAACTCGGCAGCGTTTTTATCTATATTCTCGTGGCTAGTATCGGGATGAAAATGGATTTGGGAGAAATCTTGAAAAACCCGGGACTGATTGCCATTGGTTTGATCTGGATGTCTATTCATGCACTCTTGCTGATTGGTGTGGCAAAACTCATCAAAGCACCTTATTTCTTCCTAGCTGTTGGCAGTCAGGCAAATGTTGGCGGAGCTGCATCTGCACCAATTGTGGCATCTGCATTTCATTCTTCTTTGGCATCTGTCGGAGTGATGTTGGCAGTTGTAGGATATGTGGTCGGAACCTTAGCGGCTTTGGGAGCAGCCATTTTGATGGAAATGGTCTCCAAAGGAATGGAAATTATCTAATTTTTAATCATTTAAATTTCATGATATGAAAAAATCGTTTTTAGTATTGGTTGCATTAATCGGCTTAATTTCCGGCTGTACGCATCAACAAAAAGGAAACCTATTGATTGAAGGCAATGTCAGGGGATTGCGAAACGGCAATCTGTTGCTCAAACAAATTATCAAAGACAGTCTGAAACAAATTGATTCTATCAAAGTGGACGGCGATGAAAATTTTGTGTTTGATACCCACATTGACGAACCGCAAATATTGATCTTGGAATTGCCGGAAATCAAAGACGGAAAAATTCTGTTTTTTGCAGACCAAGGAAAAGTCAGCATCAAAACCACTTTGGAACAATTTGCCGTAAACCCGATTATCAAAGCCGGAGAAAATCAAAAACTCTGGAAAGAATATCAAAATATTATTCGAAAATTTAATGACAACAATCTCGACCTGATCAAAGCCAGAGTCGAGGCACTGCAAAAGAAAAATCAAACCAAAGCAGATAGTATCGATCAAAAAAGAATCAGCATCAAAAAAAGACAAATCAAATATGCGCTAAACTTTATTTTTAACCATAAAGACAAAGCCATTGCCCCCTATATAGGACTCACCGAATTCCACGATAACCCAAAGGCTTTAGACACCATTTTCGGCATGCTGTCTGATGAAATGAAAGAGTCTGTCTATGCCAAGGAAATTCTTAAGCTGAAAAAGTAAAAGGTTCGGAAAGGTATGAGTGTATGTCCCTGATATAGGTTGACCGTTTTCATAAACTATTCACTTATGAAGGCAAGCACAAGAAAATCCTGAGAACGAAGCAATTCTGAAAAAATAATTTAGGAAAATATTTCAGGAAAATGAATCACGAAAGAAGTTAGATATTCTAAAACTGATACAAAACAAAATTCTCCGTAAATCCAAACTAGTTTTCATCTATCATGGAGCATAAAATTATTGAGAACAACAAATCACAAAATCTACGAAACTGCAACAAATTATATTTATGATTATCTTTCGGCTAAGTGAAACTATACATTAAAATGAAAAAAATATTTATTATTCTATGGATTCTTGTTGTGAGTAACAAAATTTATTCACAACAAAAAAGTTATGAAATATCATTTTCAACCTGTTTAAACAAAGAAATTGCTGAAGAGACATTCAAAGATAAATATATAGTCTTAGACTTTTGGCAAACTTGGTGTGCACCCTGTATAGCATCTTTTGAAGACACAAATGATTTAATGAGAAATTATTCATCTTCTGAGATAGTATTCGCAAATATTACAAATGAAAAAAATAAAATTGATAGAATAAAACGAATATTAGAAATAAGCCCTTTTAATGGATATCAGCTTATTGACAATGATAACTACACCTATAATCAATTTAAAATACACTCATTTCCTACGGTAGTTATTTTAGATAAAAAAGGGAGGCTTTTGTGGAAAGGAAATCCGGGAGACTTATCTCAGAAACTAATTTTTAGAATTACAGGAATTAAATCAAAAACTATAAAAAAGGCAAAATCTATAGAAAAAAATGACTATATCCTAAAAATAAATAATAGTGAATCGGAGATTATTAATTCTTCATCGATGAGTGAACGCAATGACTATTTTGTTTTGCAATACAATTCAAATAGTTTGCATAATGTATTAGTAAATTTTTTTAAAACATCATCCAAAAGAATTGTAAGTAATGACCCAAATTCTAACTCTTTTGGTATTGATATCCTTGGAAAATTTCCTACAAGATATTACTCAAAAAAGGATATTAATGAGTTAATTTTGAATAAGCTAAAAGATAAATATAAGTTTACTTATACAACAATAAAAGAAAATGAAAATATTTATATAGTTGAAGTTCAAAATGAGAAGCTCCTAAAAGAATTTGAAACAAATGATTCACATGCTTCTTGTGGAATAGCAAAAAAAAGTATTAGTTTCCATGGCTATTCTTTGGAAAACATTTTTTTGGATTTTGAAAATGCTGATGCATCCGACAACTATTATAGATTAGGTGAAATGGCATCTGAAATATCACAAAAAACTTATGATATGACCTTGTATTTTGACAAAGAAAAACTCAAATCGAAATTAAAGAAAAATTACGGACTAATATTGAAAGAAAAGAAGGAACCCGTCAGTAAATTAAAATTGGTTTTTAATAAAAAATAGACTTTTTGTTTAATCCAGAACGAGAGCTGGCAGATTTAAAAAAAATTATCAAAGTGTAGCCTTCCCTAAAAAGGGTAAGGCTGCAAGCACGTTAACAATCTTATTAAATATGAATAAAAACAGCATTGAATTTAAATATAATCATCAACTTCCAATTCTGAAAAATGACTGGCGTGGAAATATCATGATTAATAAAAAATTCTATAATGATGCAATACCTGTTAAATCTCCGATTAAAGATGTTATAAAATGGAAACTAAGTTCAAATCCACAAAAAAAAGAAAAGGAACGAGATAAATTTCAGCTCAGCATCACACCGATAAAAAATATAAATAAAGAAATTAACCAAATAATTTGGCTAGGTCACGCTTCATTTTTAATAATACTAAATAAAAAAGCCATTTTAACAGACCCTTGTTTTTATGATATCCCAACTGCAAAAAGACTCGTAGATTTACCTTTAAAAATTGAGCAATTAAAACAAATTGACTATTTGCTCATATCTCATGACCATAGGGATCATTTTGATGTGAAATCTGTTCAACAAATTGTAAACATTAACCCAAACCTTGAAATCTTAACACCCTTAAATTTCAAACAATTATTATTAAAAAATAATATAAAAACAACACATCTTCAAGAAGCAGGATGGTATCAACAATATAAAACTGACAAAAGTTTAGAAATAATATTTTTACCTACCAAACATTGGGGAAGACGTGGAATATTTGATTATAATAAGGTATTATGGGGAAGCTTTTTAATCAAAAGCAATGAAAAAACAATCTTTTTTTCCGGTGATACGGCATACAGTCTTATTTTTAAAAGTATCAATAAAGATTTTGGCAATTTTGATATTTGTTTATTGCCTATTGGTGCCTATTCACCAAGTTTTATAATGTCACAGTCTCATGCTACACCCCAAGAAGCATATCAAATTTTTAACGATTTAAAAGGTAAACTATTTATTCCTATGCACTACGGAACATATGATTTATCAGACGAGCCCTTAGGAGAACCACTAAAACTACTCGATGCATGCTTTGAAAATAAAACTAAATTAAAAAAACTAAACGTAGGTGAAAGCTATATAATAGAGTCTGCTGATAACAATACCGGCCTCGCACAAGGCTAACACACAAATTCCAAAACAAATACAATTTTTAATTAAACTTAAACAAAATAATAACACAAAAATAAAATTTCATTTTTTTCTTGTTTATATCATAAACTAGTTTATCTTTGTAAAAACAATTAAACATTAAATATACATATTATGAATACAGAAATGACACAACAAGAAAGTTTGGCGAACATTCAAGAAATGATTGTTAATGCCAAATCAAGATTCCAAGAAAAGGGAGAATTATTTATTCTCTGGGGGTGGTTGACGGTCATCACCTCAATAATACATTTTATATTGATAAAGTTCAATATAGTAAATCCAAGCTATGCATGGCTAGTATGGATACTAATGGCTATTATAGGAAATTTCTTTCAGTATCGATTTTTGAAGAAAAAAGAATCAAAACAGCAAAGTAAAACAATCTTGGATACTGCCTTATCTTCGCTATGGATAGGTGTAATGATCGTTTTTCTTTTTACTACCTTTTATGCTTTTAGCGGACAGATTAACTGGAATATTGCGTATGGTTTTTATTTGGCAATGTTTGGTTTAGGTTCTTTTGTTACAGGTGGGATGATAAAATTCAAACCATTAATCATAGGTGGACTATTGTCAGTGGTCCTTGGTGGTTTTTCTGCCTTTATCAATGTAGAGTATATTTTACCTTTGATGGCTTTGGGTATTATTGTAAGCTATTTGATACCCGGGTATATGCTCAAACAAGCACATTCAAAGTTTTAATATTATGTTAGAACCTTTAAACCCATTACTTCACTCTCAATTGAGATTGTCCATTATTTCACTTTTGATAGGTTTGGAAAGTGCAGAATTTAATTTTCTTTTACAGGAAACCGGAGCTACCAAAGGAAATTTGAGCGTTCAGTTGAAAAAACTGAAGAAAGCCAACTATATAGAAATCAAAAAGTCTTTTCGAAACAACTATCCTTTGACTACGATTTCTATCACTTTGCACGGTATTCAAGCCTTTGAAGAATATGTAAATGCGATTAAACAATATATAAAATAACTTCTTAAACCATTAAGTTTATTACTTAACCAATTTTATGATACGATTATTATTTATTTCATTATTATTTGTTTCCTGTGCGGGAAATACAACTCAAAAGGCAAACACGGAAATTGTCAGTTATCAAAAACAAGCAAAAGGCTTTAAATCTGACAGTTTGCTTATTGGTATTCAGAACAAAATCAAAACTATTTTTGCTCAATCTTTAAGATTAAAAAGCGATAAATCATTGCTAGAATTGAACTCTAAACTTAAAGATTATGCTAAAATAAATGAACAAAATATTATTTCATATTGGCAAGCATATGCACAATTTTATACATCCGTTTATTACCTTACAAATGAAGACAAAAAAAAATCGGAAGAAGAAGTTGATAAAGGAATTGACTATTTGAAAAATATTAAAAATAAAAATTCAGAAGACTACGCTCTTTTAGCGATGCTACAAGGTTATAGCACACAGTTTAAAGGGATGAAAGCAATGTTTATCGGACCGAAAGCAACAAAAAATGTAAAAACAGCCATAAAATTGGATTCAACAAACGTACGTGCATATTTTGTCTATGGAAATAATGATTTTTATACACCTGAACAATATGGTGGCGGAAAAGAAGCTGAGAAATATTTATTAAAAGCTATTTCAATGCCAACACAAAAAGAAAAAAACAATATTTTACCGTCATGGGGAAAAGAAGAAGCTTATGAAATATTGATTAGGTTATACATCAAAAAAGAAAATTGGGATTTAGCAGAAAAATACTTTCATGAAGGAATTGAAGAATTTCCTGATAGCTATTCTATTAATCAACTAAAACCCAAATTACACATGAATGACTATCCTTTTAAAGTTACTGTTATAGGAAAAGGCAAACCAATTATTCTCATTCCCGGTTTATCTTGTTCAGGTGATGTTTGGAGTCAAACAGTTGATTCATTGAAAAATAATTATGAGTGTCATATTCTGAGCTTAGCCGGTTTTTCAAATCAAAAGCCTATTGATTTAGATAAGGGGTATTTACCAATTATTCAAGAAAAGATTTCGGAATATATTGAAAATGAAATGGAGGAAAAACCTATCATTATTGGTCATAGTTTGGGTGGATTTTTAGCATTATCCATTGCAAACTCAAAACCCAATTCCTTGAAAACTGTTGTTATTGTAGATTCTTACCCCTTCTTATCTTTGATATTTAATCCAAATGCAACGACAAAAAGCGTTATACCACAAGCAAATCAAATGAAAGAATATATGATTTCATCATCGGATAGTTTGTACAGCAGTCAACAGAGATTAACACTAAAAACAATGATAACGGATTCATTAAACATAGAAAAAGCCTTAAAATGGTCTCTTGAATCAGACAGGAAAACAACAGCCCAAGCAATGTTTGAAATTATGACAACCGATTTAAGAAATGAGCTTAACAACATAAAAGTCCCTATTCTTGTGTTTGGAAGTTGGTATGGATATAAAGATTATGGCGTAACAAAAGAATCCGTTTATGCAAATCTAAAAAATCAATATTCAGAAGCTAGAAATTGCAAAATTAAAATTGCTGATAAAGCAAAACACTTCATAATGTGGGATGAACCCGATTGGTTTATTAATGAATTAAAGATATTTTTAAAAATTAAATAGAGTATTTAAAATTAGATGCAGGATACAAAAAAATTATAAATGTCCCACAACACAGACTCTCACACATCAGACTGCGCAAGAACCTACCACATGCTATTAATCAAAAAACAATCCTATTTGTTGCGCAAATCATTGATTTTTAGTATTTTATGTCGTTCTTGTCAAAATAAAAGGGATTTTATAAATTCTTGCCGGTGCGCTATTACATTGCGTACTCCCTGTTAATTTTTAGTACCATTTCAAAAAAAGCTCACATAAAAAGTTGCCGCTGATCCACTGCTAGGCATCAATTTTTTCCAGCTTGGCAAATTTCAATAATAATTTTTTATTTCCAACTTTATCAAACTTAATGGTAGCCTTTCGGTTGGAGCCTACACCCTCCATTTCCGCTACAATTCCCTTCCCAAACCGTGCATGCAAAACCTTGTCGCCAATTTTGATATCGACTGTTTCATTTGTTTTTACGCTGCGGAGGTCAGACACTTTTTTTAAATTTTTAGGAACAGGATTCGGGTTTCTTTCAATCTTCTTTTTAAACGTATTGGACTGGAATTTTTTATTCGTTTTTTGAAAAGGCTTCTTAGACACATCCGGCTGTCCGAAGATATCATCATCGATAAACGGATTTTTAGAAGTTTGTCCGGGCACATAGTTAAATTCCAAAAATTGTTCGTCAACCTCGCTGATAAATCGGCTGGGGTCGCTAAAATTGAGTTTTCCCCAACGATATCTTGATTCGGAAAACGTGATCGTTGCTCTTTTTTCCGCCCTTGTCAAAGCCACATAGAACAATCTTCTCTCTTCTTCCAACTCATCTCTCGTATTGGTTGACATGGCAGAGGGGAACAAGTCTTCTTCCATGCCCACAATATAGATATATGGAAACTCCAAGCCTTTTGCCATATGAACAGTCATCAAAGTCACTCTGTTGGGATTATCATCATCTTTATCCAAATCAGTGAAAAGTGCCACATCTTGCAAATAAGACGTCAACGAAATATCTGCATCGGGTTCTTCTTTTTGTGTATCTATAAAATCTTGAATGGCATTGGTCAATTCTTGAATATTTTCTACCCGACTGATGCCCTCGGGGGTCAGATCCTTGCGATATTCTTGTAATAATCCCGTATTTTTGATGATATAATCTGTCAGCTCAAAAGCATCTTTTTCCTTGGCAAGCATCTGAAAGCTTTTAATTTTCAATATAAAATCTTCCAATTTCGCTTTGGTACCCGAATTAATTTTGAGTTCAATCTCCGGCATTTTTTCAATAATCTCAAATAATGATAAATCATCTTCGTTGGCAGCTAAAGACAACTTATCCATTGTCGTGTTGCCAATGCCTCTAGCCGGAAAATTTATCACTCTCCTCAAAGACTCGTCGTCTTTTGTATTATTGACCAAGCGGAGATATGCCAAAACGTCCTTGATTTCCTTACGCCCGTAGAAAGACAAACCACCATATATTCTGAACGGAATATTTTTCTTTCTCAACGAGTCTTCAATCGATCTGGACTGCGCATTGGTTCTGTATAACACTGCAAAATCCTTGGGTTGCAGCTGATGTTGCATTTGCTGTTCAAAAATATCAGATGCCACAAATCTGCCCTCATCAGAATCTGTATAAGTATGAATCACTTTTATCTTTTCTCCCTCTTCATTTGAAGTCCAAACTTTTTTCGGCAATCGACTTTTGTTTTTTTCAATCAACGAATTAGCGGCACCGACAATGTTTTTTGTAGAACGATAGTTCTGCTCCAACTTATAGATTTTGGCATCGGCATAGTCTCTCTGAAAATTAAAAATATTTTGAATATTTGCTCCTCGAAAACTATAAATGCTTTGCGCATCATCTCCCACCACACAAATGTTCTGATGTCTGTTTGAAAGCGCTTTAACAATGAGATATTGAGAATGATTTGTGTCTTGATACTCATCCACCAAAATATATTGAAAGCGCTCTTGATATTTTGCCAATACCTCCGGAAATCGCGTGATTAACTCATTGGTACGCAGCAGCAAATCGTCAAAATCCATAGCACCGGCTCTGAAACATCTATCCACATAGGTCTTATAGATATTTCCCGTCTCCGGACGTCTGGCATACACATCTGCTTCCATCAATTCAGGATTATTATAATAAGCACGAACCGTTATCAGATTGTTCTTGAAATTTGAAATTCTGTTCTGAATTTGCTTGGGTTTATAAACATCTTTATCCAGATTCAGCTCCTTGATAATTTGCGTAATCAATCTCAAAGCATCTTGCTGGTCATAGATCGTAAAATCATTCGGAAAGCCGAGTCTGTCTGCTTCTGCACGAAGAATTCTGGCAAATACGGAATGAAAAGTGCCCATCCAGAGATTACGAGATTCACTCACACCGACAATCGATGCAATTCGCTCTTTCATTTCTCTCGCGGCTTTGTTGGTGAAAGTCAAGGCTAAAATATTGAAAGGGTCAATACCCTGCTCCATTAAATAAGCAATTCGATAGGTCAAAACTCTGGTCTTTCCGGAGCCTGCTCCCGCAATGATCATCAAGGGACCTTCTTTATGTGTCACCGGCGCCAGCTGAGCTTGATTGAGTTCTTTTAGATAGTTCTTTCCGTTCATAATTGTCTGTACAAAAATAGCGAAATAAGTCTTATATTTTATGAAACGAACATGATTTTTATTAATTATAAAATCTCATAAGCCGGATGATTATGAGTTTAAAGGGAAAAGTTTAAAGTTCATAAAGTTAGAGTGGCGGAATGATTTCAGATTTAGAAGTAAAATTTGTGCATTCGTGGAAAAAAAATTCTTAAATCATAATTCGGCGTATGTAAGGAAAAAGGACGTCTTGATACAATTAAGCGGAGCTTCATCACTCGAATATGACAAACATAAAAGTATAAAGTTCATAAATGTACGTCCCTGATATAGATTGACCGTCTTTATAAACTATTCACTTATGAAAACAAGCATAAAAAAAAGCAAACTTTCTCAAGCTTGCTCTTTAAAATTATAATCAAATGATTTTATCAGAAATAGAATACCAAGTCAATGGATAAATGTTTTGGAATTGACTTTACTGCATCTGATTTGGCAACATCCGTAAAGCCCAAATGATAAGAAAGCCCCAAACCTATACTTCCGAAATCCATATCATATTCCGCTCCGGCACCAACCATAAAACTAAAAGAAACCGGATTAAATTCTTTGGTATTTGTGATTTCCACACCATTAACTTTAGATTTTGCATTCACATTCAAATCTACAGTCGATCCGAAAAAACCTGTGATATGCACATTTTCCGTTACTTCGTTGCTTCTCAATTTCAAAGCAATAGGAATCTCAAGTGTTGTCAAACTTTGGTTTGAATTGTCCGTATCAAAAGATTTTGAATGAATCAAAAAACCGGAATGGATATAATAATTGTCTGCAAAGCTATAATCTGCCAACAAACCGCCTTTCCAACCCAAACCGCCTGATTTATCGACAGTTATCCAATCTCCATTTTCATTTTTTACAAATTTTTTGTTGAAATTGATGGTAGGCGCCAAAGTCAGCCCGATTTTAAAATCTTGGGCAAAAGTGCTTAGACTGACAACTAATGCAAATAATACGATATACTTTTTCATGTTTTTAAATTTTAATTTTTTATGTTTGTCAATAATTACGAAGCAAATTTAAGAAAAAAAACGAATGAATTGGGAAGAAGCCATAAAAGATTTTAAACTCTACTTAAAGTTGGAAAAAAAACTCTCGGATAATTCCGTTCTCAGCTATGTCAACGATGTTCATAAACTTCGGAATTATACATCTGGGTTTGAAATCACAATCCAACCAACCGAAATTGATGAAAATCTTATCAAGGATTTTATCTATGGCATCTCAAAAATAATTGCACCCGCCACGCAATCCAGATTGCTCTCCGGACTTCGTGTTTTTTTTCAATTTCTCATTTTGGAAAATCATATTCAAGTCAACCCTATGGAGCTAATAGAATCTCCTAAAATCAGCAGAAAATTGCCTGACATATTGCATTTGGAAGAAATAGACCAAATGATTGCCAATATAGATTTAAGCAAGCCTCAAGGCGAACGCAACAGAGCAATCATTGAAACCTTATACGGCTGTGGACTCAGAGTCTCTGAGTTAATCGACCTGAAAATATCCGATCTTTTTTTTGATGAAGGTTTTATAAAAGTCATCGGAAAAGGAGATAAACAAAGATTTGTGCCCATCAGCGAATATACCCAAAAGTATATCAATATCTACCGTTTTAACGTGAGAACACATCAACCCATTCAAAAAAAATTTGAAGACATTTTATTTCTGAACAGGCGCGGAAAAGGATTGACAAGAGTGATGATTTTTCATATTATCAAAGATTTGATTGAGAAATCCGGTATCAAAAAAAATATCAGTCCGCATTCCTTGAGACATTCGTTTGCCACACACCTTTTGGAAAATGGTGCAGACCTTAGATCTATCCAAGCTTTGCTCGGGCATGAAAGCATTACTACCACAGAAATTTACTTGCATTTGGACAGAAAAAAATTGCATGAAACCTTGAAAAAATACCATCCCAGAGCATAGTCTTATAAAGAGACTTCTTTTTTTTTATGTTCACTTGCATCGCCTTAAAAAAAACTAAAAATATTTTTTTGAAAGCTTTGTATAAAATAAAATAGTTCATATATTTGCACGCCTAAACAAAACCGATCCGGTAGCTCAGTAGGTAGAGCATCTCCCTTTTAAGGAGAGGGTCCTGAGTTCGAGCCTCAGCCGGATCACTTTTTTTGAAATAACAAAACCGATCCGGTAGCTCAGTAGGTAGAGCATCTCCCTTTTAAGGAGAGGGTCCTGAGTTCGAGCCTCAGCCGGATCACAAAAAATTAAGTTAGGCAAATGCTTGACTTTTTTTGTTTTCGCGCACGTGGTGGAATTGGTAGACACGCTAGCTTGAGGGGCTAGTGACCGTTTAGGTCGTGCAGGTTCAAGTCCTGTCGTGCGCACTATATTTAAAAAAAATTATAAAATCAACAATTTTATTGTTCCGGCAGGTTTATTTGCAATCACTTCAACAAATCAGGACGAATTTTTTTGGTCAATTCAACTGCTTTTTCTTCTCGCCATTGTTCAATTTTAGCATGATTGCCTGACATTAATACATCCGGAACATCCATTCCTTTATATTCCGGCGGACGCGTATAAACCGGCGGTGACAATAAATTGTCCTGAAATGAATCCGTTAGAGCAGAAGTCTCATCAGAGATGGCTCCGGGAATCAATCGCACAACAGCATCAGTCAAAATAGCGGCCGGGAGTTCGCCTCCGGAAAGCACATAGTCTCCTACTGAAACCTCTTTGGTAACATACAAGTCTCGTATGCGTTGGTCTATGCCTTTATAATGCCCTGCCAAAATTATTAAATTCTTTTTTAAAGAAAGATGGTTGGCTATGGATTGATTAAAAATCGGCGCATCAGGGGTCATGAAAATGATTTCATCATAGTCTCTTTCTGATTTTAGTCGTGAAATCAGAGTGTCAATCGGCTCAATCATCAAAACCATACCTGCTCCGCCACCATATTGATAATCGTCAATTTGGCGATATTTCCCCTTACCGTAATCGTGTAAATCGTGCATGACAATTTCAACAAGCTTTTTGTCTACTGCACGTTTTACGATAGAATGCTGAAAAAAACCATCCAAAAGTTGCGGCACGGCACTGATGATATCAATTCTCATAATTCAATATTAATTGGTAGGACGAAAATACGGCATTTTGACTTCTTCAACAAATTTGAGTAGAAAATAATCAGTTCAAACATAAATCACTAAATTTGTGTCATAAGAAAAAAACTATGTCAAGAAAAAATTTTCAAGATTTAAAAATCCGCAAGAAAGAAATGCAAAGAAAGCTTTCTTTTTCTCATGAAAATTTTATTGCGGGAATTGCACCCAATCTGCGCGGACCTTACTCCACAATGTATGTTCGACGTCCTTGGACAATCAGACAATACGCCGGTTTTTCAACCGCAGAAGAAAGCAATGCTTTTTATAGAAGAAATTTGGCGGCCGGACAAAAAGGGCTCTCCGTTGCTTTTGATCTTGCCACACATCGCGGCTATGACTCCGACCACAAACGCGTGAAAGGAGATGTTGGAAAAGCCGGAGTTGCCATCGATTCAGTTGAAGATATGAAAGTTCTTTTCAATGGCATTCCTTTAGACAAAATGTCTGTTTCCATGACCATGAACGGTGCTGTTTTGCCCATCATGGCTTTCTATATCGTTGCTGCCAAAGAACAAGGCGTTGCTCCCGAATTGTTATCGGGCACCATCCAAAACGATATCTTGAAGGAGTTTATGGTACGAAATACTTATATCTACCCGCCTACTCCATCGATGAAAATTATTTCAGATATTTTTGAATATGTTTCCAAACACATGCCTAAATTCAACTCCATCAGCATTTCGGGCTATCATATTCAAGAAGCCGGAGGCACACCGGAAATCGAGCTTGCCTATACTTTAGCAGATGGGTTGGAATATATCCGCACCGGATTAAAAGCCGGAATGAACATTGATACTTTTGCGCCCAGACTTTCATTTTTTTGGGGAATCGGCATGGATCATTTTACTGAAATTGCCAAGATGCGTGCCGCCAGAATGCTTTGGGCAAAGATTGTGAAACAATTCAATCCTTCTAACCAAAAATCTTTGGCATTGCGCACACATTCACAAACCAGCGGTTGGAGTCTGACCGAGCAAGATCCATATAACAATGTTGTCAGGACACTTGTTGAAGCAACTGCAGCCGCCTTGGGCGGAACGCAATCTCTACACACCAACGCTTTGGACGAAGCCATTGCGCTACCCACTGATTTTTCTGCCGGAATTGCCAGAAATACACAAATATTTTTACAAGAAGAAACGCTGATTACCAAAACCGTAGATCCTTGGGCAGGTTCTTATTTTGTGGAACAACGCACAGAAGAAATTGCACAAAAAGCTTGGGCGTTAATCAAAGAAGTTGAAAGCTTAGGCGGCATGACCAAAGCCATTGAAAAAGGTATCCCAAAATTACGAATCGAAGAAGCTGCCGCTAAGAAACAAGCAAGAATTGATTCCGGAAAAGATGTGATTATCGGCGTAAATAAATATAAACCGGAAAAAGAAGCACCCATTTCCATCTTGGAAATCGATAATGAATTAGTCCGGAAAACACAAATTGAAAAACTGCAAGAGATAAAAGCCGGCAGAAACACGGATGCCGTCACGACAATATTGAAACGTCTGACTGAAGCCGCAAAAACAGGAAAAGAAAATTTACTATCTTTGGCAGTAGATGCCGCCGAAAAAAGAGCTACACTAGGCGAAATTTCGGAGGCACTGGAAAAAGTTTTCGGAAGATATAAAGCAAATATTCAAACCATTACAGGCGTGTATGCAAACGAAATAAAAAACGACAACTCTTTTAAAAAAGCCCGAGCTTTGGCAGACAGATTTGCCGAATCTGAAGGAAGAAGACCTCGAATCATGATAGCAAAAATGGGACAAGACGGACATGACCGCGGCGCCAAAGTAGTTGCCACCGCCTATGCTGACATAGGCTTTGATGTGGATGTCAGTCCATTGTTTCAAACACCGGAAGAAGTTGCCTTGCAAGCTGCTGAAAACGACGTACATATTTTGGGCATATCCTCTTTGGCTGCGGGGCATAAAACCCTAGTGCCCGAAGTAATCAATGAACTAAAAAAAATAGGAAGAGAAGATATTTTGGTGATTGCCGGAGGAGTAATTCCAAAACAAGACTATTCTTATCTTTTCGATGCCGGTGTGGTTGGCGTTTATGGTCCCGGAACAAAAATCAGTGAAGCCGCCATTGATATGCTAGAAATCTTGATTGAAACCCTTGGATAATTTTTTGGTTTATTCAAGACTACAAATCGATATAAAAAACTATCCAAAATCATTTTTAATCATTCTGATTTTCTTAAATTCGCGGCGTAATTAAAACGTAATTTTTATGAAAAAAACCGCACTCAATCATATACACAAAACTCTAGGTGCAAAAATGCTGCCTTTTGCCGGATTTGAAATGCCCATTCAATATGAAGGTGTCAATGCCGAGCATGAAACCGTCAGAACAAAAGTTGGTGTTTTTGATGTTTCTCACATGGGAAATTTTTGTGTAGCCGGAACACAAGCCTTGGATTTTATTCAATATATCACCAGCAATGATGCTGCAAAACTTCTGCCCGGAAAAATTCAGTATTCTTGTTTTCCAAATGAGCAAAACGGTATTGTGGATGACTTATTGGTTTATCAAATCAACGAACAAAAATATATGTTAGTGGTCAATGGCGCTAATTTGGAAAAAGACTGGGATTGGATTACTAGATTTGCCGAAAATTATGATATCAAATTAGAAAACAAGTCAGACCAATACAGCATTCTAGCCATACAAGGTCCCCGTGCTCCCGAATTGATGCAACAGTTGGCAGAAGACAAGGCTGATTTGAAAAACCTTAAATATTATACATGGACACGGGCAAAACTTGCCGGACATGAAAATATTTTGGTTTCTGCCACCGGATATACGGGAGAAAACGGATATGAAATCTATGTCAAAAACGAACTTGCCGAAGATATTTGGAAAGCACTTTTCAAGGCCGGAAAAACATTCGGACTAAAACCTGTTGGCTTGGGTGCCAGAGACACACTTCGTTTGGAAAAAGGATATTGCCTCTACGGAAATGATATTGATGATACCACTTCGCCTATCGAAGCCGGATTGGGGTGGATCACTAAATTTACTAAAGAATTTATCAATTCTGAAAATTTAAAAAGACAAAAAGAAGAAGGCACCAACAAAAAACTTATCGCTTTCAAACTCAAGGGAAAAGGCATTGCCCGCCACGGCTATGATATTGTTGACACCAACGGAAACAAAATTGGTATGGTGACTTCGGGCACTATGTCGCCCACGCTCAAAGAAGCAATCGGAATGGGATATGTTCCTACAGAAAAAGCAAAGTCAAGAAATGAAATATTTATCCAAATCAGAAAACACACGGTTCCCGCAGAAATTGTAAAACTTCCTTTTGTGTAAGATTTAAGGATAAAACATTGAAAAAAATAATTCGCATCACACACCCGACCTGATGGCTTCCACCGGATCCAATCTGGCTGCTTTCCATGCAGGCCAAAGTCCGGCAATGATGCCTATTGTTGATGAAATGACGATTCCCAAAAGCATATTCTGAAAAGTCAAAGCTATCGTGAAACTGTCCGCATAGTTTGATACGATTTTTGTTCCCAACCAAACTAACAGAATACCCAAAACCCCACCCAACAATGAAAGCAACATAGATTCAAAAAGAAACTGCCAAAGAATAAATGAATTCTTTGCACCTAAGGCTTTTTGAATGCCGATTTCATTGGTGCGCTCCTTCACTGAAACAAACATGATATTAGCAATTCCGAATGCGCCGATTAGCAAAGAAAATAAAGCCAAAAAACCACCGCCAATTTTCAAAACGGATGTCATCTTCTCAATTTGATCTTTAATGGAATTAATGTTATTGATAAAAAAATTATCGATTTCCGTAGGTTTCAATCTCCTGTAATTTCTGAATTTCACTCTGATGGTTTCCGTTAGTTTTTTAATATCAGCATCCTCCTTTGGCCCTACAATGATTGCAGTAGCAGAATTTTCTATCGAAACAATTGTCCGTGCAAAATTGGTCGGAATAAAAATCCTTGAATCGTTAGAAGGACCTACACTTTCTCCTTCTTTTTTAATCACACCTATAATTTTCAATTTCTTGCCGTAAATCCTGATTTTTTTTCCAATTGGATTTTCATTTTCAAACAAAGCCGTTTTGATTGCATTGCCAATCACCACAACCGGGCTGCCATGCTCGTCTTCAAATTGATTAAAGAATCTACCCGATTCAAAATCCAATTCCTGAATCAAAATAAACTCATGACCATCCGCCACAACTTCCACTCCAGATAAATCTTCTTTTCCTTGCACTTTAATCTTGGTTCTCGGCATAAAAATTCTCAGCGTTACCGCTTTGACCGGTTCATCTTTCAGCGTATGTTTCAAAAATTTATATTCATCTATCGTAGGAAAAGGAAAGTTTTTTCTTTTCCATCTGGGAATTCTATTATTTGGCGTAAAATTAAATTTAGTGATATAAAGCGTGTTCTGCCCGAATTTGTTCATAGAATCCATCACCGTATGGTTCAAAGCATCAATGGCAGAATAAATTGCCACAATCGAAAAAATTCCCACGGTGACCCCTAACAAAGAAAGGGCTGTTCTTAACAGGTTGTTTTTCTGAGCTTTAAATGAGAATTTGAAACTCTCGGATAAATTAAATAGAAAATTTTTCATCATTTCCTTTCATAAAAAGTAAGAATTCACAATTTACAAAAAGAATATCAGTTTATATCTACAAAAAAATATTTTTTTTGTAGCTTTGTGGACTATAATTGCATTCGCGATTTTACGTCACTAAAAAATAAACTGGGGAAATATGGGATTTTTTAATTTCTTTACTGATGAGGTTGCTATTGATTTAGGAACAGCTAACACACTCATCATACACAACGGGCAAGTCGTTATTGACAGTCCTTCAATAGTTGCCAAAGATATTCAATCAAACGAAATCATCGCTATTGGAAAGGAGGCTTCGCTCATGCAAGGAAAAACACATGAAAACATCAAGATTATTCGTCCTTTGAAAGATGGAGTTATTGCTGATTTTGAGGCTTCTGAAGAAATGATCAAGCGATTTATCAAAAGCATTCCCGCTTTAAAAGACAAATGGTTTCCGCCAAAATTAAAAATGATTATCTGTATCCCCTCAGGAATCACAGAGGTGGAAAAAAGAGCCGTTAGAGACTCCGCAGAAAAGGTAAACGCTTCTGAAGTGCTTTTGATT
>Ga0256846_1000275_pt1 | contig 22026 bp, 28 predicted proteins | sample TevniametaG_FD_189098 | JGI IMG/M metagenome (GOLD analysis project Ga0256846, IMG submission 189098) | Tube worm associated microbial communities from hydrothermal vent at the East Pacific Rise, Pacific Ocean - Tevnia | ecosystem: Host-associated > Annelida > Integument > Unclassified ...
GCACAGCAGTCGGTCCTTGACAAGGGACTTGCCTATAGGACAGCTACTGGACTTACCTTCCTCCCCTACTGGACTTCTCACATCTCCCTCTTACTTACTGGACTTACCCTCTTGACTTACTGGACTTTGGCTATATATTAACTAGGAAGCAGACATATGACTAATAAAAGAGAACACAAGAACAAGCTCAAGGCTATCTTTGCTGTTAAGCTGGGTAGGACTGTGAAGGATGTTAGTGAAGAGTATCAGGTTTCTTCGTCTACGCTTCGAAAGTGGGTGGCAGCATACCAACCATCAGACCCTAAGACCGTCAAGGCTTTGTTACTGGAGAGTATTGTAGGCTTATTGACTGCGGGGGATGTACAGGGCAGTGCTATTTCTGGTATTGTTAACGGTCTCAAGTTCTGTCTGGATGATACTACAGGTATGACACTGGAAGAGGTTATGAAGCTGGCTGATCAGGGTGATGAAGTCCAACTGGACTTTGATAACCTTCCTGACCCACCAGACGACCTCACTGCTTTAAGTATGGATGGGTTGGAATAGGTAGAGTCTGTAGGGTTTCTTCTCTGCTTGCAGGGATGGCTCAGGTTTGCTTTAATGGTGGGTCTGAGTGTAGTTGGTAAGGGTGGTTGGTTTTGAAGCGTTATAGGGCATTTATGAAGGTCGTTAGTTTAGTAGATGAATTACGTTACGTGTATATTAGTAGATGATGATGGACTTAAAGGAGGATGTCCTGTTATGTACGAGTTACTGCATTTCCCTGTAGACGAAGATATCTACGCTATTCAGCTAAGGATACCTAGACAGTCGTATCTCAAGATAGAGGGGCTGGTAGGAATATTGAAACAGATGCTTGATCAGGAGTTCCCTTCCGAATTTCCTCAAGAAGCATCAGACGCAATTGGTTTTATAAAGCCTGAGAAGAGTGATGAAGAAGAGAAAGAAGAAAGTATTGGGTCGCAACTTGATGCACCTGAACGAGAAGGTGAATGGGACTGGTAGCGGCCCACACAAGAATAAGAAGCGCTATAACCGTAAGCGCAAACATAAAGGAGCAAATGATGACTTATGAGTTTGTGTGTGAGAAATGTGGTGAGACTGTTGAGGTTGTGTGCCCAATGAGCGAACGTAATACCCCACGTAAGCACAGCAAGTGTGGTGGTAAGTTGGTGAGGGTGTACAGTCCTCTGCCTCATAAATGGGTTGACTGTGAATGGCCTGGTGGCTGGGCTAACAAAGGAAAAACTAAGGACCCTCACTAATATGAATAGACAACAAATTATCCAAACAGCTAAAGGTATTGCAAGATATGCAAGTAGTGTGGGGCGTAAGAAGGGAGACAAGGCTAACTACCTAGGCTATCAACTTCCTATATGTGGAAGGTTGGTGATGAATAAGTACAACGCCTTCAAGATGCCCAGACAGACTGGTAAGACCTGGACAGCCAGCTTCATTGCTGTGGCTTATCTGCTTAACGGTATAGACGTGCTTGTGGCCTACCCTAAACTAACTCAAGGCTGGGACATCCTGCTGTCCAAAATTAGAGATGTCTGTCTGATGTTGGGCGTTGGGCTGGAGAAAGCGTCTATCAACGGTATCGTCTGTTCAAACGGCGCTGCTGTCCACGTTGTCACTACACAAAAGGGCTTTGACTCTAACCGTGGTTATACAGCAGGCTGTCTGTTGGTGGATGAGGCACAGAACATGGAAGCCAACCTCCTCAACTCCCTTCTGTCAACAGTCACTGTGTATGCGCGTATGGACATGGAGACGGTCATCTTTATGGGTACGGGTGGATACAGAAACAAACTGTTGGAGACTTGTTGGCGTGAGAACGACTTCCAACTCACACATCTAATGCCTCACCACATCATTTCTATCGACCCTTCATATAAAGAAGTGGATGATGGATGGAAGAAGAAGCTTGGCGTTCAAGGATATAGAACAGAACAGCTATGTTTCATGGTTGAAGGTGGCAATAGCTCCATCTTCAAGCATATAGATGAACCATTGCCAGAACATCTGCGTGAAGGTGCTACTTTCAGGAATGTTGTAGGTATTGATGTTGGACAGAACCCTGACAGGACTGTTGTGATGTGGTGTAAGTATTATCCTGGTTCAATACCTCGTATAGAAGTAGTTGACAGCTTAAGGTTGGGCGACCCCTATCCAGTCCAGCAGGTTAGAATTGAGGAGTGGATAAAGGAGCGCAAGCTCAACAACGCACCTATTGCTGTAGAAGTTAATGGTATTGGAAGGGCTTTGTATGACTATTTAAGTCTTCAAGACCTTGCTGACCCAGAACCTATTACAAGGGTAGGGAAGTTTCATATTGGTGCGGACAAGAGGGATATTGTGTATAGGCTCCAGACATACGACTACAAGAAAGCCATCCATTTTACCGACGAAAAGACTCGCAATGCTGTATCCGGGCTAATATCGTACACTGATGACAATGGAAAATGGAAATGTGACCATAGCGACTATCTATCTGCACTAATAGCAGCATCAACTAGAATTGGGCGCTGGGTTTGTTGATAGGGTATAATATATTACGCTATGCTAATAAATATAGCCCGATCTTGGGTTATATGAATAATGCGTAGGAGCTAACAAATGAAGGACTTTATAACAGGCAGAGAATTATATTTAATGTCTATTCCTGGAGACTGGAACAAGTCTGCTGTCAAACAACTGAATGACGGGGTTATTAGTGGTTTGGTTACAGATATAGGTCTTAGAGACTATAATTTTCTAAATAAGCTATCTACTGAGTTACTTATTGAGGGTTCTTTGGTGCTTGTTGACAGACAAATAGCCGAAGGACAGGTTTTATACGTAGAAGAAATTGACGAGGTTGAAATTGCCTATCAAGTCTTCATGGATAAAAGCATAAGATATTTGAAAGTTTGGATAAAGGGGCCTGAGAACACACAAGTAAGTGTTTATCCATGTCCGTTGAGTTTTAAGCGACTAAAAGAACTAAAAGAAGAACTGGAAAAGAGTCAATATCTTGATACTTATTCTATTCCTTCTTCGAGTGTGCTGATAATTGACAATGGGTACGGAATTTTGGTTCCTGCTCAGGGGACTTTAGATCGACTGGCAGAACTTAGTAAAATGTTGAGTGAAAGTGTCTCAGAGAATGCATTGAGATGGTTTGTAAGTAGTTATGCTGCTGATATTGATGAATTAAACGCTGTATATGGAAGCAAAGGGCCATTTGGAACTATTCCTTCTGGATCTAGCTTTGAACATATGTATGACAGTGCGTATACAAACGATATTTTCAAACAGATAGATGTGTTGGTGCCAGCTTTTAAGGAAATGACCAGTAACTTTACCGTTATTCCTGGAGAAAGTGGAATTTCAAGATATTTAGGAATGACTGGATATGTTAATAAGGTTACTTATATACAGAAGATATGCGTAAGCGTATTTGGGGAGTTAGGGGTAGATATATCCTTCGAAAACGTCGTTCTTGATGCCCTAAAACGGCAAATTGACGCTTAATAAAGTAGATGGGGTATAGTAGTACTAGACTACCGAGTCTTTAAACCGAGAAAGCTTACCCTGGCTTAAAAAAACAGGAGGGACATTTCGATGCCCAATGAGAAAGTAACAGTTGAAAATACTGACGAAAACATCAAGCCTGATGACACTACCCAGGAGACTGGAGGGCAGGAAGTATCTGCCAAGGCCGAAGAGAACATTGCCAGTGAAACCGGCATGTCTCAAGAAGACATTGATAAACGTTTAGGTTATCTTCTTCGTAAGAGAGATGTTGAGGCAGCTACAAAGTTGCTGAAAGAACATAACAAACCTGAACCTGTAGATATGTCTAAGTACGTTGAGAAAGAGAAATTTGATGCCCTGTTTGAGCTTTTCGAAAAAGCACAAGAACAACAGGAAGTCAAAGAGAGAGAGACTGCCAAGGCAGCTATTGTCTCCCAGTACGGGTTGACTGAAGCTGATGTTGAGCTTATTGACGATGATGATGTTGAGAAGTTTGAGAAAAGGGCAGCAGCTCTCGCAGGTCGTCAGAGCAATATGGCCAAATACAAGGCTGTAAGTACAAAGGTTCCTGATGACCTAAAGAATAACGAACTGGCCCAACGTCTATTGCGTGGTGGCTAGTTAGATAAGGAGAAATAAGATGGCTAACGCTTATCCCGTAATGAATGCCACTGAGAACCTCATTCGTGAAATTAGTGGTACAAAGAATTGGTTGATGGGTCTTGAAGGAAAGGCTGATGTCCGTTGGGACAGTTCAACCATTATGCCTGGTGACTATACAGTTGTGGTCGTTGATAACGCTACTGCTAATGTAGCTAACAAGGCTTCTACTTCTGTGGTTGCCGATCAGGGTGTTCGTCACAACGCCACTGTCACTACCAAGAACTACTACCAACCAGTTAAGATGTATGCTGTAGAGATGGAAACTGCTATCCGTAACGGTACTCTTGACCAGTATACGATGAAAGACATCGCCAAGCAGGTTGACGCCGTAATGAAGGCTACTTCAACCACCATTGTAGATGCTCTGTCTGACGGTGCGCTGACCAAGACTGCTACGCTGGCTAATGGCAACACTAACTTTGCTGCTGGTACAGAAGCCAAGCAAATTGCCAACATGGAAAAGTTTGGTTCTGTGTTTGGTCAAGTTGTGGCTTATAATGATGGTATGCTACCTGACTGGGTTATCGCTCAGACGACTGCGTATGGTAACCTTGCAACTTACAGCATGAATGCTGCTCGTGGTATTGCTCGTACCCCTAACGGTCCGACCGCATTTGAAATTCTGAGTGTTCCAATGTACTCTCAGCCAAACGGAACCAATACCAAATGGGGCGCTGCTTCAAAACCTTGCGTACTGATGGGTTCTAACAGACACATCATCTTTGCAATGCGTAGTGCTTCTGCTGGTGTTGAGTTTATGTATGACACCGCCGTTGGTGCTTGGGTACTTCCTATTGATATCACCATTTCTTATGGTGTGGACTTTACTTCTTCTACAGGGCTTGCTCTTGGTATCGGTGAAGTCATCAATGGTGCAAGCTAGACGTTCATTCGTTGCTTTCTGGGGGAGAGCTTCCGGGTTCTCCCCAAACTACATAGGAGAAATATATTATGGCTACAAGTTTTCTTACACAATTGGTAGAACTAGCCTATGATGCTGACATGAATGAGTCTGCTTATTCTGGAGTTATTTCTGTTCCTGTGTATGGGCCTGCTTACGATGTTTATAAGTTTCAGCCAATTAAGGACCCTGGTTTTAAGGGTCGAGCAAGGGATGATGCTAATAGGTTTGGCGCTGCATGGGCGGAATTCAAGTTCTATATGGAAATGGGTGGCTTTGACGAATTCGATGATGGTGGAACGGAATACAACCCGCCTGTTTGGGGTCGTCTATGCAAAGCTATGGCGATGAAAGATACCGACGGTACTGCTGATGGTAACTGGGCATATGAAGTGGATGACAAAATTCACCTTTCTGATGATACAGTTCATGTTAGCGAGTTTCTGAACCCTCTAACTTCCATCGTGAATATTGATGGGTACTATTTCGCTATCGATAAGGGTGTGATGAATGGTACTTTCAGTATGGATGTAGATGAAGGCCCTCCAAGGCTAACTATTACCTCTTACATGGGTAATATCTACAAAGATACTAGCAATAACTATTATTGGTATCCGACCACTGATGTTCCTGCTGGTATAGGGTCTGTAACTGAATACCTGCCTCCTCGTCCTGTCGATGCTGCTAATGCCACATTGACTCTGTCTGTTGTGCCAAACGATGGGACTTATACTCCTGTTGCAGTGACTGGGATATGTCTGAGACGCTGGGAGCATAACGTAGGTAACCAAATTGGTAAACAAAGCTGTATGAATGAGAGGTTCAAGCGTGGACAGTTCTTTATTCGTAACCAGAACGACAATAAGGCTACCCTGGTAGTGAAGGTCCAAGACCCTGGAACTTATTCTGCACCTGCTACCTTCAACCCTTACAAAATGGTTGAAAACCGTGATATGATAGACTTTAGTTTGGTTCATAATAGCGGTGTAGCAAATGAAGAAATTACCTTTATCTGTGACTACTATATCAGTGAAGTAGTTGGCGTAAAAGACGATGGTGAGGGTGTTCTTGAATACACTCTGACCCTCCAACAGGCCAGCTTGACTCCTGATATGAAGAAAGCTCAGTATTTAAAGATAAGTGTTACTTAGGGAAAGAAGATAATGGCAGTAACTGTTAGAACAATTTATGAAGAAGTTTGTGATGCTGTTAATTTTAACACAACTACAGATACTGACTATACTGCTGGAGTGGCTGCTGCCCAGACTTACCTAACAAAAGCACTCATCAACAGACTTACCTTTAACCGTATCCTTGGCTCCGAGACCACGTATACGGTACAGCTTAGAGGAGACAACTTTGACTTCGATGGTGGTACACCAGAACTGTATCAACTTTTCGCTTCCCAAAAGAGGCGATACGAATACTGGTTGTCTCCCTCTTTCTCGGTTGAAAGCAACGTAGACTACGTTATCAACGCCAGTGGGTCTCTAGAAGTAACTAGTGCAGTTAAAGACAGCAGAACTTCAATTACTGTAAGTGCTGTACCGGTAAACTTTGCCCTGCTGATGGTTGATATCTTCAGATATCTCGCTAACCATGCTTCCAGAGAAATTGCTCAAAGTATGGGTAGTGTAAGTGTCACACCCGCTACGGTAAGACAGGAACTGATGGCCCAGGCTAGCTTTTGGGCCACAGAACACTATAACGGTATGTAGAGGTACCAGTTATGTCCTTGAAATTCAAAGTAAGATGGGACGGGCCTCTTAAAATAGCATACATCTTTCCGATAAATAAGCTGAAGAAAAGACTAAAAGCTCATATTCAGCAACAATTCAAAAGTACCGGAAAGCTTTTCTCTTCCTTTACGTTTAAAGCTAAAGCAAAGGGAATTGATGTATCTTCTAACGCCCCCTATGCAGCAGCACAAGAGTTTGGTGCTGATATTCCTGCGAGGTACCCTAAGAAGGCAGCAGCTCTACGTTGGGAACAGGCAGGAAAGGTAGTGTTCTCTAAGTATGCGAAGGCATTCAGGTTGAGAGAGAGACCATATATGAGACCTGCTCTTGAAGAATTCTTTGATAAAGACGTAGAGGTAGCACCAAAGGACTAATATCATGGCATTAAATAGTGTACAACAGAAAATTGTGAAAGGAATGTTAGACGAGGCTGTAGCTCGTACTGCGTTGAAGATAGCGGTTTATAATAACACTGACAACTTTTCTCGTAACCAAATGCCATGCGCACAGATGACCTACGATAGTGGAGACCCTCGTAGTATCGTCAACAAACAGAAGAAAGACATGGTAATGCATCAGGTATGGGCTATTTATGGCCGTAACCCTGATGAAGTAGCATTTATCACGGAACAATTGATGTTCCTCTTTTATGTTCCAGCCGTTAGAAACGACCTGGAAGCCCTTGGGTTTGTAGGGTATGAACTTACTAATTTGGTCCCTGCCCAGTATATGGATGAGAAGGACCTGTCTGGTGGTGTGCAAGCCATCATCGAATTTGACGTCAGAATGGAAATAGTTAACCCGTTTCTGACTTAGGAGCAAAGTAATGACTAAGAAAGCGACAGCTAAGAAGACAGCAACTAAGAAGGCAGAAAAGAAGTTTGTGTGGAAGAAGGGTCCACGCACCGAAAAACTAACATTTGGTGACGGTGACATCATCATCACTATTAGAGGTTTAACATATAGAGAATGTCTTCATGTTGCACCAATGGAAGGTTTTGACAGTAACTTTTTCACTCTCCGTATGGGAATAGTAAATATTGAGGGCCTGACCTTCGAGGAAGACGGAGAAACTGTCGAATATAAATTTGAATTTGAAGACTATGACTGCAATGGGAAGATCGTCAAGATACTGACAGAACAGTGTTATGAAGAAGTTATTGAACCTAATGTTGTTATTGTTAAACAACTATTGGCTGCTATTATAGATCTTACACGGATGACGGAAGAAGAAGCCGAAAGCGTCCGGTTATTTCGTTCGAAGGGGTGAGTTAAAATGCACCCCGAAGTGTAAGTGTAATGGTGGAGAGGATGAGAGCTGTTTTGTTTGTAGAGCGTTTAACCACACTTATGGGTTAGAAGGGGGGTGTCCATATTTCAATGAGGACATCAACAGGTTGAATTGGCTCAAAGGCTTTTTTAACCATTACGAGAACCATTGTGTCGAGTTTATGGATATGCCAAATTGGTATCAAGAAGCATTGGGAGTAGTAAGGAATGAGGTTAATACTATTCTTAAACAAAGACATGCCAAAACAGAGGGATAATTATGTCAGATAGAAAATTTATTATTAAGGCACTTATGGACACTAGAAATGTCGAAAAGGGCTTTGATAACATCAAAAAGAAAGGAGGAGGTATTGGCAAGAGCATTGGCTCAGGACTGAGTTCTGTAGCCAGTAAATTTGGAGCTATAGCCATTGGCGCTGCTGCTGCTGCTAGGACTGTGAAACTGGCAGGTGACGCTTTTAAGGCATGGGTTGGGGAACAAGAAGCCATTAACGACCTAAATGTCGCCCTTCAGAGCACAGGTCAGTTTTCAGAACAAGCAAGTATCAAATTACAAGATATGGCTGGGGCTATTCAGGATACTACAACTTTTGGGAACGAAGCTATTCTGTCTTTCCAGGCCCAGGCCATTCAATTGGGGACTTTGACTGACGAGACGGACGAGGTAGTCAGAGCCTCTATGGGTATGGCTAATACTTATAAGCAAAGTGTACCTGAGGCAATGAAAGCTGCCACTAAGTTTCTGAACGGGTATAGTGACACCTTAGGAAGAACCGGAATTAAGGTCAAAAAGGGTGCAGATAGACAGGAAAGGCTTAATGCCCTTGTTGAGGCAGGAGCAGTAGGTTTCGCTAATATTGAAGGAGAAGCAAAAACATTAACAGGTGCCCAGAAGAGGTTAAATAATGCATGGGGCGACTTTCTTGAAATTTTGGTGGATGCTACAGGAATATCAATGCCTGCAACGGTAGTTGCTATAGACGGAATTACAGATGCTATAAATGCTCTTGGTAAGGCCGTTAAAGAGAATACCAATGAAATGGATGAAGACGTAAACCATACCTCAAGAGCTTTTGGTGATGCTTATCGTGCAATTGGGTTTACCATTTTAGGAATAGTTGCAGAATTCTCATTAGCGGCTGTTGGAGCTTCAATATTATACAAAGAAGTAATTTACGGTGGGATAAAAGTTGATCAGGCATTTATCGCTGGTTTGAGAACAATGTCTTCTGCATTTCAATATAGTATTAACGTATTAATTGATGGATGGAATGTTACTGCTAGAATAATTGGCGCACCAGTTATGACTCATGTTTCCTTTGATACATCAGGACTAGATGCTGCCGAAGATAGGTTTGACTATTTTGCTGAAGTTATTGGAGAGTCTCTACAAGACTCTAAAGACTCTTTAGGAAAGCTGATAGCAGGACTAGTAAAGGCTGGTATCGAAATAGGGAAAACGGCCAACAAAATGAATAGTCTTTCTAGTGCCGATAATAAGACAAATACAGGTAACAAGATAGATATCGACGATGACACAGAAGGAAGTACTTCTTCCAAGAGACCTAAGCCTCAAGGCCCTACGGGGAAACAGATAAAACAGGTGAACGATGCTGCTGAAGATCTTACTGACACTATTAAAGAAACTGGTACTGCTGCTAAAGATCTTGCTGATACCCTTAATTCCCTGCCTACCGATATCACTGTTAATATAGATCTTAATGTTGCTTCTGAACGTTTTAAAACTTGGGTAAAGAGTATCCGTAACTATTTCGAAAAATTTAAGGTTGGTTTTGTTACTCAAATTAAACAAGCTCTCGAACCTGACAAAGGGAAGTGTGAGAATTGCGATCAAGAAGCTTCTTCAACAACCGAAGATAATGAAGAAGCTATCTCTAAAACCCAAGAAAAGATGACAGACCTAGGCATGAGCGCAGGAGAGTCTATTGGTAAAGGCTTCATGGAGAATGACTGGGGGGCGTTGGGTAGTTTGGTAGGAAAAACTCTTCAAGACTCTATTGCACAAGCCACCCAAGGTGGTACGTTTGGTGGTGGTTTCGGAGGAGGTCTTGTTGGTGGGCTTCTATCCTTCGGTATTGGTTCATTAATTAGTGGTATTTTTGGAGGTGGAGGAAACAAAGGTTCGGTTTCTGATCCTATCTATACTTACGAAACCAACCAAATTAAACCTGAAGACATTGTCACTGCCTTCCTCACCGTATCACAGAGTGCTCAACAGAGGGCCGCAGGAAGAGGTATCAGTAACCTCCAGGCAATGATAGCTGCTCAAGGTGCTACCGGAATTGGAGTATAGCTGGTTCTGTGGTATGATATAGTATCTTGGTAATGGAGAAAAGAGTAATGAGAGTTATCCTTATAGTAATTTTAATGGTAGTTTTGATGATAAGTGTGGGGTGTAGAGGAAAAGGGACAGGGAAATTACCAGACCGCCCAGGACAAAAGAAGACAGCAATAACCCACAACCCAAACAGTATTAGTACAACAGATATAGAGAAAGGAGCAGAGACATGTCCGGGGATCTAAAATTTACAGTAGTACAACCCTATCCTGAAGATGATGGTGCTGTGACAACTCCTGCTGGAGGTGGATGGACTCCTGGTACGTTCTCTTTTAAGGTGTCAGTGCTTTATTATGATGATGACGAGACAGACATTGACAACTTTGGGGTTAACAGGGGAACAGTGGCGGCCTGGGAAAACATTTCTGTAGCTAGTGGCGATAAAGTTGTTATCCCTGTAAAGATAGATACCACTCGTTCATTCAAATTCGTGGTGTGCTTCCAGAGCGGAGCAACGTACAATGTCTCGTCTGCTGGAAACAAAGCAAAAGATGGGTTTGTAACCTTTACCCAAAGTTCGGCAACAGAATACGAAATTACAGTTATTTCAAATGCTCTCCCTCCTAGGACTATTACTTTTGGTGCGTCAGCAACGACTCTGGAGTTCTCTTCTCCAGCATATATGTCATTTAGTGGGAGACAAATGCATGTTACAGATGCTTATGGAAATGTCATTCAGAAAAGTCTCCAAAATATAGACAGAAGTCTTGAGACTATAGATATTGTTTATAGCAGTGTATTGTCTATCCCTTCGAGTGGACTAAATACTCTTCATCAATGGAGAAAGAAGCAGGTATATCTTAAATTAGAGAATACATCAGGGGCAACCTCTCCATTATTGCCGGTTTGTGGAGTAATTGGGACGATGTCACAGATAGATACCAGAACTCAGAACGAACAAGAGACTCTTTCCTTTATAGTTGATAAAGAGGGGGTTACATAATGACTAACGAACTTATTATTACTAATACAGACGGAATTATTAGGCGTGTAGCACCAGAGACGGTTGAATTAGTTCAAGAAATTAATGACCCTGCTGTGTTAACGTGTAAGTTTACTTCAGGTCTAAGTGTTTACTCTTTAGACACCAGCTCTAACCCTGTTCGTATAAACTCAGAGGTGAAGCTTAGCAGAAATGGGGTTCAGGAATTTGAAGGCAATATTGTATCTATTTCTGAAGAATTAAATGGTGAGGGAGTTTGGGAAATTACGGTTGTGGCTAACGATAAGCTCTGGCAAGGTCGTGGGACTAAGGCTAGCGTATCCGGGAACACTACTTGGGAAGTTAGCACACCTACTGCCGATAGTACATCTTCAATTTCCAACGCAGATGCTAAGCCTTATATTCGCTATCCACATTGTGGAAAACCTTGGAATATCTTTAGTTCTGACTTCTTTCCTTATATCGATAATACTGACTGGGACGATAGTAATGCCGTATGGCTACCTCTTGGGTACACTTCTTCTGACTGGGAAGGTTATCCTTCTGTTCCTTTAAGCGACACTGTATATGACACTCTTATTTGGGGAGGCATATATTCTGCCACTATTACGCTGGACGTTCCGAATAGTGAAGCCATCATCACATGTGATATAACAGGCAAGACTGAGGTCGAGAAAGAGGTAATTGAGGGAGAATATGTTCTTATTGATGGTACAGGTCGTTACGACTATGCTCCATATAGGGTCAAGATAGGAAGCAGAAGTGTAACCGGGACAACTTTAACTTTTAGAATAGAGGACATTACAACTATCCCATCGGCAACTGTTGACTTTAGACCACTAACTATAAAATTAGATACTTCTGCTGGGGGGATACCTCCAGCTAGATATGGGTTATTGGACGATGAAGTTATCCTGTATGATGGATATGATGCTGATGACAGTGGCATCTGGACTCTCCAGTCGGTTCATAGGAAGACCCTTGAAGAACTAACTCTTTCAAACAATGGTAAACATTATCTTAATAATAAATACGATGCCAGTATCTCTGGTGGCAACGTGTTGATCACTAATGGTGATGAATATGACATTACTGTTAGCCAGAACGCCCTATTCCCTCCTGGAGCGACCGTACAATTTGATGTAGATGGGTACACCGCTGACTACACTATTGCTACTTCTAGCTGGAATGGAACAACCAACACTACCACTATTACCTTAACGAGCACTCCTCCTGTAGGTTTAACTAAGGTGCAGACTCGTAATAGGTTTATCGCTATTCGTCCTCAAAAGATAGCTCCTGGTGAGTTCAGGTTTGAGGGACTTGCTGACTCACAATGGAACCTAGTTAAAGAAGCACAATACAGTATTGACTATGAGAATGGGATGATAAACACCACTCTTATCCCTTCAATTTTAGGAATGTGTCTTAGGAACACTTGATCTGGGTATGCGTCGGACTGGCGCTATAAATATCGATACTATGACGAATTGAACGCTAATGCGTTAACTATTGAAGAGGTAATAGAGACAGTTGTTGGGGAAGATGTTAACAATGGTGGCTGGGGTTTAAATTCTAGCGAAGTCAATATCTCTGGGCTTGATGATAAAATTTCCAAAGCCGGAAGCAAAGAGCCTCAACTTACTTTTGAATTTATCGATGACTTTCTTTCAGAGCTAGGCCTTTCCGGAAACGAAGGCATCATCGGATATTACTGGGACAGCAAGAATAGAACTTTTAATGTTTCCCAAATTTCACAAGCAACTACAGCAAGTAATACTTATAAACAAGCTCTAGTTGTAGAGAAGTCCTCTGTGATGGACGAAATTTATTCTGGTATTATTGTCAATTATGAACTGCCTACTGTATTAAACTATACCACTTTATTCTTCTGGGCACCAGACAATAATGTTTATGATAATACCAGCGGAACATTAAATGGGGTTCAACCTCTGCGCATGATGGTGCTACCACAGGAAGGTGGTGGTGATCCATGGAAGAAATTCGTCTTTTCAACAACAGATCCTGAAGCTAACCATGTTCTTGTTCCAACTGGGCTAATAGCTGACAACCAAAACACGACAGGCTTTGGACTGGAATATGGCCTGGTCCCTGGAAGTACGGCCCCTCAGAACACCTATACTTATTTTGTCTGGTTTGACGAACCAGGTTATTATTCGGGTGTTGCATGTGGAACTAAGAACATTGACCATATTAAGGCTGTCATCGATATTAGAATGAGGACTAGTGACTCTACATACACGGGAGACTTCTCATTAGATATCGAAGTAGTTGGGTTTACTGCGTTCATCTCTCCTGATCTGAATAACGATACCTCTACAGATGTTGCCCCTATACCTGACATGAATACAGAAGTGTCAATTCCGGGGATGAGGTATAGGTTGGTAGGAGACAGTGACACTTCTGGGGTTAAAGAAATTGTTCTCGAAGTTGAAGATCTAAATATGGATCTGGCAGCTATTTGTGTAAAGTACAATGCTTGCCCACTTGATGCTATAAATGTTCATGTGTCTAACACTTTCTCAAGACTGAAAGAATTAGTAGTAGAAGAAGGAAGAACCAGAAGTGAATTTGTGAGAATTGTAGACAAAACAGGAGATGGTAACTCTCGCACCCTGTACGCTCCCGAGTCTTATTCAAGACTTGTCAGCGATACCTATAAAATTAAAGAAATTGATGCCGGTGTCGTGACTCAGGGTGCAGCTATCTCTATTGGCAGAGCTGCCCTCATTCAAGCACTGGTAATTGAAGACAGTAGAGAGTTTGTTATACAACTTGAGGAAAGAGATAACCTCCCTGAGTTATTGTCAACAGTCAGAATTCTAAATAGTAATATTGACTATAGTGGAGTTGTTCTGTCTAGAGAGTATCGTCTTGAACAGGGAGTAGAGAGCGTGGTTCTTCTACTTAAAGACTTCTCAACATCAGTTATTGCATAGGAAATAAATTATGTCATTGTTAGATAGATATAGCAAGAATACAATTAAGAGGCTCTTCGAGACCATGGAACGGGTTGCTGAGAGGAAGGTAAAAGAAAGGAAAACCACCTATCAGTCAGGGTCTGGTATTTCAGGGTCATCTTCCAATGCTCCTGGCAATGCAGGGGTAACCTCTTTAGCTAAAGAGGGAGAGACTGGCTTAGTTGGAGATGTGACTCTTTCTGAAGGACTTAATGTAGAACTTACTCAAGACGGACAAGATATAGAAATTGCTGTATCTGAGAATTTAGTTGATATTTCATCTATTCAATTTGACTTGACTCCTGCTATATCTTCAGCAGAAGGAAAATTGTACTGGAATGATGACGACAAAACGCTTAACCTCGGGTTAACTGGTGGTTCAGTGCTTCAAATTGGGCAAGAAATTATAATTAGAGGGAAAAATGTCTCTGGCTCGACTATAAATGACTCAAGTGTTGTCTATATCAAAAGCGCTACTGGTGAATTTCCTGATATGGATCTTGCCAACGCTTCTAAAACCAGTGGAAGTATGACACTTGCTGTAGCTACACAAAATGTCAACAATAATGCTTATGGATATTTTACTACATTTGGTTTAGTTAGAAATATTAACACATCCTCATGGTCAGCAGGAACAGAACTTTTCCTAGATGATACAAACGGTGGTTTAACTTCAGACAAACTTTCTCACCCAAACTTTCGTATTAAAATTGGACATGTTGTCAAAAGTCATGCCACTGAAGGTTCTGTCTTTGTTTCTATCCAAGGCTCCCAATGGCTAAAGCGTTTCCAGGCTATGAGAGAACCTACTGGGTTTGACTCTGATCAAAGCCAGTTAAGAGGAGACATTTCGTTTGTAAACAGTACTCGTACCTTCACTATTGAACCCCAAAGTGGAGAAACTTATTACAATTACTGGGTAGCTGGTAGGGAATACAAAAAGACCAGTGGTGAAACCCTTGTTATCACAGATGTGGAAGGTTCTCATTGGCTTTATTATGATGCAAACACACTTACTGAAAAGGTCAACCCCTCTACAGAAGAAGAAGACGATATTATTCGTACAAAAGCTCTTGTAGCATTCATTTATTGGGACGCTACAAATAATGAGTACGTTCTTTTCAATGATGAGAGGCATTTGACTCAGATGGATGGCTCAACTCATAGTTGGATACATTTCCTTCGTTCTGCACAATGGAAAGAGGGTGGGGCACTAAATGGGTTTTCTATTGGAACAGGTAGTTCCAATTCAGACGCCCAATTTGGATACAGCACAGGAATTATTTCTGATGAGGATATTGACAGTACCGAAACTAATATATCTTCCACTACAGGAAATGAAATTCTTTATAAAAGCAGCAGTAATTGGCGTAGGACGACCCAAACTGGCTATTCGGTACTAACAGACGTAACTGCTGGTATTGGGTCCACAGGGCGTCTCGTATACAACAACAGCGGGGCTTTAGCTGTCGTAGGGAATAACGACTATGTATTAGCTCACATTGTTCAAACTACAGGGGTTACTTCGGGTGAAAGGGTTTTCTCAATTATCGGACAGGCAACCTATGGAGATATTCTCTCTGCCAGAGCTGGTGCTGAAGTTGAGCGTAAAAGCTTAATTCTTTCTGGGTTACCAGGACCTGAAGTTGTATTCTTGGGTACTGTTATCTTCCAAACTTCTAATGGCTACTCAAATGCTGTCAAAGCACGTATCCGAGAAGTAGAAGGTAGTGTTAATTATATAGACTGGAGAAGTACTCCAGCTTCTCCTGGTGCTGGCTCCATAAGTCATCCTAATTTGGCAAACTTGAATGCTGGGTTTAGGAAGACGGGTGGACATGACTTTGTCTGTCAACGCCATGAAGCAGCTACAAACCCTACCGTAAACGACGACTTCCCAAACTTCGACGAGGGAGATATCTGGGTTAATACTACATCAAACATAGCGTTTATATGTGTTGATAGTACTGATGGGGCTGCTGTATGGTCCGCTCTTGGTGGTTTCTGGAAACGTACAGGAACTATTCTAAGTCCATTAAATACCGGTGATAGTGTAGAACTAAATGGTACAGCCACTACGGGAAGTACTCTGAAAGTTGTCCGTAACCAGTCAACTGCTAATGCTGCTGTTGTTTATATTCATCAAGATAGCGCCACAAATGGTTATCCTGCTCTTGCTATCCTTCAAGACGGAACTGCTTCTGGCAGTGAAGCTATTGAAATTAAAACTAACGGTAACAATGCTCGTGGTATTAATATCCTTACCCTTGGTACGCTTGCCAGAGGTGTTCAATGCACTACTTCTGGAGATAATGCTGATGGGTTTTATGCTGATGTCACTGGGAGTGGTGCAAATGGTATTCAATGTGTCATTAGTGGAACCTGTCTATCGGAAAATGATACCTATGGTGGGAAATTTACCAGAATAAAGGCTGGGAGATATGCAGACTTTGACGAGTCTAACAACTCTCCACTCGCATCCCCTCCGGAGAATGGAGACGTAAGAGTTGTTGCTGGTGACGATGGAAGAATGTATGCCATTAACAACGCAGGAGACTGCCATGATCTTTCATGTCTATCAAAATTTAGCCACCCTGCCTGGATAAATGCCCAAAACTCTAATGCTGGTAGTACCTGGGACGCAGTTTCATACGGTACTCCCTCTGTCCTCCCTACAGTTACTGCTTCTCAGAGCGCTATCTTTGACTGGACCAACGGGGCTGCTAAAGACAGCTATGGACGCTGGACATGGACTGCCAGTTATAATACTGAGAGTTATACACAGGCACAAATTGCTGTATGGACCCCGTTTAGGAGATATTCAGACGATGACATTTATTACACATTGTTTGATAATGCTCATATTGTAGTAAGGGTCAGAGTTAGGGTTAATGACGTAAATTACTTCGATAACCTCTATGTTATTCTGAATGACGTTAATGCTTCAGACAACTATGTTAACATCGCCACTAAAAGAGATGTTCTAGGGAATATGAGTAGTAATACCTGGTATGAGGCAACACTGACCGTCAATGCTGCTGGTACTGACGTTGGAGGATGGGAAGATGCTCTTAGGGCTGGGATATGGGCGCGTGGTAAATTATTTAAAAATGAGACAGAGGAGGCCAAGACTGTAATTGATGTTGAGTGGATAAGTATCGAGTTATGGTCAGACTAGCATTAGTTAGAAGGTAAAAAGTAGAGGTTCTAGTCATTTAGGAGTTAATATGTACATTCAAACAGAAATTATAGAACAAGCAACAGGATACACTCAAAACGTACAGGATATGGGTTTTGCTCTTGCGACTGGTACCGTTATGGTATTGGTTCTTATTTCCCTTCTGGTCGCATTTGTAAGGAACACCCTCAATAGACAGAGAGAAGACTATAGGAGTCTTGAGTCTTTGATCAATGACCTTAAAAAGAGCAATGAAGAAAACAGTGAGAAAATATGCGATAATGTTACCGAATTAAAAGACCGTCTTGGTCCATTATTTACTGGTATGAACATTATTATCAAACGAGAACTTAACGGGAGTTATGATGAACAGAAAAAACGCAAGACGTAAAATGGTTGACGCTCATTTTGAAGCATCTACTACAGAAACAAGGAACCTAGTTATTCAGCTACTGATGAAAGAGAAGGGCTGTTCAAAAGAAGAGGCAGAAGTATATCTGAGACAAGATATAGAACAACAAAGATAATTCTTACTATTGCTTGCTCCTCCAAGATGACAAAAGGCCCCTTAACTGGGGCCTTTTGTTTAAGGAGGGTATTTGAGTGATAGTTTTGGGTTATTCTTCTTTTAGGTCGTCTTCTTGCCCTTCTGTCACAAAAGCATTCTGTGTTTCATGTTCAGCAATTACCTCATTATCGAAATTCAACGATATGGCTAGGGTAATTTCTGGGACTTTTGTCAATTCACCCCTTTTAACACGCCCATATAGATAATTTAGCATGATATCAAGAAGTTCGTCTCGGTCTACTTTAAGCATTCTATCCAGTTCGGGAACAACAATAGTTGCTACATCCTCATTATACCTAGTTTCGTAGCTATTCCCGTTGTGGTTGATGTACATTTTATAGTTCATTACTTTGCTCCTTTTAGAATTTGTTCACGACGTTCTTTCCGTGACATGCTTTTGGCTTTGTGTTCTTTGCTTTCGTATTCATGGGCCTCACGCCACTCTTTGGTTACTTCCCTGCGTTTCTCGCTCTCTATAGCTGTTTTCTCAGCTACACAGAAACGACACATAGCACAGAGACCGTCGTATCGTGAGGAGTCTTTGTGAAAGTACATGGTGCTTCTGGTGACCCCACACTTATAACAGCGCTTCTCACTGTGGAAACCACGATACATGTCGTGGACCATCTTTTGTATCTTCTCCAGATCCTTATCATCAATACTTGCAATAAGTTTCTCTAGGAATTTGACGAAAATTTCGGCTTCTTCTTCAGGAATTTGTTTAACCTTGGTTGTCATTACTTTCCCTCCAGGACCATCATAGCCCGATCATATAGGTCTTTTTCTTCTGCTTCTGACATACCATATTCAAATGAATAAGTATGTAGGTTCTCCAACACGTCTCTTGCTGCTTCTTTTCTAGTCATCTTACCCTCCAAGGTAGATAATTATAGGTGGTTTTCAGTCGTACCTAGGACCATACAATAGAGGCATCAATACAGTCTATTGTTATCCTCACAGTTACATTATACCACGCCCCAAATGGGAACACTCTTTTTGAAGATAAGGCAGGAAGTTTTGATCTCGCCCATTTAAACTATCGCTGATCAAGTGGAAGGTTATAGAAGGTAGGGTGTGTTGGGGAGTTCCCATGAAGGGTTGATAGGGTTAGAGAGTAAATAGAGCCGAAGGCGACCCAAAGAGACCCGAAGGGTCTCAGGGTAGAGGCGGAGCATAGCGGAGGCGATACCCTTTCACTATCAAAGGGCAGGGAGCATCTAGGTGGGGTATCGAGGAGGGGTTGGAATATTATGGGGTCTATTACTATATTGACTCGCTGCCCCTTGCACCTTGATGCTTGGGTAGGGTGACCATCCTTCGGAGTTTCGCTGCGCTTCTCTCCTCAGTCTTGAAGGGTTCGTTTCACTCACCCTTCCTTGGTCGGTATCTGGAACTTATTTCTCTTTTGAGTAGGGTCTGCTTGCTCGATGCTGAGCGAGGTAGCTGACTTGTTGCAGCTAGCTGGCTGCTACTCACTATATAGTACCCTGCGGCAGAGGCAAATAGTCTAAAAATATACTGGTTTCTCAAATATACTGCTCGTATTTTTCTGTCCAGTGTTCATCTGGGTTCAGGACGTGTCACTTGTCTCAATTAGTTATGACTATTGGTCTAAAAGGTGGTATACAGGCATTATGGATAATTCGGATAACATTCAACCTATTTGTCGTATTCATTTTTACGTGGTCAGAAACGTTATTTTAAGAGATATAGACAATTCGGACAGCAAATATCCGAATTACATTATTGTACCATTATAGATAATTCAGACAATACTTATCCGAATTAGCGGAACTGTCTTTTCTGAGAGAAGCAGGGTATAGTATAACATGGACACAAGAGAATTTAAGCGTTATCGCAATAAAAGACACAAACACAGTAGTAAGGTGACTATCAAAGGACGCTGCAAATTCTGCAAACTTATTTATCCTATCGAAGACTTGTTCATTAGCCCTATAGACCCTAAGGGATGGAAAATATGCAAGAATTGTGGAGGAAAAGAAAGATATGAAGCTATTCAAGACTTGTGCGACGTGTAAGAAGAGGCTCCCCAGAGAAGCGTTCTCAAAAGTTGCCAGAGGGAAGGACGGACTGAGGCGTCATTGTAAGGAATGCCTCAATGCACGTGCTCGTGAACTGAGAAAAGGCAAAATTTTCACTGACTCTTATGTTGATATCACTATTAAGAGAAGAGAAGAGGCTGAGAAGAGAGAAGAAGAAAGAATAAAGGAATTATCTGATAAACATTCTGGGCCTGTTCGCATCAAATACAAGAAACCTATAAAATAACCTTATTGTGACGAGTCTGGGTATAATAATACTGTATTAGGACGCATTATGGTCCAAAATAGAGAATATTAGGTAATATTATGACCCAGAAGAGCTTGTTTGAACGCCAAAATACGGTTGGAAGATATGGTGAAATAGAAATAGCAGTGCCTATCTTTGAAGAATTGGGTTTTAAGTGTCTCCATGTAGACCAAATTAATATCCATGAGAGAGCATTCTATGACTTGGCTATTAGGAAGAGGACCAGTAAAAGATATTTCAAAGTTGAAGTAAAAACAGATATTATGAGTTCTCTTACCGGGAATTTGCTTATAGAATGTAAGCAAAATGGGAAAGATAGTGGTCTTACTATTACAAAAGCTGAACTTTGGGCACATATCGCAGGTGGCAGCATGTATTTGTTTAAGACTAAAGACCTTAAGAAATATTGCGCTAACCACAAGACAGCCTTCTATTATAATGAGAACGGGACCCCTATGGAGGGGTATTTGGTTGATATTTGGCGTCTTACTAAGAAGGTAAAACATAAAGAATTCCTCATATCCAGAATAAAGAGGGAAGAAATTGTTGAACTTTGGGAAGAACAAAGCGGAAAACGTTTTCCCAAAAGGCGTTTATAATATTCTTGCTTAGGAATACAACCTACAACAGCAAGGTCTATTACAGAAGAACAGGAAACTGAATATGAAGACTACAACAATTATAGGAATTGACTTAAGCTTAAAGAGCACTGGTATAGCTGTCCTGAGAAAGGGTATTGAAACCTTTAGGGTTGAACCAGAAGGAGATACCTACAATGAAAGGCTTTATGATGCTTTTCTTCAATTTTCTGAGGTATTTAAAGAGGTAGATGCTGATATCATTGTTATAGAAGAACCTCTGATAACCAGATATACAGAGACTACAAAGAAGACCATACAGATACACGGAATTTTAAGGACCATCTTCGGAAAAGAAAAGGTTGATATCCCTATCCTTTGGGTTTACCCTACTACCCTTAAGAGACTTGTAACAGGTACAGGCAATGCCCAGAAAGAAGATATCAAGGAACAGGTCAAGGCCATATTCAACCGTTTCTTTCAGAATGATGAAGCTGATGCTGCTGCTTTGGCTGTTATCGGTCATGCTGTATGGAATGAGGCTGAATGGGCTGGGGAAAAGAAGTACAAGGACATTGCGACGGATGAAATAGAGGACGCTGTATTAAAGAGTTTTGGAATGAGTTTGGAATGGGTGGAGAAACAGAAACGTCTGAAAGCTAAAGAGTATAGGCGTAAGTATAGAGAAATGAGTAGGAAGGACCGCCAGTGAGCATCCCAACAGCACACACACAAAACTTACCTAACGTCCTTATTCACGGGGGAGAAAGTAGGAGGGAGGATATACGTAGTATATCCGTACCCTCCTTACGTCCTTCCTCCCTTAGTAACGTCTTTTACACCAACGTCTGTCCGTCTGTCCGTTGTTCCGCACAGCAGTCGGTCCTTGACAAGGGACTTGCCTATAGGACAGCTACTGGACTTACCTTCCTCCCCTACTGGACTTCTCACATCTCCCTCTTACTTACTGGACTTACCCTCTTGACTTACTGGACTT
>Ga0256846_1000277_pt1 | contig 22002 bp, 16 predicted proteins | sample TevniametaG_FD_189098 | JGI IMG/M metagenome (GOLD analysis project Ga0256846, IMG submission 189098) | Tube worm associated microbial communities from hydrothermal vent at the East Pacific Rise, Pacific Ocean - Tevnia | ecosystem: Host-associated > Annelida > Integument > Unclassified ...
TAATCATTTTGCAATAATGTGTCCTACTTACAAGCCGTTTCAAGAAATATTAAGCGATGCCGGAAAGAAAATCACCGGTGAATTAAAATGCAAAGCTTTATATCTTGATATGGTCTGTGCCGCTTCCGTAAAAGAATGTATGGATAAAAAACATAATCATACTTTGGGTGGCGGTAATTATTGGAGAGAGGGCTATCGCCAAATGTTTGTAAAGGTACTATCAAAGATGTCATCACCAAACAATTTTGTTACTGTGGAGGGTGGTTGCGATTATTTGGCTGATATAGTTGACGGTTTTCTCGTTGACGGTTGGTTGACCGACAATATGGTTCCCGCTTTTCAAGCTGTATATGCAGGCAAAGTACAGACTTTCGGCACAAGAACAGGTGCAAGTATTTACAATAATCAATCGTTCTATTGCAGGCTTTCGCAGACTTTTGTTCACGGCACACAGCCCGGACGTTTCTTTACTTATTTGGCTTCCGACCCGAATGGTCGGGCAACAGCATTTCCGTTCGTTGTTCGTATGGCAAAAATGCGTTACAAACTGCGTAATTTTCTTTCATTTGGCGAAATGCTGCGTCCTTTAATAATTGATAGAAGTAATATTCCTGACATAACATCAAAATGGTTGGATTACGGTAAATTCATTGACGTAAAAATTTCTGCACTTCAATCATCTCTTTGGCGAAACATAAAAGGTAATAAAATTGCTCTTGTCTTTGCAAATGCCTCAATGACAGATAATCTTGATTTCTCCTTCAAATTTGACGGTAGTAAGCATAATTTTAAGGGAAAAATTAAGGTTCAGAGAATTTCTGAAAATGGGTATGGTAAAATATTTGAAGAAGATAATTCATTTTCAACAAATGTATCATTAGCTCCAATGGATATGATCGCATATATTTTTGAAGGCGATACTGCTATATCTTCCATTAAAACAAATACTACTAATGCAGATATAATTATTTCTCCCAATCCTGCAACGGACTACATAGATATAGCCGTGGCGGGCAACCGCACCCTAAAGGATGCGGTTAAAGTGTATGATGTGCTGGGGAATGTCGTTTTATCCTCCCCCGCCTGCTCCGCAGGCACCCCCTCCGAAGGGGGACATATTCGGCTTGATGTGTCGAACTTAGTAGCGGGTGTGTATTTTGTTCGTGTGGGTGTTAAGATGTATAAGTTTGTGAAAATGTAAAATTCCCCTCTCGCAGAGGGGTGGCAGACGCAGTCTGACGGGGTGTTTTGCCTTTTAGGAGTGTCAGAATTCAGGGGAACAGCCGAAAATGATAACCGCATCCTTTAGGGTGCGGTTTTTTATTGGTTGTCTTTCTTTTTCTTTTGTAGAAATGACAATGGGTATTGGGTTTGATAAGATAAGCCAATGCTTTTATTACCTTTTTCCCTACGAAATAAAGCAGGTGGCTATTGAACAGCGTAAAAAAAAGGCTGTCTAAAATGGACAGCCTCTTTCCAGTTCTAAAATAATATTTGATAATACTATTCTTGAATGACGCGTTCGAGCAGTAGCTCTGCAATGTCTTTGATTTGTACTTCTTCCGTTTTGTCTTTTGCTTTTATTCCGTCATTTATCATCGTCATACAGAATGGACAATTAACGGCGATAGTATCGGCGCCGGTTGCAAGTAATTCTTCCGTTCTTTCGATGTTTACACGTTTACCTTCGGTTTCCTCCATAAACATCTGCCCGCCGCCAGCACCGCAACAAAAGCCTTTGTCGCGATTCCGTTCAACTTCTTGCAATTGTGCATCGCCAAATGTATTGATAATATTACGCGGTGCTTCATATTTCTGATTGTATCGACCGAGATAGCAAGAATCATGATAGGCAATATTTTTCTTTTTGTCCTTGTCGGATTTTAATTTCAATTTACCCTTGGCGATTAGCTCGTTTAGAAAATCAGTATGATGAATCACTTCGTAAGAGCCGCCGAAATCGGGATATTCGTTTTTGAATGTATTAAAGCAGTGCGGACAAATTGTTACGATTTTCTTTACATTATATCTGCCAAATGTATCAATATTTTGTTTCACTAACATATCGGCAAGATATTCATTTCCGGTACGGCGGGCAACATCACCGTTGCACATTTCTTCTGTACCGAGAATAGCAAAATTCACGCCGGCAATTTTCATTAGTTTTGAAAAAGCAACGGAAATCTTTTTTGCTCTGTCGTCAAAACTACCGGAACAACCGACCCAGAAAAGAATATCAAAATCGGGGTTAGCCGCCGCAGTTTTAATGTCAAGTCCTTCCGCCCAATCAGCACGTTCCGCCTGAGGGAATGCCCATGGCGAAGCATTGTTTTCAAGATTTGTAAAAGCACTCTGTAATAATGGCGGGAAGTTAGCTTCCATCATAACAAGGGAGCGTCTCATACCGACTATATGCGGTATATGCTCTATCGTTACGGGACATTCCTGCATACAGGCGCCGCAAGTAGTGCATTGCCATAGTGCTTCGATACTGATATAATCACCGACAAATTTTTGAGCAAGGATTGCTTGCTCTTCATCACTTAGCTTTACCTCGGGGTTTTCTTTTTGTTTCAATAGGATAGGAGCTTTGTCAAAAGTTCTCTGCCGCAATTGTATCAAGATATTACGTGGGCTTAATTCTTTGCCGGTTGTATTTGCAGGGCATACGCTATCGCATCGTCCGCAATGTGTACAGGTATAGCTGTCCAAGAGTGGTTTCCAAGTAAAGTCCTCAATATCGGTAACACCGAATTTTTCAATCGTTTCATCTTCAAAATCAATTTTCTCCAATCTGTTCGGAATATTCAAAGGAGAAAGAAAAACATTCTCGATTGATGTATATACGTGCAAATGCTTGGAGAAAGGTAGGAAATTCATAAATGCGTATATTGTCAATATATGAATCCACCAGCAAGAGGAATATACATAATATGCGGCATTGCACGAAATAACATTTGAAAGAAGCGTGGCAAGCGGTTTAATATCCCAACGTGATGTATATCCTATTGCTTCTGATGAGGCATTCATCAAGAACATTGATGTTGTTATAATAAAAATTGCGGCTAAGACAATCAAAGCATCAATTTCTTCGGTGCGTTCCAATTGTAGTCGGGGGACTTTAATAATAAATCGTCTGACAAGCGATAAAATAATTGCTATAATTATTAAGACGCTGAAAATATCTGTTGAAATTGTAATTAAAGAATATACAGGTCCGAGAAATGACCAAGAGAATTTAGGAAAGAAACCCTGAACGACCGATTCAGATGCAGTAAAGAGGAAAACAAGAAATCCCCAGAAGATAATTGTATGAATAGGTCCGGCGGCTCTATCCCGCAAAATCTTGCTTTGTCCGAATGCTACACGTAAAGTATGCTTAATTCTTTCGGATACCATATCCCACCGATTTTCAGGTTTTGCAACCGTGAGATATGAATATAATCTTCTTAGATTAATGAATAAAAAAACGAAAGACGCTATTGTGATGACTGCAAAAATTATTAGTTGAATATCCATAACTTTTTTTATATTGTTTGACCAGTTATATTGCTAATGCGATTATGACCATTTTAAAAAATTTAACTTAATTGAAACATTATTAAAAAACAACAAAAAAAGATATTTTTTAACCCAAACAACAAATTATGAGCAAATTATTAATCATAATGCTTACTTTTCTGACGATTTCCGCTTTGCTTAATGCTCAGGAATATCCGGGCGGCTATGTACCAAATGATGAATATGGCAAAAAAAAGTCGCAGATTAATAACCAAATGATTTTTTATGCAGGTGTAAAAGTACCTGTAATTGATAATTCTTTGAAGTTAGAACTTGGTAGCGGTTTAGGTGTATTGATTAACAAACAATACGGAGTGGCTTTTGAATATTATTCCTTGCTATCGTCTGATATTATGCTTAGAAAAAATACAGATGAAGATAATATTCTCAGATTGAATTACGGTGGATTTGAATTCAGTTATTCTTACTTTCCAATTAATATTGTCAAACTCAGCGTAGGAATTATGGCGGGATTAGCCAGGGCGACAAATACAAATACAGCATTAGTTGCTGTGCAGAACTATGCACCGGACGATTGGTTCTATTTGTTTGAACCAAGAGTAAGAATAGATGTGCGTTTGTTCTCAAAATTTTGGCTTGATGCCGGTGCGGGATATAGAGTTCCAAGCGGATTGAAATTTTATGATTACGTTAATAAGGACTTAACGGGGATGTATTTTAACATAGGGATTTTGATATTTTAGATTGATTATGCCTGATAAACTAATATTATTAATTGTTGCAATTGTTCCGGCACTTTGGTTGCTTCGCTACTACTATAAGCAGGATAAGGCAAAGCCCGAACCGAAGAAACTCGTTACAAAAGTGTTCCTTTGGGGTTTTGTACTTGTAATCCCTGCTGTAATACTCGAAAAAATAATGAGTCAGCTATTGGAGCCTTTTACCGGTGGCGTTCTTATTCTATCAATATTTGCCAGAGCATTTATTGTTGCAGGATTGATTGAGGAATGGCTAAAACGTTATGCGGTCAAAAAAGTAGCATACACAAACCCGTATTTTGATGAGGTTATGGACGGTATTGTATATGCGGTTGTAGCAAGTCTGGGTTTTGCAACAATAGAGAATATTTTTTACGTAATGGAAGGCGGACTATCCACTGCGATAGCACGTGCATTTACGGCATTGCCTCTGCATGCAATTACTGCGGGGATAATGGGCTACTATATAGGGAAAGCGAAATTTGCGGAGACAAAGTTTGCCGAGCATAAATTTTTTGCTATCGGCTTGCAAAAAGCAGTGATTATTCATGGAGTTTACGACTTCACAGTTTTCACCGGAGCAAGATTTTCTACATATATTTTTATCGCTTTGCCATTTATTCTTATATTTGGGTTTCTGTATCTTCGTAAGTTGATTAAATTGGCAATTATGGAGGATAGAGAAATGGGAAGGCATGAATTTAATACAATTTATAATCAAAAAAATGAAAGTTTTACAAATAATATTTATTGAGGTTTACTAATGTTCTCTTTTGAATACTCGGAAATAAATGAACAAGTCCGACAAATGGTCGGCAAATTTGCACAGGAAGAAATTGCACCGACTGCAATTGAACGTGATGAAAATGCAGTATTTCCGAAAGATATTATTAAGAAATTTGCCGAACTCGGCTTTATGGGATTTATGGCTTCACCTGAATATGGCGGTTCGGGGCTTGATGCGATAAGTTTCTGTATTGCGATGGAGGAAATATCCAAAGTTGATGCAAGCATAGGGATTGTTGTTTCTGTTCATAATTCACTGGTAGATTGGATAGTAGAAACATACGGTAGCGATAAGCTTAAAGAAAAGTATTTGCCTCTACTTACTTCGGGCGAGGCGATTGGCGCATATTGTTTGAGCGAGCCGGAAGCGGGTTCGGACGCCACACATCAGAATACTTTGGCAGAACACAAGGACGGGTACTGGGTGCTAAACGGTATGAAAAACTGGATTTCCACTGCTCATAATGCAGGGCTATATGTTGTGTTTGCACAGACTGCACCCGAAAAGGGATATAAGGGAATTACCGCATTTCTGGTTGAGGGAGGCACTGAGGGGTTTGAACCTCAGAAAAAGGAAAATAAAATGGGTATGCGTTCGAGCGATACTGCTTCAATTGCCCTAACTAATGTAAAAGTGTCGGACGAAAACGTAATAGGTGAGGTTGGAAAAGGCTTTTATATTGCTATGGAAGGACTGAACGGCGGTAGAATAGGAATAGCCGCACAGGCACTCGGGATAGCACAGGGAGCATTCGAGCGTGCCGTTGCTTATGCCAAAGAACGCAAGACTTTTGGCAAGCCTATTATCGAACATCAGATGATTGGTGCCAAACTCGCACAAATGTCTATGAAAATAGATGCCGCACGTTTAATGGTGTATAGAGCCGCCGCACTCAAAGATAAAAAGCAAAAGCATATTCTCGAGGCATCGGAAGCCAAACTTATGGCTACGACCGTTGCTAATGAAGTTACGCGTGATGCAGTGCAAATACTCGGTGGATACGGATATACACGCGAATACGAAGTGGAAAGAATGATGCGTGATGCAAAAGTTACGGAGATTTACGAAGGAACATCGGAAATTCAGCATATTGTAATTGCAAGAGAAATTAATAAAAATATGTAATTTGATTATAGTCGGTAATTTTCAAATATTTCGGTTTTGAATAGGCAATTAAATTTGAAAGAAGAATAATGGGAGTAAGTATGGCAATGAAAAGTATAATAATATTGCTAATATCTGTATTGAGCATCGGATTAAGCGGCACGGCTTTATCGCAAACTTGGAACGGGATAATAGAAACAGCCGATTCGCTTTTTGAATTGAAGCAATATAAACATGCCTTAGTATATGCAAAGAAAGCCGCCGACTATGCACAAAAAAAAGAAGGCAATAAATCCAAACCTTATGCAAATTCGGTCAATCTGATTGGCAATATTTATTTTGCTAAAGGCGAATACTATAAAGCAGTCTATTATTTTACTCTGGAAAAAGAGGCAAAGAAAACCGCTTACGGAATGGACAGTCCGAGCTATGCCAAAGCATTGAATAATCTTAGTTCCGTGCTTTCCCAATTGGGGCGAAATCGTGAGGCTGAACCCATTATGCGGGAAGCCTTAGACTTAAAAATTCGTACACTGGGCGATAGTGCGTCATCTGTTGCAAATTCCGCTCATAATCTCGCTACTGTTTGTTTTAATCTCGGGAAATATAATGATGCGGAGCAGTATTATTTATTAGCATTAAAAATCCGAAATAAGACCCGAAAACAAAATCCGCTCCGATATGCACTTACTTTGAGCAATTTAGGTTCTTTGTATAAAGTATTAGGCAATTATTCACGTGCCGAGAATAAACTGAAAGATGCTTTTGATATATTCAATTCCCAACTTGGTAAAGATGATAGCCGAACATTAAAAGCACTCTCGGAGTTGGCAATGGTATATCTTGCTACCGGAAAAGCCATAAAAGCAAAGGAATTGCTCGAAGAGCATAATGCAATTGTTAAGCAAGTGAAGGGAGAAAATCACCCTGAGTATTATACTTCTATGTATAATATTGCTATGTATTATTGGAGTGCGGAGCAGTACGACAAGGCAAAAGATTTACTTCAAAAGATTATGCTCGGTGTTAAGGAAAAGATGGGGAACGGACATCCTCTGTATTCTTCCTGTCTCAATTCGCTCGGATTGATTTATTGGCAGACAGATGATTTGGAGCAGGCTGAAAAGTATTTGACAATATCTGAAAAACTGCGGAGACAGGTTTACGGCGAGCAACATTTTGAATATGCCACTGCTGTTCATAATCTTGCGGCTATTCAAAATATGTTGCATAAATACGATATTTCCGATAAGAATTATCACAAAGCGGTAAACTTGTATATTGAGCAAATAAATACGGTGTTTCCGGGGTTGAGCGAATCGGAAAAAGCTAAATTCTATGCCAAACTTCAAGAGCGTTTTGAACTGTACAATTTGTACGTTCTTTCGCGGCGTCAGGAAAAGCCCGACTTAATAGCAGATATGTATAATTTCCGGCAGGTTACAAAAGGGATATTGCTCGATGCGTCTCGTAAAATCAAGCGTGAAATATTGGCAAGCAATGACCCTGAACTTATTTCCAAATATAATAAATGGAGACATCTGAAAGAAAAGTTGTCTAAGCTTTATACTAAAACAATCAGCGAACAAAAACGCTCCGGCACTGCTCCGAAGCGTATTGAAGAGAAAATAAATCTTCTGGAAAAAGAGCTTTCGGTTCACTCGAAAGCATTCTCCAACGGGAGTGTTGCAAAAGAAAATAATATGATTACTTGGAAAGATGTACAAAATAAATTAAAGTACGACGAAGCCGCCGTGGAAATCATTCGTGTTAATATGTTTGACAAGAAATGGTTGGACAGTTCTTTCTATGCCGCATTGATTATCACAAAAGAGACACGCAATCAGCCGACTCTTGTTTTACTTGATAATGGATTTTTACTTGAGAAGCATTATATCAATAATTATCTGAATTCAATTCGTTTCCAAATCGAAGACAAATATTCATATCCGGTTTTCTGGGAGCCTATTGAGAAAAAAATCGCCGGAAAGAAAACGGTTTATCTATCGCAAGACGGAATATTTAACAAAATAAATGTTGCTACACTGCTCAGACCTGACGGTAGTTATGTTATTGATAATATGAATATAATTATCGTTGATAAAACATCTGATATAGTTAATGATAGACAAGAAGGGTATAACTCAAAAATTGCTTATCTGTTCGGTAATCCTAAATTTGCTATGAGCGAAGATGAGCTTGCCGCATACAGTACAATTGACACTAAGTATCCTATACTTTCCGAGGCGGATATTGAAAACTCTATGAAGGAGATTAGTGAACTGCCCGGTACTAAAAAGGAAATCGAAGAAGTGGCGGCAATGCTCAAACAGAACGATTGGGAAGTAAAAATATATCAAGACAGGCAAGCAGACGAATATAATTTCAAACAAATAAACAATGCAGGTATGCTACATTTGGCTACTCATGGTTATTTTATGCCTTCTATTGCTACCAATAGAAGTAAAATGGTATTCGGTGTGGACATTGAAAAACCGATTATGGACCCGATGATGCGTTCAGGTTTGCTCTTTGCTGGTGCTACCAATACTCTATTCTCCGATGCTTTTAAAAGTATTGAAATGGAAAACGGAATATTGACTGCTTATGAGGCTTCTTCACTTGTTTTCGATAATGTTGATTTACTTGTGCTGAGTGCCTGCGAAACCGGTCTTGGTGAAATTAAGAACGGAGAGGGCGTTTACGGTCTGCAAAGAGCATTCCAAATTGCCGGAGTTAAATATCTCGTAATGAGTTTATGGAAAGTCAATGATAGGACTACTCGTCATTTGATGACGATGTTTTATTCATATTTACTGGAAGGTAACAGCATAAGCCAATCTTTGCGACTGGCACAATTGCAATTGAAGAAACAGTACGAAAACCCGTATTATTGGGGTGGTTTTATTGCAGTCGGTAATTAGTTAATGTTCTTTATTACTATTAAGTTCATACAACTATGAATATAATTTTTCTTATATTTGTTTTTTATATCAATAGCAGGTTACTATGAAAAAAATTATTACGCTTACACTTTTATTTTTTATTACGTTATTTGCCATATCTTGTTCGGATAATAATACAAATGAACCAACAAACCCAACGGATAAAAAGGTCTATAAAATAGGCGTGTTAATTCCATTGACAGGTTCTGCCGAACAAAATGGAAAGCAATCGAAAGCGGCGGTTGAATATGCCATTGGCGATATTAATATGTATTTCGCACTTGGTAGTATTAAAGTGAAAATCGAAGCTGTATATAAAGACAGTGGCACGGATTCAAGCAAAGCAAAACAAATGCTTAGAGAGTTTGCGAAGGACGGTATTAAAATTGTAATAGGTCCAACAACTAGTACGGTACTAAAAGGCTTAAAGCATATTGCCGATTCTGCAGGTATTTTGCTGATTAGTCATTCATCAATTGCATCGGAACTTGCAATCAAAGATGATAATATATTCCGCTTTGCACCTTGCGATAAATGGCAGGCAAAAGCAATTGCCAAAATAATGTTGGCTGATAATAAGAAAATGCTCATTCCCGTATATAGAAATGATGTCTTGGGTAATTCCCTCTATAATGAAGTATATGATTTGCTCGAAAGTTCTCCCCTATCCATGCAAACAGCCATCACCTATTCACCTGTGAATGCTAATTATTCTGCTGTTGTGCAAAAAGTAAAAGCCGCTATTGCCGGACTGCAACAGAATTTCAATGATGAAGAAATTGCCGTTTATTTGCTTAGCTTCGGCGAAGGTAAGGATATTCTGCAATATGCTTCATATCACCCGAGTTTACACAATATTAAATTTTACGGAACAAGTGCATTGGCTTTTAATAGTGCGCTGCTAAAATCAGACAAAGCGGCACCTGTTGCTGTATCAACAAAGTTCGAATGCCCTATAATGGGATTGAATCCGAAGTACAAAAATAAGTATGCAGGATTTATGGAGAAAATTGCTATTAAGCTGAAACACGAACCCGACAACTACGCTTTGTCAATCTATGATGCGGTGTATTCATCAGGGCTTACATTGTCCCTTACCGGTGATACTATTCCCGTGAATAGAATAATTAGTAAATTAAAAGAAGTTCTTAGAACTTATGTTGGCATCAATGGCAGAGTTGAGTTGGACGAGAACGGGGACAGAATAAACGTAAATTATGATTTTATGTCTGTAAAATTTGAAAACAAACTATACAAGTGGTATGTAACCGCTGTATATGATACAAAAGCTAAAACATTAACAAGAAAATAAAATTTTATTTAAGTAATTAACCAAAGAGAAGAAACTAATATGCTCAAAAGTATGACAGGGTTTAGCAAAGCCCAAGCTACGGAAAAAGGAATAAAAACAATCGTGGAAATTAAATCACTGAACGGACGTTATCTTGATATTAAATTTAGAATTCCACGCAATATATCACAGATGGAATTGCAATTGAAAGAATTAATTAAAACATTTCTGTCTCGGGGTAGTGTGTCTTTGAATATTACATTCGAGTATCAGGGTTTGCAGGAGGAGTTTGCATTTGATAAAGAAGCCGCTGCTGCTGTTTATGAAGAACTAAAAGCACTCAAAAAGCACTTGAAAATCCGCGAAGCCATAAAGTTTGAACAAGTAATGGCTCTATCTCATCATTTTAGTTCAAAAGGAAATGATGATAATTCTGCTATTGAGGGACGACTTGCCAAAAAGGCTCTCCGTGAAGCATTGAAAGCGCTCGAAAAAATGCGAAGTCAGGAAGGACAGGAGATTTATAATGACTTCAATAAACGACTCAGAAAGGTAGCCAATGCAGTCGATAAAGTCGAAAAATTAAGTGCAAAAAGAATCATAGACGAGAGAGACAACCAGCGGGAAAAAATTGCAAAATTATTTGAAAGCGATGAACTTGATGAGAATCGTATTCAGATGGAAATTGCAATAATTGCTAATCGTCTTGATGTTTCCGAAGAATGTGTTCGTCTCCGTTCTCATCTTAAATTTTTCCGCGAGACAATGAAATCTACCGAGCCAATAGGACAGAAATTGAATTTCCTATTGCAAGAAATGAATAGGGAGATTAATACAATCGGCTCGAAGTCCGATAGTGCGGAAATTTCCCATATTGTAGTTGAGGTAAAGGAAGAGATTGAAAGAATTAGGGAACAAGTGCAAAATATAGAATAAGTTCATTATTCAAGAACATTTTGATAAATTGCCGCTTTTACTAGCGGCAATTTATTTATATATGATTAGAAATTATTACACACTGCTGAAACTCAGCGAAGAACTGCAAAGTATTTGCGGTATGAAGATTGTCGAGTGCTTTACTCAGGATAAGAATACTCTGCTTCTGGCACTCTATGATAATAGTGATATTGTGCATTTGAACTTTAGTGCTGATACTAAACTCGGTGCTTTGTTCCTTCGTAATAATTTCAACCGTGCTAATAAGAATTCTGTGGATTTATTCGATTTTCTGCTCGGACAGTCAATCCTGAGTATTTCTTTGGAAAGAAATGATAGAATAATAACACTTACTACAAATGATTATATTGTGTATATTATATTATTCGGTGGTCCTAAGAATAATTTTATTATCACTGATAAAAACAATATTGTTATTGCTTCTTTTAAATCCTCCGATAAATTAAAGGGAAAGGCAGACCCGCTCAAAATATTTGCCAAGCAGTCCGTATTTAAAACGGAACTGTCATTATTTGATGAACTTGCAAGAGGTAGGCATAATCTCGGCAAGCATTATGCTGTCGAATTAGGGAAAAGATTGGGGCTTGAACTTGATGAAAAGTATATAGAAAATACGGAATTATTGCAAGCAATTGAAAAAATTGAAAATGAGATTACTTCATCTGACAAGTATTATTTATTAATCGATGACAAGGGATTATTGCTGTTATCACTAATTCCCTTGGCAGACCGTACTATACTTGAAGCTTTCACATCGCTCTCGAAAGCTATTGAAAGGCGCATTCGCAAAGAACTAATAGAAGGGAATATTGAAAGCGAACGTAAAATTATTCTTAAAAAATTAAATACACAAAAATCGCGTCTCGAAAAAAATATAGCTAATATCTCCACTGCCGAAAAGCAATTGGAAAGAGCCGGAGATTACAGGCATTGGGCGGAATTATTGCTACAACAGCCAAACCAGAAAATAAAACCGGGGAATAAAATATCATTGACCGATTGGGACGGTGAAAATATTGAATTCAAACTCAATCCGAAGAAAACTATCAACGAAAATGCACAAATGTATTTTGAGAAAGCAAAGAATACGGAAAGCAATTATAAAATCAGAAAAGAGATGCTTCCGTCATTACTTGAAAAAGTAGAAACAATAAAAAGAATTATTGATGAAATTGAAAAGACTGATACTGTGAAAAGAATAAAAAAAATAAAAGAAGAAAATGCGGCGATATTCGGCGAAGATAACCTCGGTAGTAAAGGCGGCGAAAGATTCCGAACATTTGATTTGGGCGAAGGATATATGCTATATGTTGGGAAGAATGCCGCAAACAATGACGAACTGACATTAAGGTTTGCCAAGCCCAATGATTTATGGTTTCATGCACGGGGTAGTTCCGGTTCGCACGCCGTGCTTAGAATGCACAAGGCAGAGAAACCACCGAAATATATATTAAAGAAAGCGGCATCAATTGCCGCTTACTATTCAGGTGCGAAGAATGCAAAATATGTTCCGGTTAGTTATACATTTAAGAAGTTTGTACACAAACCCAAAGGCGCAAATCCCGGTGCTGTTGTTATTAAGCGTGAAGACGTAATAATGGTCGAACCGAAACTGCCGGCTTCGGAATAAAGCCAATCAATAGTTCCAATACTCTCTATCAAGCGTTCTATATTGAATTGCCTCGCTGATATGCTCGGGTTTTATATCATTACATTTATCCAAGTCTGCAATAGTTCTGGCAACTTTCCTAATGCGCTCATATCCTCTTGCCGAAAAGTTTAGTTTGGTCATAGCCATTTTCAGAATGTTCTGAGAAGCATCGTCCAATTTGCAATACTTATTAATATCCTTGCTGTTCATATCGGCATTTTTGAAAATACCCGCTTCATTTTTAAATCGCTCGCTTTGCAACTGCCTTGCATTTAATACACGTTCGCGAACAATAGAAGAGGCTTCGCCTTTACGAGTAGAAGAAAGTTCCTGATAATTGACAGCAGGAACTTCAACGTGTATGTCAATACGGTCAAGCAGTGGTCCTGATATTTTTGAAAGATAGCGTTGTATGGCAGTCGGAGTACAAGTGCATTCTTTATGCGGATTGCCGAAATTGCCGCAGGGGCATGGATTCATTGAGCATACAAGCATAAAGTTTGACGGATACTCAATAGTCATTTTAGTTCGCGATATACAAATAATTTTATCTTCAATAGGCTGGCGAAGCACTTCAAGAACATTACGGGCAAACTCGGGCAATTCATCAAGAAACAGCACTCCGTGATGAGCCAATGATATTTCACCGGGTTTGATTTTGCTAACACCGCCACCAACAAGTGCGGCATCGGAAATAGTGTGATGCGGCGAACGAAAAGGACGCATAGTTACCAAAGCATCATTGGCGGATAGCAAACCGGATATGGAATGTATCTTTGTTGTTTCGAGTGATTCCTCAAGAGATAGAGGAGGCAATATTCCGGGAATTCTTTTAGCAAGCATAGTTTTACCCGAACCCGGAGGTCCGAGCATTAGCATATTATGACCGCCTGCCGCCGCAACTTCCAGCGCCCGTTTAACATTTTCCTGTCCTTTTACGTCTGACAGGTCGGGTAAATAATTCTTTTGTCCCGATTCAAACAGTTTGGCAATATCCACAGTACGTGGTTCAATATCCAGTGTCCCGGTAAGATATTCAAAAACTTGCGATAAGGACTTAGCAGGAATGACTTCCGTTCCGCCGGTTAGTGCGGCTTCGTCCGCATTGATTTCCGGTAAGATAATTCTTTTTATTCCTTGTTTTTTAGCTTCGAGCGCAATAGACAATACCCCGTGTATTGGACGAAGTTGTCCCTCCAAAGAAAGCTCGCCGAGAATATAGGTATCTTTTAGTTGAGCCTGAGGGATTAATTCGAGAGATGTCAGAATGCCGACAGCAATGGGTAAATCGAAAGCACTGCCCTCCTTTCTGACATCAGCCGGCGCAAGATTAATCGTATATCTTTTTGCCGGAAAAATAAATCCGGAATTCTTGATTGCCGCCATAACTCTTTCGCGAGATTCCCTGATTGCCGAATCGGGTAAGCCGACAATAAAAAAGTTAGGCATTGCATTATCAATATGTGTTTCTATCTCTACCTGAAAAGCGTCAATACCAAAAACCGAAGCTGACAATACTTGCGAATACATTAAATTTTTTCTTTCAGCAAATTATGGAAAAACAAAAGTAAATCATTTGAAGTAATAATTCCAACAAAATTTTTGTGCCAATCTATAACAGGGAGTACATCGACTTTCTTTTTTACCATTATTTCAAGTGCTTTATTTACGCTGTCTTCGGGGAAAACAAGCGGCAAATCAAGTAAGAGAATATTCCTGAAATCACTAATCAGTAGTTCGTCTGATTCGATGTCGCTTCTGTCAAAATCGTATAAACGCCTCAAACTATATTCCATAATTTTGCGCTCCGTAATCATTCCTACATATTTCCGAGCATGAATAACGGGAATATTCCTAATATTTTCCCTTTTCATCAGGTTTTCGGCTTTGCGTATTGTGTCATTATAATCCACCGAAAAAGTAGATTCTCGCATTACTTTTCGTATTTCAGTTCTATCGGGCATATTTGCTCCTTTTTCAATGTGGAAGAAAAAGAATTAATTAACATTGCTATATTGCATTTTAACAAAAATTACAACCAAATAAAAATAATTTTTTTTAGGTGGATAATATTAATATATTGTAATGCTTGGTATTTTATTTATCTAACAATCTATTGAACAAAATAAATTACGGTTGCCCAATGTTGCCAATCAGAAAAAAATCGCAGGGTGATGAAATCTTAATTGCCGCCCATCGCGGTTCCTCAGGAACTGCACCGGAGAATACGCTTGCCGCCTATCGCGATGCAATTGAATCGGAGGCGGATATTGTTGAAGCAGATGTGCAGATGACAGCAGATGGCAAAGTCGTTGTTTTTCATGATAAACATTTGAGCAGAACAACGGACAGTAAAGGCAAAATCGGTGATTTGAATTACGGACAGTTTAGAAATGCTGATGCCGGTTCTTGGTTCGCAGAGAAATATAGAGGAGAGCGTATCCCGCTGATTGCTGATGTAATCAATACAATCAAAGGACATTGCTATCTTAATATTGAAGTGAAGAATATTGAAGGAAATAATCTCGGCTATAATATTGAAAGAATTATTGAGATTATTTATGAAAACGAGTATCAGGATTATACCACTTTCTCATCATTTTACTATAATACTCTGCGGCAATTGAAAAAGAAATACCCGGAATTTCCGACAATGGCAATACGAATACCAAAGGACAGCCGTTCCGCTTCGCAGATTATCAGTGAAACATCTTGCGATGCTTTTATTGCCGCCCTTGATGAATTTAATCCGAAACTGCTCGCCGATATTATTGATAATAAAATATTTGCGGCTGTTTATACTGTAAATACAAAGGAAGAGTTCGACTATGCGATAACACTACCGATAAAATCGCTTGTTACGAATTTCCCGAAACGAATAAGACAATATCTGAATGAATATAGAAAGAATAAAACATTATGAACAACGAACTGCTTTACAAGCAAGTGAATGATATTATTGAGAAAGATATTAAACGCTATATTGAGGCGGACGGCGGGCGAATTCATTTGAAGAAAGTCGAGGACGGCGTGGTCTATGTGCAACTTGCCGGCGCTTGTGCGGGTTGCCCGGGTGCTACGATGACCCTTCGCTACGGTGTAGAACACGTATTGAAGTCGAAGCTGAAAGATGTAAAATCCGTTGAACTAATGAATTAATTCAATGAAGGACGTAGCCAAGGTTTTTTCTTAAGAAGATTTCGTACAGTTTGGCGTAATATTTTTTTATACTCAATAATTGTGTCTTCGCTCACAAATCCTGTTGCTTTATCCAGCACGGCAAGTTTGCCACCTTCCAATATCCTGCAAAAATATAAATCCAGAATAGCACCTTTCTTATCCCTTGTCAATAGACCTGTAATAAAATAATTAACGTCCATTTTGTATAGATTTTTTAATTCTGTACTTGTTGAAGTATTATAATTCTCAACAATCATTAGGTTAAAAAGAGCATATAATGAATCGCGTGTTTCTATGTCATAAATGGCAAAATCGGGCGAATCCTTAATTTCATCGAATATATTAATGACGGCATCATAGGAGGAAATTTCCTTATTTTGGAAAATCTCCCATAAATCCTGTTGCTTGTCATTTACATAATTAATACCGCCAATTACAAGTGTCGGAACGGCTTGGACTTTTAGTGAATCATCAACAACAAATAAAGAGGAGTCGCCGGAAGCAAGTGCAAAAGCCCGCATAGTAGCCGTAAGGAGTGCCGGGTCTGTCATCTGCTCACTATCGGTAAGTTTCCGGTATCTGATTGCGGCATATCCCACGCCATATTTTTTGCTATTTGTATCTTTTGCACCGATTGCACTAATATCAACACGTAGCATATTTGCTAATCTATTCACTCGGACAAATACAAAGAAATCGGCGTCTAATTTATTGGCAAGTGTCAGAGATGTTAATGTATCTTTGCTTTGTATTGACAATTGAAAAATAGAATCCAGAGCGGAAAACGGTACATATTGATACTTGCCGCGCGAGGCGGTGGCGGCAAAATTCAATGCCGCATCAAGTTTGAACGGTTTAATGTTTTTTGCATAAATACCGAATGCTGTTTTGGCAACAAAAAAGCGTTTAGGCTTTGCGTTCGATATGGCTGTCTGCGAAAAAGTCATTTGCGGCATTATTATAAACAATGCAATAATTGACATCAGAGTATATTTTGTCCGTGTATTCATTTTTTATTTTGAAATCAATGTAAAAATATATTGACGAATTTATTACGTTTCAAGTTGTAAACTTTTCTTATTACTCGGAATTATAGTAATTTCTTATCATTGATATTGTGTGAATAATCTAAAATTACGGGAAATTTTGTTCTCCCTGAAATAGCAATAGAAAGAAATGAATAACGTTTTGTAAAATCCATATAAGTCAAATATTATTAATATGCTTATTGAATAATATAGACATAATGTAGAGAATAAATATAGTAAAATTATAATGCCAAAAAAAACTAAAAAGAAAATAAACGGGAAACAATCGATTGTCAAATTTAGATTTCAAGACAAGGAGCGAGAACTTGAACTTTATTCAAAATTTGAGACTGACGGTTTTGATAATAAGACAATTATTGATTGGTATAGACTAAATCATCTCGGAAGGAAACTTGACGATAAAGCCGCTCTATATTTGAAGATGGCTAAGGGCTGGTCTTTTCACGCATCTTTTGCCGGGCATGACGGCATTCAGCTTGCACTCGGTAGGATATTCAGAGAGGGAAAGGATTATCTTTTCTCCTATTATAGGGATATGATGACCGTTTTATCTGCCGGCATTACGCCCGAAGAAATAATATTAAACGGTTTGGGAAAGGATAATGATTTGGCTGGTGGTGGGCGCCATATGAGTAATCACTTTGCAAAACCTGCAAGCGGCATTCAGAATGTTTCTTCTTGCACGGGAAACCATTCATTGCATGCCGTTGGGCTTGCCCGTGCAATCAAGAAATATAAAAGCGATGAAATAGCATATTATTCAAGTGGTGAATCCGCCACTGCGGAGGGCTTTTTTTTCGAGGCGGTAAATGCCGCAAATATGGAAAAATTGCCCGTCATTTTTGTTGTGCAGAATAACAAATACGGTATATCCGTACCGTTACGAGATGTAGCCGGTAGTGAAGTTATTTCGGATATTTTCACCGGATTTGCCAATATGAAAATAATTAATTGTGATGGGCGAGACCCATTTGATTCTTGGCGTGCTTTGAGTGAAGCAAAGGAATATGTTCTAGCCGGAAAAGGTCCTGCATTTATTCATGCAGACTGCGACCGTATTGGTTCGCATTCAAACTCCGATAGACATGAGTTGTACCGCTCCGAAGAAGAATTAGAGCGAGTAAAACGGCGAGACCCATTACTGCAATTCAGGTATATGCTGATTAATAGGAATATTTTATCACTTGAAGATGTACAGGAACTCGAAAAGGAAAATGTGGAAATTATGTTTGCGGCGGCAGATAAGGCGGAAGCGGCTCCGCATGCAAAGGGCTATAAATGGAATGAGTTTGTTATTCCTGATGCTAAATATAATATTGAAGACAAAAGTGAAGTTTATATATCTTCCGATGCTCCGGTTATCACATTTAGGGAAGCAATTAATAAAACTTTGAAAGAGGAATTTAGGTCAAATCCCGATACTTATATGTGGGGACAGGATATAGGTAAGGGTGGAGTGTTCAACGTGGTAAAAGGTATGCCCGAGGAATTTGGTAAAGAGCGGGTATTCAATGCGCCGATTGCCGAAGACAGTATTGTAGGCACGGCAAACGGTTTTTCTCGTTTTCGCAAAGACATTCGTGTTGTGATTGAGGGTGCCGAGTTTGCCGATTATTTTTGGCCTGCTATGGAGCAACTTGTCGAATGTTCGCACGAGTATTGGCGAACGCGCGGTGAATTTACGCCAAATATCGTTATACGTCTGGCAAGCGGCGGTTACATACAGGGCGGGCTGTATCATTCGCAAAATCTCGAAGGTACATTTACAACACTTCCCGGTTTGCGTATTGTTAATCCGGCATTTGCCGATGATGCCGTGGGACTACTCCGCAATGCCATACGTTCCGAGGGACCAACACTATTTCTCGAACCTAAATTTTTATATAATTTCAAAAGAGCATCATCACCCACACCACCGGACGATTTTGTTATTCCATTTGGCAAAGCAAAAGTAAGGCGTAAGGGTAGTGATTTGACAGTTGTTACTTATGGTACTGCTGTTCATCTCGCTATGATTGCTGCCGAAGATTTAGCAAAAAAGGGTATAAGTATTGAAGTTATTGACCTTCGTTCGCTTGCACCATGGGATAGGGAAACCGTTTTTGAGTCTGTCAGGAAAACCAACAGGGTTGTTATTGCTCACGAGGATAAAGTTCGGGGTGGTTTCGGTGGTGAAATTTCCGCTGAAATTACCGCCAATCTATTTAATGAACTTGATGCACCTATATTGCGTGTCGGCTCAAAAAATGTACCTGTTGGCTTTGCAAAGGATTATGAAACACATATCTTACCAAATTCGAGTGATATTGAGGAAGCAATAGAAAAAACATTAAAATATTGATTTAATAGCAATTAGATGTTTATAATTAATAAAAACCGCATCCTTCAAGGTGCGGTTTTGTTTTTGTCTTTCACTACACTTTGCTCAAAGGTACAAACTTTGATTTAAACAACAAAACCGCAATTATATATATACTTTGTTAGCTTTTGTTGCTTAAATGTTCTGAATGACTTCTGAAAATTGAATCAGCTAATCTTGTACCTGTTGATGCTAATTTTGATAATACTTTTAATTGTTCAGAGCAAGCAACACTATCAGTTTTTTTAGGGTAATTTATTGAATGGTCTATTTCTCCCCATATTTCTTCAAATAGAGTTCTTACTTGAATTTCACAACAAATAGCATTTTCATTATTATTAGGTTTAATCACGTAATGCATACTTGTATAACTATCTTTTTTAATTGTTTTTATTCCAAGTTTGTTAAAAAGTTCAACAGTTTCAGGATCCCAGGTATATGCTTTTGGTTCTTCAAATAGAACCCACTCACCTTGTTCTATTTGTTTCATTATTTCATTATGTATTATATGAAATTGGTCAAAATATAAATGTAAAACTCTAATTCCTATTAAATCTGTTATTTCTGAAAATAAATTCTCTTTTGTAATTGTGACATCTTTTTGAGTTTGTTTTCTTTTAATTTTTTCTTCTAAATGCGAAGAATCTTTTATGCGTGATTTAACTGAATGAACAATTAATGTTTCATAAAAAACAGGGTTGTTATCAAAAAAATCTCTAACTCTATTACGAAATGAATTAAGTTGAAATTGTATATCTGATTTATTATAATAGTCGATAATTTCCTTTATTGCACTCATAATTACAATTTTTCTAATCTATCCAATAACGATTTTGCAAAATCAATATATTTTTGTTTTGTTTCGCTATAACGACCATAACTACCTTGATTTAAAGGTTCGATTTCTTTCTCTTCTAACCAATCACGCTTATGTTTATACAAATGAGAATACACATTGGGGACTCTCCACATTGGACAATTTAGACTTTGTGCAACAGAAGGGAAAGTATTATGAGTATGTATAACTGAATTTCCACCGATTGGCTTTTCAATTTCATCTTCTGTTAAACTCATCCTATTGTTTTCTTTAATATATTCTTTAATTACATCTGGTATCTTTTGAACATAAGAATAGTGAGCCTGAGCTAAATCATATTCATTGTTACCACCTGCATATTTTTTAGCGTTATAAATTGTGTAGCCAATAAATTGAACAAATTTTTCTGGGAATTTCTTTCTTTTTTCTGTTGAGATTAAGTTGTATATTGTTTCGAATTCTCTTTGCCATTGGTTTAGAGAATTTCCAATATTTCTTATCCCATAGAGACTAAACATATCAGGTTGTGCTGGAACAAAAAAACAATCAACAGTAGAGATTATAGTTTTGTTTAAAATCCCTAAACTTGGCGATGTGTCAATAATTATTACATCATAATCATATTTTGCTGAATACAAATTACATATTTCTCTAATTTTTGTAATAGTTCGTATAGCTAAATTATCGCTTTGATATGCGCCACTCCATCTTTCTGCTATCTTATTCTCATATTTATGAATTGATAATCGACCTGGAATTAAATGTAAATTATCATCTAATTCAACTGGTGGTGGAATAACATCAAAATCACTTAAACCATCTTCTGTTGGTTTAAGTAAGAAATGAATACTTCTTGGTTTTTGTAGTATTTCCTTATTTGCTTTAAATTTTTCAAAATCATCAACATATTCATCTTCTTCTAACCATATTTTATGCAATTCTTCTGTGTCAATTCCACAAATTGTCAGATTACACTGTGGGTCTAAATCAATCATTAAAGTTTTTTTACCCAGTTCATTAAGGGCATACCCTAAATGAAAAGCAAGTGTTGATTTTCCAACCCCACCTTTATTGTTAAATACTGATACTATTTTCATTTTTCTTATTTTGTGTTTTTTAAGAAAAGCTAACACCTGAATAAACGCAATATTACAAATTATATTGAATTTTACGCATATATAATATGTATATATGATATTTCAATATAATTGAGTTGAACAAACACAAATAAAATTATTAAATGATTTATTAATATCTGTTGGGTTTTCATCGCTCACCTATTCGCTTCCTCGTCCTGGCTGTTTAAGTCCCCTCTAATGTCAAACGCTAAAAACAGTTGACACAAAAGGAGGGAAAATGTACTATACAGAAGAACTAAAATTGAAAGTAGTCAGTGAAATATTACAGAAAAAGCTGACGAAAGCAGAAGCACGGCGACAATATTCCATTAAAGGACATTCGACTATTTGTAAATGGATAAAAAAATATGGATATTTGTTTGATGTTAAACAAACAAACGGAATAATTATGCAAGAGCAAAATGCAACAATTAAAGAGTATAAGAAAAAAATAGCAGAATTAG
>Ga0256846_1000278_pt1 | contig 21978 bp, 13 predicted proteins | sample TevniametaG_FD_189098 | JGI IMG/M metagenome (GOLD analysis project Ga0256846, IMG submission 189098) | Tube worm associated microbial communities from hydrothermal vent at the East Pacific Rise, Pacific Ocean - Tevnia | ecosystem: Host-associated > Annelida > Integument > Unclassified ...
GCGCTCTTTCGCGGCAGTGGCCCAGTACAGTGGGTTGCGGAACGCGGAATGTCCCCATCGTCTAGAGGCCTAGGACACCAGCCTTTCACGCTGGGTACAGGGGTTCGACTCCCCTTGGGGACGCCACCTTATCCCCAGATTGGTGCCAATACGGTAATCAATCTGGCGTTCGTGAGTGGATGGGTCCAGCGTGACCTGGCCAGTTACGCTTGAGAGGAAGTCTTTAGCGGGATTCCCGGCTCAATGACGCCATGTTCTCGCAATTCCCTGCAGAAACCGCTCAATTTTGGTCTCGGAGATGTCGTCCAGCATCGACGCGGCGGTATATTCGGCTTCCAGGCACCTGATTTCAGCCAAAAGGGCGTTCCGGCTGCGCTCCAGCTTATCCACCTCACGCAAGGCAGGGCTCGGGTCTTCCTGGCTCGATGCCATGACCATCATCTTCGATATCTGTTTCTCGAGCTCCGCGATATCAGCCCGTTGATTTTTGGCTGGGTGAACCACCTCGGGTATTCCGGAGACCCATATGTTTGAGTCAGGCCGCCATGGCCGACTCTTCCTGTTGGCAATAATACGACGCTTCCAGTTCTGCCGGTGGTACGTTGCCGATGGGTTCCAACAACCGCCGGTGGTTAAACCAGTCCACCCATTCCAGAGTGGCATATTCCACCGCCTCAATGTTTCTCCAGGGGCCACGGCGACGAATTATCTCGGTCTTGTACAGGCCGTTGATCGTTTCCGTCAACGCGTTATCGTAAGAATCGCCGACGCTGCCAACAGACGGTTCGATCTTCGTCTCAGCCAGCCACTCCGTGTAACGAACCGATAGATACTGACAAGCCCGGTCGCTGTGGTGAACCAGACCTTTGGTCTCCCTGCGGGACCATAGGGCCTGTTCCAATGCATCCAGTACCAGTTCGGTGTGGAGCGAACTGGAGACACGCCATCCCGCGATTCTGCGAGCATAGACGTCGATGATGAACGCCACATAGACGAAGCTCACCCAGGTCGCCACGTACGTGATATCGGCCGCCCACAGCTGATTGAGGCGTGTCGCGATAAACTGGCGGTTCACTAGATCCGCAGGCCGGTTCACCGCATCATCGCTCACCGTGGTCCGGCTGCGACGTCCTCGCATGACACCTTGCAGCCCAGGGGATCGCATCAGACGTTCCATCGTGCAGCGTGCCACAGGGATCTCCTCGCGATTCAACTGTCACCATACCTTCCGTGCACCGTAGACATGGAAGTTCTCATTCCAGACCCGCTGGATCTCTTCCGAGAGCGCCTGATCTCGCTGCACTCGGGGTGGTAGTTGCTCAGGATCCACTTCACGTGCCTTGTGTTCGTAATGCGTCGCCGGGGCGATGGGCAATTGGGCGCAGATCGACTCGACCCCGTACGTGTCCCGATGGGCGTCGATAAACGACACCATCACCACTGTCGGTGGTCGAGCTCTGCTGGGGCGAAAAAAGCCGACGCCTTGCGTAGGATCTCGTTGGCCCGCTTCAGCTCACGGTTCTCGTGCACCAGCGTCTTGAGATGCTCTCGGTCCGAGGTCGCTAGGCCATCGTGCAACCCCTGGTCCCGCTCTGTCTGTCTCACCCATTTCCGTAACGTTTCGGCCGTACAGCCAATTTTGGCTGCAATAGACCCGATGGCAGCCCATTGAGAATCATGGTCGCCCTGATGCTCGAACATCATGCGAGCCGCCCGTTCCCGGATTTCCGGGGAATATCTCGTACTCTTCTTCATGACTCTATCCCCTCAAGAAATAGAGTCTCCGGTAAACCCGGGGCGGTTCAATCTTTTTGTGGCGTATGTATCATATAACATGTGCCATGTTATATGATATAAGTAAGTTTTTTCTCAGAGGGTATTATGGCAAAAGGCAATAGTGGTCGACTCGTGATTGAAATTGACCCCGAATTGAAGCAGGAGCTTTATAAAGCCTTGGGGGAAGAAGGACTTAACCTAAAGCAATGGTTCCTAAATAATGTTGATCGATTTTTATCGCAGCGGATGCAACCTACATTGCCATTGTTTGACTCAAGACAGGGGAACAGGGAGGTCTGATCATGAGATTTAATCCTAATAAAGCTGCCTTTGGGCGCCATGAGACCTTTGCGCTTCGTTATAGTTGGCTAACCAAGGGTTACCAAGCCGTCTCAGAGCCAAAAAGTAGTCAAATATTTTCGTCCGATGAGGCAACGGTTGTGCTTGGCGTCGGTAAAAATATGGTTAATGCCATTCGTTACTGGTTGCAGGCTACCCAATTGATTGAGCCTGCCCCGTCTGGTTTTAAAACAACTCCTTTGGGCGATAAGATTTTTGGTAAAAAAGGCTTTGACCGCTACCTGGAAGACGAGGCGACTATTTGGCTGATTCACTGGCTGATCGCATCAAATCCCGAATTGGCAACAGGCTGGTATTGGTTTTTTAATAAATTCCACAAGCCTGAATTCACATCACAAGAAGCGGCCTCAGCGCTGCTCGATTTCGCCAAACAAAATATCCAAAGCAAGTTTTCAGCAACCACCGTCAGGCAAGATTCGGCTATTGTGCTACGCATGTATGCGCGTTCAAAAGGAAATACCCGTACCCCCATTGAGGAGGCGCTCGATTCTCCGTTATCGCTGCTGGGCCTGATTACACAAGCACCGGGCGGGCGCACATACTATTCGCGCGCCTTTGAGCGAGAGGCTCTGCCTATAGGTATCTTTGGGTTTGCCATTGCTCAGTTATTTGAGGCAATGGGTGTTACTGAACTCCCGATTGAAGAACTGATGTACGCCAAAGGCGGCTATCCTGCACCGGGCGCAGTATTTCGCTTAACTGAAAATGCAATGATTACTAAATTAGAAAAATTGATCCATCAAAAGCCGGGCATTTTTGAGATGCGCGAAACTGCCGGCATCCATCAGCTCTATCTTATGGAAAATGTCAAATCTATGGAGTTTCTGCAATTCCACTATCAAGGCCAGCTGCAGGAGAACGCAGCATGAGCCTAATTGATAAAATAAGGGTTAATACACACTACACACGCTCTATTAACCTAGAGCGTGATGCAGAGTCTCAAGCGGTAGTCGAAGCTTATATTCCGACTTCCAGGGCGCTGCGTACACTTGAACGCATGGCTGATGCATTAAAAGTGGATGAAAGCCCACGGGCTTGGTCATTGGTAGGACCATATGGATCAGGAAAATCTTCGTTTGCTGTTTTTCTAGCGCATTTATTAGGAGCTTCATTAGACACGGCAACCCAAGCCGCAAAGAATACGTTAAAACGTAATAACCAGAAAGAATTGCGGAATCGATTCACCTCAGTAACTCGCGGCAGCGAAGGTTATTGTACTGTCCTAATTACAGGTAGCCCTGAGTCGATTAGTAGACGGCTTGTCCGATCACTGGCCGATAAGACCGAAGAGGTTTGGAAACCTAGGCGTGGGCCTAAAAAATCAATTGTGGCAAAGCTTGCCGCGTTGGCAGAACAAAAAGAGCCGCCCGCAACCACGGATATATTGGCCTGTATAAAAGAGTTGCAAGATGCATTGGCAGGAATCAATTACTCGGGATTGCTCATTGTTATTGATGAGCTTGGCAAGTTTCTGGAATACGAGGCCCGGCACTACGGCGCGAATGACATCTTCCTGTTGCAATCATTAGCCGAACACGCATTGGCGCCCCATGGTGCAAAATTGGCGATGGTGGTTATGCTCCATCAAGCCTTTGAGCAATATGCGCGTGGCTTAGGTGAGTCGCTGAAGAATGAGTGGGCGAAAGTTCAAGGCCGATTTGAGAATATTCCTTTCCTGGAGTCATCTGAACAGACCCTGCGCGTTGTTGCTGCTGCGACTGAGCACGACTTCACACCTGCTGAAAGTAACAAGGTAAAAAAAGAGGCCAAGCAACTCGCTCAACATTTCTCAGATGCAAAAGCACTGCCTGGCGCTATGGGGATTAAAGTAGCCTCGGAGCTGTTTGAAGCGTGCTATCCACTTCACCCTATTAGTGCGCTCATTTTGCCTCTCCTGTGTCAGAAAGTTGCTCAGAATGAACGCACGCTATTTAGTTATCTGGGGAGTCGAGAAGCGCATGGTTTTCAAGACGCCTTGGGTCGTTGTGATAAGGTCGGAGATTGGGTTTATCCTTGGGAAATCTACGAATACTTTATATTAAACCAGCCTGCTGCACTATCAGACCATTTTACCCATCGTCGCTGGGCGGAGGTCGTTACCGCAATTGAACGCTTAGGTGATGCAACTGAGGATGAAGTTAATCTCTTAAAGACTATTGGCTTGCTGAATATCGTTGGTATCCAAGGCAATTTCAAGGCATCTAACGAATTAATTGCGCTAAGCTTGCCAGCGGATAGGTCTGTAAAACAGGCAATTAAAAGCCTAACCCAGAAATCAGTTATTCAGTACAGGAAGTTCAGCTCGGAGTACCGGGTTTGGCAAGGTAGTGACTTTGACCTTGAAGGCCACATCAGAGAAGAGATCAGCAAGCTAGGCGCATTTAACCTTGCCGAGCAGTTAAATTCGAGACACGCGCTGCTGCCTATCGTTGCACGGCGCTATACCATCGATAGCGGTACACTGCGCTATTTTGTGCCGGTTCTTGCTGATGCATCGAGCTATGAAAAGCTTGAAGTGAAGGGCCGTGATGCGCGGATTATCATCTATCTAGCCGAAAGCAGTGATGATGAAATCCTTTTTACTAAAAAGGTGGTTAACCGTTTTTCCAAGTTGGATATTGTGGTTCTGTGCCGAAATGGAGATCAGCTGCGCGAGATTCTTGCTGAGTCGCTAGCTCTGGAAGAGATACAACGTAGCGCCCAGGCGCTGCATACTGATCCGGTGGCACAACGTGAATTTGGTGATCGTTATGCGGCAGCCTCTGCCAGAGAGGAGGAACAGATCTCGTACTTGACTGAGGAACCGAGTCTAGTGCAGTGGTTCTACTGCTCCATACCTCTCAAGATAGAAAATAAACGCGCGCTTCAAGAAAAGCTGTCCTCTGTTCTGGAAAAGGTATATCGCTTAAGTCCAAAAATATTTAATGAGCTTATTAATAGGGATAAACCCTCTTCACAAGCAAACGCTGCAAAAAATAAGCTTGTGCTAGCGATGTTGAGCAATGAAAAAGAAAGAGATCTCGGCTTTGATAAGTTTCCGCCTGAGAAAGCCATTTATCGAGCCATGCTGAGAAAGGCAAAGCTTCATGTTGAAGATAGGGATGGTGAATGGTACTTCAAAGGACCTGCTTCGAACAGAAAAGAAGATGATCCCTGTAACTTTTATGGTGTTTGGTCAAGAATAGATCAATTCTTGGATACTACCGATAAATCTCAAAAGTCACTCGTTGAGTTAAATAGAGAGTTACTTGCCCCCCCCTATGGAATTAAAGAGGGTGTTCTTCCCATTCTCTACGTGGCGGTGATTATTGCCAATCAAGACGAACTGGCAATTTATGAAAACCGTATTTTTAAGCCACGTTTTACTGAAGAGATGGTGGAGCACTTCATAAAGCGGCCTGATGAGTTTGCTTTTCAGCGTTTTAGAATCGCCGGACTCAATTCATCCATATTTAAAGAATATTCGAAAGCACTCTTTAAAGATGGGAAAACACGGGATCTGTTAGGTGTTGCCAAGCCCATTGCAAATTTTGTGTTTAGTTTGCCGGAATACACACTGAAAACATCAAGGGGACTTTCAAAGCGTAGCCAAGCTGTTCGTGACATATTCAAGCTTTCTAAATCGCCAGTGACACTATTAGTAGAAGAGGTGCCTAGGGCGCTAGGTTATGAACTGAAAGGGGATGAGAAGGATGATGCAGCTGTTGCTGGCTTGTCACAAGCCCTAACCGAGACACTACGCGAGCTTAAATACTGTTTTCCAGGATTAAAAGATGAAATGCGCCAGCTGTGTGCGCAAGCTCTCCATTTTGATAAAGAGATATCATTGGAAGAACTGAGAAAATCTGTCTATGGACGTTACAAAGGACTCGAAGATTACACTATTGATAGAGATGGGCAGCGTGCCTTTATTCTGCGTCTGATACAAAAAGAGAGAAATGATGAAGCTTGGTTTGATGGGCTACTAACATTCCTTGGGCGTAAATCAATCGATAAATGGAGTGATAATGACCGGGATGCGGCAGAATATCGTTTAACTGAGTTTAGTCGTAAGCTGAACGATCTCGAAAAACTACGGGTTCATTATCAAGAAGTCGGGAGCAGAACAGATTCAGCGTTTGAGGTATACCTAATCCGCAGCATTAAGAAGGGGGCGCCTGATTATGATGAGGTCGTGGCGGTTGACTCTAAGCGGCATAAAATCATAAAAAGCGCAAAACAAGAGATAGCTAAGAGACTAGAAGATCTGGGTGAGAAAGAACTAGGTTTAGCTGCACTTGCTGAGGTGGTCGATGAGTTTCTGGCGAAATATCGCAAATTAGATAAACAACAACAGTCAAGGACCACTAAGCTAAAGCTTAATAAAGCGGCAAAGGGGGCTAAATGAAGTGGTATGAATATGCGCTAAGTGTGGATGAAAATAGTCGCCATGTGCTGGGGATCTCTGGCGGCAAAGATAGTGCAGCCCTTGCTATTTATATAAAGGAACACTATCCAGAAATCTCTGAAAAGATGGAGTACTTCTTCACCGATACAGGTGCGGAACTACAGGAGGTCTACGATACCCTAGATAAGCTGGAAGCTTATTTAGGAAAAGAGATTGTCCGTCTAGGCAGTGAAAAACCCTTTGAATATTGGCTACGCCTTCACAATAATTACCTGCCTTCTCCCCGTCAGCGGTGGTGCACCCGCATGATGAAAATTAAGCCTTTCGAAAAATTCGTCGGGGATGATCCCGTAATTAGTTACGTGGGCATTCGAGCGGATGAAAATCGTGAGGGCTATATTAGTCAAAAAGAGACGATTAAAGCCGTATTTCCATTTGCAGAAGATGGTCTTGTGAGAGATGAAATTTTCCAGATTCTTGAGGGCAGTATCGGCATACCTGAATACTATGAATGGCGCAGCCGTTCAGGGTGTTACTTCTGTTTTTTTCAGCGCCAGGATGAGTGGTTAGGACTTAAGCGTAGGCATCCAGATCTTTTTGAAAAGGCAAAAAAGATAGAACAGGATGTTGCAAAGCGAAAATTTGATTGGGGAAAGGCCGAGATTGAGGAGTGTGGCCAGGGCTACACATGGAGCCAGGCTGGCCCGCTGGAGGAAATTGTTCGTAGGGCTGAAGAAAAAGAAAAGAAGGATGGTCGAATTGGAAAGAAATCCTCTGAGCGTTGGCAGGATGTACTGCGAAATGAAATTGATGATGATGACCCTGAGGACCAGGCTTGTTTGATATGCGGTTTATAGCAGTTAGTACTGCCCTACTTAATTCAGAGTCTTGTCGCAAATGCTAGAAGCCAGCAATAAATGACTTAAATATAGATGGCTTGAAATCCAACGAGAACGAGTGAGGAAGAATGGAGATTAAACAGAATGGGTTCATTGCTTATTTGAACTCATTGCATAATCTCGGTGCTAGTGGTGCTAACGCATTAGCGGAGTCACAAGCGCTGAACCCCTATTTTGGTGATCTCTACGAGCCGTTCCCGTTAATCGACCAGTTAGTAGAAGTGCTGACCGACAATAAGCAGCGGGTTGTGGTGCTGACAGGGCATGCTGGAGATGGCAAGTCGACGGTTGCGTTAGACGTGTTAAAAAAATTGCGCGACTTGCCCGCAAACGCACCTCTTAACGTCCCCCTCAGTGAGCGCGAGGATATTAACGGACCTAGCGGGCCAATCACCATCGTTAAAGACATGAGTGAACTGAGTGCCGAGCGCCGACAACTGTGGCTAGACCAGGCATTCTCCGAGCCTGGAAGTTGGTTAATTGTCAGTAATACCGGTCCTTTACTCAACAGCCTAGCAGACTATGCGAAGGAAAAGGGTTTCGGTGAAGATATCGAGAGTGTGATTCTCAAGCAGTTGGATCAGTCGCTTGGTGATGGTCTTCTGGACAGGCACAGGTTGGATGGTTTTGGCAAAGAGTTGGTAATCCTAAATCTCACTCGTCTAGACAACGTGGCACTTGGCGCCAAGATTCTGACAAAACTGGTGAGACATGAAGCATGGATACAATGCAATGATTGCAGTGTCGAACGAGCTTGTCCGCTGCAACTAAACCGCAAGGCCGTACTTGATGCTGGGTCTGTAGTGGAAGAGCGGGTGCGCTGGGTCTACCAACGCCTCAGCGCATATGAACAACGTCTGACACTACGCCAGATTGTTGCCCAGTTGGCCTTTGGCCTTACTGGTGGTATGAGTTGTGCTGAGGCGCAGCAACAAGTGACCGCATCCACGGCAGAGGGACAGGAGCAAGGGATCATCGGGCTGGAGCGTATCCTGTTCAGTGAGGGCTTTTTTGGTTATCGCGCTGGCAAGCCATGGCCCCAGGCTGAAGGTTTGCATGCTGTGACGTTAGTACGGCGGGCGACCTTTGGCGCGCCGATTGGAGTGAACTTTGAGCGCAGACTCCCATCCGAGGCCGGTATTGGTTGGGCCGTATTGCCAGCATGGCTGGATGGGCTTGGCAGTCATTGGCGGCAGCGAGCAGCTGAGTCGGCTGGCGTACGTTGGCGTTTTGCTTTGCGGCGCATGGCCTATCTATTCGGAAATGTGGTGCAGGATAAGGATCAGCCCGCAGCTGTGTTTCTTGATGCCTTTTTGCATTCACCTAGTCTCCGAGAATTCGACCACTGGCAGAAGGCTGGAAAGCTGACACTATCCCGCCCGGATGCCAATCGCTTGCGCACGTCTTGTTTGCGGGTGCTGTTGGAAGTTTTCTCCGGATTTAGTGCTAGTCAATTCCATTCGAGGCATGACACACTCTATTTGACCCTGCGCCGTTCAGATTTGGCCGTGGTGCAGCCCACCCAACTGGTCATAGAGACCTTGCCGTTTAGGGACTTTGATCTGGATTTTGATTCAGATCGGCGAGTGCCGGTATTGAGTTTCGATAGGGGCCGGGCCAGGCTTGATTTGACACTGCCGTTGCTGGATTACATTCGTCGCCGCGATGCCGGCGAATTGGGCAATGCACTGTCACCTATCCATCAGGCACAGTTGGATTGGTTTCGGGCTGAGTTGCTGAAAGTAACCGAGGATAGGAGGCGTCGCAAGGATGAGATCGAATTGCTCCGCGCGGGCATTGATGGCGAGGTCCATCTGCATCGATTCTTGCTGGATCAAGACCAAAACATCTTAGAGCAAGGCTAATGGCGGAGCAGGAGCAAATGAGTACAGACCAAGGTATCTTGTTGGATCGATTTCCATCAACCAGTGAGCGTGGAATTCCGGCGGATCAGACCAATCCAGCTATTCGGCTCTATGGACGGCGCTTTTATAAAGACCAGACTCCGGTGGAATATCTGGCCGAGTTTTTACTGGTTTTCGTGTCGCCGAAGGGCGGATCGAAGGGCGGACACCGAAATGGCGTCTATAGCTTGAGGCTCGAAACCAGTGATGATTCTCCATGCTACTGGCCGGATGATCGGATAGCACTCAAGTTATTTGCCTTTTTCCCTTCCTCTAAGCTTGAAACGCGCCACCCGGTTCATCAGAAAGCCTATCGGCAGGCTTTGGAGGACATCAAGGACCGCGTATCAGGTTCCAGTGAAGAAAAAGATGAAGCGGTCCGATTGCTTCAGAGTCTCTTTGCGGGCTTTGTTGGAGTAGCGAAGAATAGAACCTGGGTCACCCATAGCTTTTTACCTGCCTCACCTACCTTGTTGGCAAGAGAGGTGGATTGGTTGCACTCTAAGGCTTTAAAAGATGCTGATCTTCAAGACTGGGATGATGCAAAGAAATATTTCGCAACGGATCGACACAATTTTATGGCCCGAGGAGGGGAGTTACTATTTCTTCAATTAGCCCATCTATTTTCTAGTGAAGGACATACGGTTGTTGACACCATATGTTCTAGTGCAAATTATGAGCATCTTGCGCAATGTGATTTGGTCGAACTTAGAGAAGGCATTGAGATTGGACTTCGATCTATTCTTGAAGATGCCGTTGGCTCGATCAGCGAATTAGCCCATTTTATTGAAGAAGCACTGACCTCCTATCGTCTTGACGATCAAAACAAGCGCGCGCCATTGGGTTGGGTTCCCGCTGCAAGCGTTCCTGAAGCATTTTTGTTTGCCAGTGAACTAAACAACATATATCGGTCAACTCTTGGATCTCTGGAAAAGATTGATCTGTTGCAGATACTTACCTGCATGCAGGTTCTGCGCAGCCTCTGCTTTCAAGCTCAAAGAATTGACGATTCCAGTAACCACGCAGATGGGTTTATTGGGGGGTATTCTTGGATTGTTGCTGATCCCAATGCAAAGAGCGGTTCCGCAGTTAGAAAGCTTGCCCAGAATTCCTTCGAGCGTATCGAAGAAATGTTGTATCGGGTACTGAGAAAAGTAGCGAACTCCTCAGAAAAGCTCACTGAAACCGATAAACATGGTTTTCAAATATTCCGAAAAATCGCTAAAGAGCTTGGGTTGGTTGTTCCTCGTACCGGCAAGGGACAACGATTTGTTTTACCTCCGCAGCTTTTGCGTTTCCTGGTTGCAGCTTTGGTCGAGCCTGGTGAGCGAGTACGCCTGACGGAATTCTACGCGCGGGTTTTCGCCCATTACGGTATCGCTTTGGGTGACAAGCAATTGGTGGTTGCTTTGGGTTGGAATGGCAGCGAATCTGTCACGAGGGACTATGCAGTAGCGGCGGATACGGCTTGGGTGGAGGAGGCTCTACAACAGGGCGGATTCCTCGTGGAGCTATCCGACGCGGTTTCCATTGTCCACAATCCAGGCAGCAAGGAGCCGCTGGCATGAATCTCTATATTGAGACATTGACCAAATACCTGAAAGGTGAATGGGATCGTGTACTAAAGATATCGGATGGGCCTAGAGAGGCACGGTTTATCGTTCAAAGCCTAGACCCCGAGAGCGTTTTTACGTTGTTTGAGACTTTGGATGCCTACCGTCTAACTTGGCTGCAGTATCAGAGCATTAAATGTCACTTCCGTGTTGCCTCAGAGTTATGGCGTGATTGGTGTCGTGTCTCTGGTGCGGAGGCTCAACTGCACCAGGAGATGGCTGCGCTAGGAGCCATTAAGCCAAACGGTGAACGCTTTTGGATCGATGAGGAGGATCGCCTAACCTGGTATCGCAATCGTACTACCCGGGATGAGGGAGTTGATGGGTTGGTAGTAGTCCTGGTGGGATTAAACCATGCCACCGACCAAGGTGGTTTGGCGGACTTTCATCGCGTTGATGAGGCGCGAATTTGGCATGAGATGGGCGAGAGCTTTGTCCCTTGGATAAAACGTATCAACAAGCGTTTAGATCTCAATGCGGTCGACGGAGAGCTCGAGCAATTCGATATGGTGCTCCAGCGGTTATTCAAAGTGCGGCCCTTACGTTTGCACAAGCTAGCGGACTTTCTCGAACGTCAGGTCATTGCTGGGGGTGACTTCTACAGCCTCACAGATTTCACCCAGCGTTTCTTTGAGCAGCTACCTTTCTGGGGTATTCCTCCGCTGTTTGCAGGTAGACAACCTACTGAACTCCTTGGAAAGAAAGGCGCTGATGCCCTGGAAAAGGCGGACGCTTTTATCTCACACCAGCGTTACAAGACCACTTCCGGGCGAAAAAGGGACTGGCTGAAGATCGATAAGGCTTTAGGCAACTCAGAGATTGAATTGCCGATGACTGTGGGAAATGAGGCGATCTACGATGATGTCGCAGCCTACCGCGACACACTGTATGCATTCGTCCATGAAGCAAATGGAGATGCCCGGGAGCGACTGTTGCAAACGGATCTTATGTCTCTATTGGGGATTTTACGAACGAGAGAGTCTAGCAAGAAGACCAGCCAGACCGTACCGGCCATCACCGGTATGAGTTTCGAAGTAATGCTTCAGGGGATTTGGCGAGCCTTAGAAGAGTTTGCGAAGGATTGCGGTGGCCAGTCGTTGACCGAGCAACTATCTGGGGTTCATGTGGAGTTAATTCGTTTTGACCATGACCTTACTGCTGATGATGATGGTGGCGTTGGTGCAGAAGAATTGGCTCGCGAGTTGTTGCAGGGCTGTCTCGGTGGCTTGGATGAGGTTTTTGAAGGCATCGATTGCAGGCTGCCGCGGGATGAGGATCAAGCGCGGCTGCCTCGTGTCCAGTGGGATCACGTCGTACCCATTACCCTAGATCTAAAGCTGGATGACCTGAAATATGGGACCAGTCGTGCTCGTCCAAATGTGCAGTTCAAGGTCATAGTTGCCGGTATTGATCTGGACCAGACCACGGAGGCAGTATTCAAGTGGGTGCTTGCACCTACGCAGCCCGAACGTGTGCGCTTTGAGTGTGCGAGAAACGTAAGAGAGTTGTGGTTAAAGGAACGGAACCCAGATCGGTTTTTGCCTACTTTTCAGATTTCATCTTTGTCCATGACAGCGCTCTATTTCGCTGCCGATGCTGATGAGGCAAATCGTCTAGTGAATCAGGCGATGACCGACTTGGAGCTAGTCAATCTTCTCGATGGACTTTCATTTGAGCAGATGGATGCAAACCTGTGGAGACTGACTACTAGCTTGATTACGGCTTACCGGGCTTGGCTCGATGCGGCCGTTATAGAGGGCTACTACACTGCTCGTGCGAACCAGATGCCGCAGTTGTTGTCTGCCTTCGTCGACTTGGCTGAGAAAGTTCTTGATACACAGCTGTTAGGCAGTGCTGAGCTGCTACGTCGGTTTTATAAGGCATTTTTCTTGGTAGATGAACGTGTAGAGGCTAACGATCCTTACCTTCCAGGTGCCATTGCTTGGGGATTGAGTCCTGCTGTTTTGGAATTGACCCAAGCAAGAGCAGGATTTTTGGCGGATGGATTTCCGGAAGCGGTGGGTGAGTTAGCGATTGGCGGTGATGGCAAGGCGGCTTTCGAGAGGTTGCTTGATCTAGCACAGATACACCGGCCGCTGGCAGCCTTGGTGGCGGATACGCAGCAGCTGTCCGCCACAATCAAGTCTTTCGGCTTGCTGCACTATTTAGGGCCACCGCCACCTACTGAAAATAGCTTGGCGGTACAAACGCTGTTGCGGGATGAAGGGAACGATGACGATGAGGATGTCCGTGACATCGTGCGTCCCTGTGAGGAACGGGACTTGGTGGCTCGTGTACTAAGTGATTACCAGCAGCTTTACTCTTTTGCCGAAGATGGGTTACGCATACTTGCTGTCAACGTGAGGGAATTGCAAGTCGCACTTTCCGGTGTTGACCGCTTCTTAGACGATTATCTTAAGCGCACATCCGCAGATTGGCCACCATTTCACTGCACGGTGATGGTTTATACAACCTCCTCGTCGTCCATGGCAATGGAAAATCGACTAGCTTTGTGGCGCAACCATGTGATGGAGCGACAAAGGGAAAAGGGCCGACCACTTACACTGTCGGTAGGGCATCGTTATGCACCCAAAGACCAGATTGTCGATTTGTTGAAGCAGGAAAAGCGGCTCTACGACATCGCTTTTCTGTTTCATTTTTTGCGCGCTGGTCTGATTGGCCGTGCAGACCCTGCTATGCCTTTCGAGTTTGATTTCGGTGGCTGGAGCGGTTTGCAGTTTCCTATCACAGAGTATCCGCGTCCGACCCAAGATGGGGATCGTTACCGACGCCAGAGTTTGCTAAGTAACCGTCGCCTGCGCATCCAAACTCGCCATGCTGATTTGTCGGCACGACTCTGCTACGGAGGCAACGTCGGCCATGATCATGTGATCTTTGGTCAGGTGGACTACAAGCCCTGGACCGGTGTGGTCGAGACTTTGCATGAGCGAGCGCAGTGGGTGGCCTGCGTCGATCCTTTTGTGGACAAGCGTCTTTTATGCAGTGAAGATGGCCACGAACAGCGTAAGATTGTCGGTTTTACTTCTGGACTTGGTGCCTACGGTGAGTTGAACCTGACCATCTCCACTGAGCAGGATACCCTGAAGCAACTCACTGATCAGGTCGCCGGTAAGCTGACTAAATTGATGCCTTTCGAACAACCGGATGGTTTTGAAGCGATGGCGGCACGGATGGTCTGTGAGGCGGAGGAAATTATTGGCCTATCCTCTCTGCGGGCGGTGGTTGGTGCCGATGAACGAATCCGGGAGGTGGTAGGTTTCGCTGCAATCCGGCGCGCACTAGCGCTCCCACCAGGGCCTCCACAGCAGATGTCGCAATTGTTGCCAGTTGATTCGCTTCTACATTGGTTCGTCGGTAGCGAAATAACACTGAGGCCGGATCTCCTGCAGTTGACTCTAGAAGTTCGTCCCAATGATATCCCGTTGGTGCATGCGGTGTTGGTAGAGTGTAAGTTGGCGCAGAAAAACCCGGTCCATCTTGCTAAAGCCAATGAACAGATACAGGAAGGTTTACAACACCTGACCGGCCTTTTGGCTCCAAAGCACAGCAACCTACGACGCTTGGGATTTGACCGGCGCTATTGGTGGGCGCAACTGCACCGAGCCATGACCTCACGTTCGGTGGTTAAGGGCTCTGATCGTGAGTGGCGTGAACTCGATCATGCCTTGGAAAGTCTTGCAGAGGGACAATTCGAGATTCACTGGCAGGCTGCTATTTTTACTTTTTGGATCAACGAGGCAGGTCCTCAGCCAGAAGTGACATCACTGGCATTGCCGGTTGGTACAGTCCAGCCGCCGTTCGAAGTGCCCGGGGACTTCGCGATCCAGCACATTGCATTGGGTTACCAAGGTGTATCTGCACTGTTTGCCGAGGCAAAACCTTTGCCACTGATAGAATTAAAGGGATCGTCAATACGGCTGCGACCAGAGCAGGACAGAGGTAATGTATTGATTGGTGCAGCAACTCCGCCGCCCACGTCTAATGCCAAAGAATCTTCTGTGGAAATCGATGCGTCAGCGGAGCGGATGGCCGTGTCAGCGCCAGCGGCAGATCACAAAAACCAAGTCACAGCACCAGCTGGAGTACAGGCGCCACCAACTTCGGTGAACGCCCAACCCGAACAACCTCATGTGGCTACGGAGTCTCCTCCGGTTCCGACTCCAGCCACTTTGGAGTCGCCCGAAAGTACACCTGAGGCGTCCACTACTCCAAAGACTCCACTTGCACCCACTGCCGGCCAGGTGGTTGCCGCAGATATGTCTCCAATTCCGGAAAAAATATTGATCGGCACCAGGGGAAACAATGACCCCGTGTACTGGCACTTTGGTCATCCGCAGTTAGCGAATCGTCACTTGCTCATCTTCGGTACGTCTGGCTCAGGGAAGACTTATGGTATCCAGTGTCTGTTAGCAGAGATGGCGCAGCAGCGACTGCATTCGCTAATTGTCGACTATACGGATGGCTTTTTGCCGCAGCAGGTAGAAAGAAGATTCACGGAAGTTGCGGTACCAAAGAATCACTTCGTAAAAACTGAGAGGCTGCCACTGAATCCATTCCGGCGGCAAATGCAAGTCATTGATCCCTCCATCCCGGCTATTGAAGAAAGTCCCTTCGAAGTTGCTACCAGGGCCGCTAGTATTTTCACTTCTGTATACGAGACCATGGGTGACCAGCAAACAGCGACTCTGATACGGGTGCTGGAATCAGGTATTGAAGGGAATGAACAGTTTTCTCTAGACGATATATTATCGCTACTCCGGGATGAGAGTCAGTATGGAGAAAGCCTTGCAAATAAGGTAGAGCCCTTAGTCAAGTCAAGACCTTTCCGAGATGAAGAAAGCTCCGCTTGGGATGAGATGTTGTTGTCGCAAGATAATTGGGTACACGTATTACAGTTGAAGGGACTAGCTCTCGATATTCAGAAAATGGTTACCGAGTTTGTGCTATGGGACCTGTGGGACTATGCCCAGAACACAGGTAGCAAAAATCGTCCGATCCCTATAGTCCTAGACGAGATTCAGAATCTCGACCATAGCAGCGATTCACCGATCGATAAGATGCTGCGTGAGGGGCGTAAGTTCGGCTTGTCCCTGATACTAGCCACCCAGACCACGAGCCAGTTCAATCAAGAACAACGGGACCGTTTGTTTCAGGCTGGGCATAAGCTGTTTTTCAAGCCGGCGACGACCGAGATCGACCGCTTCGCACAATTACTCTCCCAATCGACGACAGGAATATCAAAAGCGGATTGGGGACAGCGTCTAGCTAGCTTGGAAAAGGGCCAATGCTGGTCACTCGGGCCAGTGCTGAAATCAGGTGGAACCTTCAAAGAGGAAGCTGTGCTTGTAAATGTTACGTCTCTGGAACTGCGCTGCTTTGAAGGCTAACAGATGACGGATCTAGGACCTCACTTACAATCTCTACCTCTGAACTTCCCCCATGACTTTCTTCCAGAACGGAGCTTGTTGGCCCGTTTACTACCATTTGCATCGGTGAATGGTAGTGGTGACAAGGTGCAAATTGGTGCGGAGACAGGGATCCCTACAGGTGTGAGTAGTGGAAAGGTGGAGCCTATGATCCATTATGCCCGCGGAATGGGGCTGGTCCGCGCGGACAAGGAAGCTAAGCGCTGGCAGTTGGAGCTTACGACACTCGGACATTTGATTGTGGCAGAGGATCCTTATCTCAGCGAGTCCGTAACATTATGGTTACTGCATCTGATGCTTTGTCGACGAAATGCTCTAGAAGATCCGGCCGTCGGACTTGCCGATGCTTGGTTTGCATTGTTTGCTGAAGGCACACTGCGCTTAGGGAATCGTTTCGACCAGAAATCTTATCTGGACTACTTGATAGAGCGCCATGGCAAGAAGGGATACTTGAAGGGACTGTCTGGACTAGTGTTGCGCAGCTACTTGGAATCGACATGCTTTGGACCGATTACCGTCCTATCCGAAGAGGTGTCAGGCGGACAGACATTGTATCTTCGGCACGCTGCGCCTGCTGAGCGCAGTCACTTTCCCGCTTACTCAGCTTATCTGTTTCTTGTTTGGGACACCCTATACGATGGACACAACCAACTAGCCATTGATGACATCTTTACGCAGTCTCGTTGTTTAGCAGTTATGGGCTGGGATCGAGCAATGGCGACTCCCTGGCTCGACTGGATGGCAGATCATGGGCTGCTCCAGCTTGATCGACAGACCGGCAACACATTAGCTCTGCGGTTGCGGGACACAGAGGCAGTAATTGCTGGGATATTCGATGAACTGATCTGAGCCTGGTAAGTTCAGGATTGATTTTAACGCGGAGAGGTCACAGTGAGCATTGGGCAGGTTATCCACTTTCATAACGAGCGATTCTTCGAAGGCGCTGTTCAGCTAAGCTGGGTACACCGGCGCGTCGATCAGGCTCGCCAGGCAGCTGAGGCCTTTGTTTTTCACGGTCCGCGCTATCACGGCGCAGGAGAAGCTGAACGCGAGGGGATCGAGGGAACGTATAAGCTCAAGGATACTGCTAGCTTTGTACGTGATCTCCTCGGTTCCATGCGTGCTGGAGTTGAAGGCCGAGAGGTTAATCCCTACTGGTTGGTTGTGGCAGGGTATGGATCCGGTAAATCTCACCTAGCTCTAACTTGTGCCACTCTGCTGGCGGAGCCTGCAAGTGAGACGGCTCAGGCAATTGTTGAACATATAGCCCGAGCAGATCCTGAGATCGGGGAGTTGGTGACCCGACAGGTTGCGGAGATGAATAAGCCTGCATTAGTCCTGCCACTCGATGGCATGGCTGGTTTTCATCTAGGAAACGCGCTAAGTCGGGCTGTGTTCGAACAGTTACGTCGGCATGATGTCGATGCCGGTGCCATTCGTGATTTGTCCCCACGCTTTCAGACTGCTGAGCAGTTTGTCGAACGCAATTTTTCCGTCCGTGAAGACAGTTTCAGCGAGTGCCTGGCCGGTTTGAATGCTGAACAGATCTGTGTACGCCTGCGTGAAAATGATGAGAGCATCTATACAGCGGTTGATGCCGTGTACAGCGAGGCGAACGGTCACCCAATTCCGGTTGAGGGTCAGGAGTCCGCCCAAGAATTAATTGACACATTGTGTGGCGTCTATTGTGGTCCGGATGGGCCGTTCTCACATGTGGTGATCCTTTTTGACGAACTCGGTCGCTATCTGGAATATGCTTCGGAGAAACCTCAGCTGGCGGGGGACTTCGCGCTCCAGCAGATCTTCCAAGGCGTGCAAGACAATAGCACAAAGGTACGATTTGTCGGCTTTATTCAATATGAATTGAAGGCATACCTAAAGCGATTCAGTGGGTCAGATCTTCGGCAACTGCAACGCTATATCACACGCTTTGATGCTGCGGACAAGTGGTATTTGTCAACTAACCTAGAGACCATCTTTGCCCATATGATCGGCAAGGATGAAGAGGTATTGAGGAGAATTTGGCAACAGACCGGTGCTGAGCAACAGATCCAGCAAACTTGGCAGCGCCTATCACAATGCCTACCGGGTTTTTCACGCTTTCCTGTCTGGAATGAACCTGAGCATTTTGCACGGGTTATCGCGTTTGGCTGTTGGCCGCTTCACCCCTTTGCGGTTTGGTTCTTAACGCGGCAAAGAGATTTGGTGCAGTCTCGTTCGGCGTTGACCTTTATTAAGGATGTGATCGATCGCATTGTCGATGAAGATGTGCAAGTTGATGGATGCCTGCGTCAGGTGAGTGCGGCGGAGCTTGTAGTTGGGAATATGCTGCCAGAGCTTGTTTCCGCTGAACGTGAGACCGGCGGTACCATCGCAGAGACGTTGCAGATGCTGTTAGAAAAATTCAGCGGGCACCTGGATAACCGGCAGCAAATGGTTCTCGCAGGAGTTGCTGTTGTCGAAAAGACGAGAATTGGCAAGCAAACTCACGAGATGGCCGATGCCATATTGTGCGAGGCGACTGCAATGGAGCCTTCATTGCTCCCCGCAGTCTTAGAGGCGCTTTCTGAGCTTGGAACAGTAGAGTGGAACGATGACTTCGGTCAGTACGAACTATTAAGCGACGGTGCCACCCGAGGACAGTTTCAGCAATGGTTACGCTCTCAACAGGCTAGGTTCAAGGCTGATGGAATTCGTGATTTGTTTGTCAGGCGTTGCGCTGCGGATATTGATCTGGCAGACATTACGCCGGATTTTGCTCAAAGCCACGAGATATCAACACCGGATTGGTTTTTCGAGGCACAACTAGCCCATGCAAATACGGTCGAAAAAGCTATCCAAAGTGCCTTTCAGGAATGGCTACAGGCAACCTTGCCGAAAGATGCGAAAGGAAAACTCATCTATCTGTATCTCCATCCGGACGACGATCCGGTAGCCATTGGAGAGCGCGTACATACAATTATGAAAGGAGAGCTTGAACGGCTCAATATGCAGCGGGGGCCGATCTGGGTCATTGGTATTGCAGATCGGAAAGGCGTGTTTGCAGAACATATTGGTCGCATGTATCTGTTTGATGAGCAGATTTCCGCTGGTGATCAGGAGCGCTTCCGCAGGTTTATTCCGGATGAGCGTGAGCGCAGCCGTACAGTGTTGAAGGATGGAATACAGGAGGCGATCAAAGAGCGGCTTTATTGGATTGCAGGTTTTCCAGAGATACCCCCCGCGGGCCGACTGCGATCAGTAGGCATGCATATTTTTAACAGAGGATATCCGAATACAGTACCTTTCCCTTTCGATGGATTTGGCAGCACGGGGGGAGGTGGGCCAGCAGACGCTGTACAGTTGGCGCGCGGATTAATTGCGCGACAGGTCAACGGGCCTTGGGTGCAATCCCAGCCTAAGAGGCTACAGAACCGCGTTGACGCAGTTTTGGTTCAAAGTTGGAAGGCGTTGTTACCGTCAGGAAAGCTCGTTACACCTTCAGAACCGAGCGTTAGTGCACTTTATCAGTGGTTGGAGCAGACTCATCGCGATGATCCACAGAGAACATTGCTTACCTCATATCGTGCGCTAATTGCACCGCCCTACGGTCTTAATGCGTCATCTGCCGCCCTCTTGTTGGGCTTGTTGATTGGGTTAGATAGCCCACCTAGACGTATCGAGCAGGCTGGGGAGTTAGTGGCGTCTGCTGATTGGCTTCAGCAGGCATTTCCTAGCCAACGGGGACGTCATCATTTCAATGAAGATGTATTAGCAATAACGTGTTTGCGTTTTCTCTCAGAAGATAGTGAGGATCGCTGGCGTAACTTATTAAACCGATGGGAGGCAGAGCAGAACTATAGCCGCATGGTGAAATTTGCCCGAGAGGCGAAACAAATGTGTGCAGTGGACCCTCTTCCAGAGACATTGGAGGGGAACTACAAGTATCTGCGTGATATTACGGATGGTGTCGCGGTAAAGTTGCTGGAAATGAAGGATAGGATTGCAGAGTGGGAGCGGGGAATTGAAAAGGCCGAGCGGCGGGCAAGTGTACATCATGCAATCAAGCTAGGTAGTCAAGTACTGCGCGAACGCACAGTGATGGAAGAGAGTACAAACTGGCCAGATAGCTATATAAATGAGTGTGATGGCCTATTAGCAATAGTCCAGGAGCAGATTGCCCGGGAGGTTGTGAATTGGATCCCGCGCCAGATCTGCCACAGTGCTACCCAGGTTGCTGAGTTTCGGCAGCGCACAGAAAAGGAGGCAGAGTGGTTAGCCAAGTTGGGTTTCAGTAATGAGGCGAAGGCACTTACGCAGCAGGCACAGCAGTCCATACATAAGGTGGAGAAATTACAACAGTTTCACCTAACCTTGGCTAAGTGCAACGATTATCCTCGCCAACCTGAACCCACAGACTCGACTCCAGTTCGAGCATTGCGTGATGAGATTGCTTTGGGGGACGAGCTAATAAATGGTGTAGAGGGCGCATCAGCCGTACTTACTCGGGCCGAGATTGATGCACACGTCAATGCGATCAAGCAACGTCAGGCAAAATTGCATGCATCATTAGTACGACAGCAGGAAGCGTTAGGTGCCATGTACGAGTTACGTATAGAGAGCCAGGAAGACCTTCAGGAGGCGCTGACAAAGATCAGTCAGCTCAGGGATATTTTCGTTGGTATGAGAGATGAAAGCGATATCAATGAACTTGCGATTCAACTTGAGCGTATTCTATTTGACACTAAATCTTGGGAAGGTGGCCAAGTTTCTGTGGAGCGTCTGGAGGAGCTTCTAACGTTCCAGGTCGAACACCAATTGCGTGAGATGCAGAAGTTTCTTGAAGAAAAGGAAATTGATCCGGCATGGGATATGACACGGATCTACCAAGCCCTGATGAACGAACAATTGGATGCCGCAGGGCGGTGTTCAACAGAATGGATACAGCCTCGATTGGCGTTGGCCCAGAAAATATCCTCCCTTGATAGGCAACGCTGCATGGCTCTAAAGAAGGAACTGTCTGCTGCGCCTACCTATCTCTCAGCTCAACATGTCGTTGACGTTAAGCAATTGCAAGAATCGGTTCAAGTTCGAATTACGGAGCTCACTGAATTGGAACGTAGCACCATTGTTGCCGACTGGCTGCAGCGCTATCTCGAGTTGGGTGATGTGCAAGAACTCGACCGCCATGCGACCGAAGAATTGTTGCAGGGACTTCAGAATCCACCTTGTGAACTTCGGTCGGAAGAACAGATTCAGTTGGCACCGATTACTAGTCATCTGATAGCTCACTTAGATCAAATGAGTATGGATGAGTTGCTTGCGCGTATCGAGCGGCTGTCAGAATCACAGCAGCGTCAGCTTTTGACACGATTGTCTGATATGTTAGGTGGGTGAAATATATTGATAGTATCTGATTTAGGAAGCTGAATTAATTTGTAGTAGTCGCGACCTGATCTGACAGTTACCGGTTCCGATGGTGTGATAGTCAGGTCAAATTCAGCCTACGAACTTTGCCTGCCAGATTTGTTTTCCGTCTTCCAGCGTGGCCAATGGTGTGCGGCCACAGCACATCTTTCCCTGATGTGTCCGCTGCTCATTGTAGTACAGTAG
>Ga0256846_1000281_pt1 | contig 21817 bp, 17 predicted proteins | sample TevniametaG_FD_189098 | JGI IMG/M metagenome (GOLD analysis project Ga0256846, IMG submission 189098) | Tube worm associated microbial communities from hydrothermal vent at the East Pacific Rise, Pacific Ocean - Tevnia | ecosystem: Host-associated > Annelida > Integument > Unclassified ...
GGATTTTTTTTTATTTTTTTTAACATTATTTTCCCATTTTGATGGATTTTGAAAAATTAATAAATTTATCCTTATTGGATCTAAGGATATCTTTATCTCCCGTCATTTTTATAAACAGTGTTTTTCCCGGAAATGTTATAACCGAGATCAACATTGAAGTTGTATTGTCTTTTGATTCGGTTTTCAGAAGATCAATTAATACTCCCTTGCGACCGGATAAGGTCTTAAATCTTTTCTGTTCCTTTATAAAAATATTTAGTTTGTTATCGGAGATATCTTTTCCCGTTAAAGTTCCATACCACATTCTTACATTGGCATCCAATCCCCCTCCGTCTCCGTGAAGGGGGATAAGTGTGCATATGGCATTCATTTTTTTTTGCCTGATAGAAAATGTTGCAATCCTTAGTTTTGATTTGCTATTTTCCAAAATCCATCCTTTAGGTGCCGACCATCTGAATTCTTTTGTGACCGTTTGAGTCAGGCCGGTATTTTCCCCGTGGAAATTGTGACCGGTTTTATTGTCCGGGATCTGTTCCTTATAGTTTCTCACATCATTTTTTCCGCAAGAGATGAAGATAAGAGTCATTCCTAAAATTATCGATATTTTTAAAAGTGATTTTATGATTTTCATATCAGGTTTTTCCTTCTAATTTGTTATTATCTGTAATTATGATCTATCTTTTTTAAATACTCTTTGTAATTAAATTTCTTGGCTGCTTTACATTTTGTATCATCATGACAAACTTTACAATCTTTCTCTTTGGGATAGAAAAGACCTGCAGCCAATGCTTTGTTCTTATCTTTCATAACACTCATCTTTTTATATGTAGAACCGGGACCGTGACAAGCTTCACATTGAACCCCCTCGAATTTTGAGGCATTTTCATCTCCGATCTTATATCCACCGTTGTTAAAACCGGTCACATGACATTTAAGACATGCAGGATCCTTCTCTTTACCGGCTTTTTTCAAAGTTTCAAAAGCATTTGCATGTTCTCTTGCCGCCCACTTCTCAAAAACTTTCCCTCTTTTTTCACCCTTGTGGCACATTCTGCATTTTTTTACACCGACATAATCTGCCGATGTAATGAGTGAAAAAAGGAATAAAAAAGAGCTGATTAATAAAACAGATTTTTTCATATTTAACCTCCCGAAATAGTTTTTCGAATTAATTTTATAATTAAAAATAAAACTAAAGTCAATAGAAAATAGTTAAAAACATTACGATTACCGGGAGTGATCGAAAAAATATGTGTTTAAAAGAATAATTTTAAAAGTTTTTTGGAATTGTGTATATAACCAATATAGCATCTATATAGGGATTTGAAATATATTCGAAAATGTATTTTTTTTAGAAAAATAATAAAAATACATTTAATATAAAAAAAGATAGAAAAAAATGTATTTTTCTGGTATATTACTTCTATGATTTGCAATTTCATGAATTTTAAAAGTAAAGTTAAGCCTGAGATCGGATGGATTAACATAAAAAAAAGTGATCGGGAGATAATAGGATGATCAGAAAATTATTTATTATTTTTATTTTTATTATTGTCACTTTACCTATTTTTTCGGTAGATAATGAAACGTGTATGGAGTGTCATTCCGACAAAGAGATCACTAAGGAAATAAAGGGGAAAGAACATTCTGTCTTTGTCGATAAAAAGATATTTAACAGATCTATTCATGCGGAACTCAGTTGTATTGATTGCCACATGGATGTAGACACGGAAGATTTTCCTCACAAAGAGAATTTGAAAAAAGTTGATTGCTCGATCTGTCATGATGATATTATCGAAGATTATAAAAAAAGTATTCACGGAATTGCAAAGAGTGAAAATGGAGACGGACTTGCGGCAGGATGCACGGATTGTCACGGAACTCATGATATATTAAGTTCGGATAACCAGTCCTCCAAAACTTATAAACTGAATATTCAAGATACATGCGGAAAATGTCACAATGACCCTAAGGTTCTGAAATTGATAGGATTAAAGGGATCCGGACCGGGAATTGATTATGAAAACAGTGTTCACAACAGATATCTACATTCAAAAAAAAATGAGAAGAGTGCACCCACTTGTATTACCTGCCATGGATCTCATAAAATATTAAGTGGTACCGATCCGGAATGTGCTTATGGAAAAAGGAATATAAAAGATGTTTGCGGGAAATGTCATCCAAAGGAAAATGAAGAATATACAAAAAGTGAACATTGGAAATCCCTTGAGAGAGGTCATGTTGAATCTCCGACGTGTATTGATTGCCATGGAGAGCATAGGATAAATTCTCCCGAAGATAGAAGTTCGGTTACAAATAAACTAAACGAATCATCCCAGATTTGCCAAAAGTGTCACTCGAATAGGATAATTATGCAGAGGTTCGGACTCGATGCGGAAAGATTTTCCAGCTATATGAAGACATATCACGGAATGGCAATTCTTAAGGGTTCGGATAAAGCTGCAACTTGCACAAGTTGTCATGAGGTACATTCGATTCTTTCGGTTGATGATCCTCACAGCTCGGTTGGTGGTAAAAATCTTCTTAAAACGTGTCAAAAATGTCATCCTAAAGCAGATGAGTCGTTTATCAAGATACCGGTTCATCCCGATACAACAAAGAGGAATGTCGTCGCTTCGGTTATTAAAGATATATATGTCTGGATGATATTTATCGTAATAGGCGGTATGTTTCTGCACAATTTAATAATCTATATTCATCATGTAAGAAAAAAATTCAGGGAGGAAAAAAACAGTAATCTTTATAGAAAGTTCAGACCCTTTGAAGTTTATCAGCATGTTGCCTTATTTATAAGTTTCTCACTGTTGGCACTTACGGGATTTGCACTTAAATTTCCGGACAGTTTTTTTATAAGATGGTTAAATACCATTGGAATAACTGAAGTCGCAAGAGCTATTATACACAGGGTTTCTGCAGTAGTATTGATTATCTCCTCATTTATTCAGCTCGGGTATTTTTCATTTACAAAATGCGGACGAAGAGATGTTGTATCTCTGATCCCGAGAATCAGTGATTTGAAAGAGTTTTGGCAAAATCTAAGATTTTATCTGTTCTTCTCAAAGAAGAAACCTGTAGCGGGAAGGTTTGATTATGCTGAAAAAGCAGAATATCTTGCTCTTATCTGGGGAACGGCAGTAATGATCATGACAGGTTTTATTTTATGGTTCCCGGAATTTTTTATGAGATTCTTACCGTGGTGGGCATTTGAAGCTGCGGAGGTGATTCATCTGCTTGAAGCAATCCTTGCTACTCTTGCAATAATAATCTGGCACGGATTTTTTGTAATGTTCAGTCCGGAGGTTTATCCGATTAAGACAACATGGAAACACGGAATGGTTACGGAAGATGAACTGGAGCACAGAGATCCGGAAGGTTTGGGAGATTGTGATGATGAAAATGAGAAGGATCAAAAACAGAAAAAAGAATAGAATATATATGAATAGGCAATTAAAATATTTTGTGTCAAAATATAATTACCGATTTAGGGCAAGTGTGAAGTTATATATGAATTATTTGTAGTTGACCTGGGAAATTTTAACAACAAATTTTGACATATTTTCAATAATTTCCAGCAGCGATTTATCCGTTAGGGAGTAGTATACATAATTCCCGGTCTTATCCTTTTTTAAAACTCCCATTCTGAACAGAGAACCAAGATGATTGGAAAGATTACTCATCGGTAATCCCGTCTCCTTTTGAATTTCGGAAACGTTTAATTTCCCTTCCCCAAGAATCTCGATAATCTTCAATCTAACCGGATTTGTTATTGTTTGGCAGACCATTGCATAATGTTCATAAAATTTATCGGATCTTTTCATAAAAAAATAGTACAATATCACAACATATATGTCAATATTTCCATAATTTTAAAATAATTGAAATAACAGAGCGAATATTTAACGCTGTTTCTGATATAATATAGTTAATTGATAGAAGTAATGGGAAAAATGAAAAATATAATAATGATTTATACGGATGGTGCGTGTTCGGGAAACCAAAGTAAAAAAAATTTCGGAGGATGGGGAGCGGTTCTGAAATTCGGAGGGAAAACAAAAGAGATCTCTGGAGGGGAAGCGGATACCACTAATAACAGGATGGAGTTAACCGCATGTATTGAAGGTTTGAAGGCTTTAAAAAGAGATGACATCGATGTGGAGATTTTCAGTGATAGTTCTTATATTGTAAATTGTATAAACAAAGAGTGGTATAGAACATGGCGGAAAAACGGATGGAAAACAAGTAAAAAACAGTCTGTTGAAAATATAGATCTGTGGAAGGAACTTTTAAAACTGATAGATGGAAAGAGTGTGAAATTTACTAAAGTAAAGGGTCATTCGGGAATAGAACTAAATGAGAGAGCCGATGAACTTGCGAGAATGGGTGCGGAAAAAATAAGAAAAGGGTAGGATTGAATTCAACAAAACAGTCTTTAGTTAGCGGGTATTACTCCTGAATTATATTGATTGATATATGATAATATGTTATATTTGATATAATTTGATACGGGGCTGTAGCGCAGTTGGGAGCGCGTCTGAATGGCATTCAGAAGGTCGTGGGTTCGAATCCCATCAGCTCCAAATTTTATCTATAATTCAAAAATGTTTAATAAAATATTTCATAAACACATTCAAAAACTTATAACCCAATCCGAAATTTTAAAATTAACAAAAGATTCGAAAATAATTATTTTCAGTGATTGTCACAGGGGGTCGGGAAACAGAGCTGATGATTTTTTTCATAATCAGATAATTTTTCTTGCTGCAATGGATTTCTATCAGAACAACGGATTTACTTACATTGAAATAGGGGATGGCGATGAATTATGGGAGAATGCAAATTTTGAATTGGTTAAAGAGAGGTATCGATCAATATATGAGATTTTTGATGAACTTCATAGAGAAAACAGATTTTTTATGTTATGGGGAAATCATAACAGAAGATGGAAGAGTAGAAAAAAAACGGATAAACAGCTTACTTCGATAATTGATGAAAAAACAGGTGAAAAGAAAAATATATTTGATGGGATCTCCGTGACCGAATCTCTGATTCTTAAAAGTGATAACAAAGGAGTTAAAGATATTCTTCTGATTCACGGTCACCAGGGTGAGATCCTGAATGATTTTTTATGGTGGTTCGGAAGATTTTTCATTAAGATTTTCTGGAAATCTTTTCAAATGAGATTTGGAGTTGCGGATCCGACGAGCCCGGCAATGAACTACAGGACGAGAAGAAATGTTGATAAAAGATTTATTGAAATTGCCCAGAACAATAATCTTTCGGTAATAGTCGGTCATACACATTTCCCTATCTTTCCGGCAAAAGGTGAACCTTCATACTTTAACGATGGAAGTTGTGTCCATCCCCGTTGTATAACAGGGATTGAAATTGAAAATGAAAAAATCGCTCTTGTAAAATGGCACCGAAAAATTTCTTCAGACGGCAGAATGAATATTGAGAAAAAAATTTTGGAAGGTCCGATGGCTTTGACGGAAATATAAAATTGATCTGTTTATCAGATACTTGTCTATGCTTATTGAACTTGACAAATTATTTGTAATTATTATAAAATCAGATCTCAAAGGAGAAATTAACTGTGAAATTTAAAAAAATAATTACTTTAACTTTATTTATCTTAGCATTTTCTTTATTAATTATGGCTGATTTTAGCGAGATAGAGCCCCGTACGATTAATTTGAAGGTGGTTTCAGGAGGAATATTTGATATAGCTACGGATAAATCAAATACTATTCATCTGGTTTGGTCTGACAGAGGATCGCTTCATTACGGACAGATTGTTAATGATAAAGTTATAAATAAAGAGGATATTCCGAACTCGGGTGATTTTCAGAGTGCTTTTATCAGACCGAGACTTGCCGTAAGACCTGACGGAGCAAGCATTCATCTATCATGGATGTCTCCTAAACCGGGTACAAGCTTGGTTCATGTCTGGAAAGACAGTTCCGGTTGGCACAAAGAAATTGTCTGGATGTCGAGAGGTTCTAAGGATTTTGTGTCCGTTCCTTTTGCCGTTGAAGACTTAACAGGGAAAATGCATATAATTGCACAATTATGGCATCTGGAAGCAGGTGGTAAATTATTCAGTAAGATAAAATATTGGTATAAAGCACCGGGTAAGGCATACAATATGGGATATACTTTGATCGAACAGGATAAAAAGTGGAGAGACACCGCAATGTTTGTCGATTATAATGGTGGAGTTCACGGAGTTTTTAAGAGCGGTTCTGATCCAGGCAAATATCTTTTCTGCGAAAGCGGAGGAAAGTTTGATGAAAACAAAATGGAAGATATTCCAATTCCTTCAGGAGAGACATGTGTATCTTTCGGAGATCTTTTTGTTGATAAAGAAGGTAATGTTCATCATGCCCATATGTCATACAGATCTGAAAATATATACTACAACATAAGAAATAAAACTACTAAAAAATGGAATAAAGTTCCGTTGAAGGTAAGTGAAACCGGAGTTGAAACATGTGTTCATAAAAATTATGATAATCCATGGCCCGGAATTGCTCTTGATCCGGATGGAACCGTCTATATTACTTGGGCTGATATGCCGTGTCCGGATAAGGAAGCAAACAGAATAACTCTTGCCGTTGTAAAAAACGGTGCTGTCGTAAAAAGAGAAGTATTGACTACGGATGCACAGATAGACGAGGATTCCAAACCTGCAATTTGTGGAAATGATAATGGTATTTATCTGATATGGAGACATTGGGAAAAAGGGGAAATGATGATGTATACCGTTTCAAAACTCGGATTCTTCCCTCCGACATCCTGCAAGTATGAATTGATTGAGACAAGAACTCTTTTCAGTCATGATGTGATAAACAGACTTACCTGGGAGGAGAATCATAAAAATGATGAGGTTGATATTGTTATCGATAAATTCAATATTTACGTTTCAAAGAACGGTGGACCAAAAGAGCTATTGACCACGGTTAATTCAAGCACATTTCAGTTTGATCATAAAAGTATTGATAAAGATGCAACATATTTATATGAGATTACATCGGTAACTTCCGAAGGTGAAGAGAGCGGTACGGAAGTTTTCGTTAAAAAGTAATTTAACTTTTATTAAAGAAGTAAGGCGTTAAATGAAAAGAAGAAGTGTTTATGTTGTTTTGTTTATATTAATGATAATTCTTTCATTTTTTCTTTTCAAAACGTTTTTTAAACCAAAATCCGAACTTCCGAATATTCTTTTTATAACCGTTGATGCTTTAAGAGCAGATCATATGGGCGTGTATAATTATAAGTATAATACCTCTCCAAATATTGATAGATTTGCAAAGGATTCGATTGTATTTAACAGGGCATTCTGCCCGATCCCGAAGACATCCGCCTCTTTTGCTTCAATGTTTACCGGACTTCACCCATTTGTACATGGAACACGTCCTAATTTAAGTACTTTAAAATTAAAATATTTAACATTGGCGGAAGCACTTAAATTAAAAGGTTACTATACATTCGGGATGACGAGTAACGGTAATCTTTCAAGTAAGTTCAAATTTAATCAGGGTTTTGACAGATATGAGGAAGTTTGGAATAAATTTCCCAAAGATAAATCATCCTATTTTATAACCGATGAATCCATTCGGTTCTTGAAGAAGGAAAAACAGAAACCTTTTTTTTTATGGATTCATTATATTGACACTCACACACCTTATATTCCTCCCAAAGAGTACATTGAAAAGAGAGAACCGGAAAGAAAAATCCTTGAAATAAAAAATAGCATAATTTTAGGTACTATGACCGAAAAGAAGAATTTAAGGAAAAATCAGAATGAAGGATTCTTTATATCCCTGTACGATGCCGAAGTTAAATTTGTTGATAATGAGATAGGTAAAGTTTTAAATCAACTGGAAAAATCCGGATTGAAATCCAATACGATTGTGATAATTTCAGCGGATCACGGTGAAGCTCTTGGAAAGTATAACTATTTTTTTGATCACGGTCTTCTTGCATTCAACAGCTCGATCAGAGTTCCTCTGATAGTTTCAATCCCGGGGATGAAGAGCGGAAGAGTTGATTATAATGTCAGTTTAATGGATATTTTTCCAACAATATTAAAAAAACTGAATATTAAGATGCCTTATAAGATACAGGGGCATTCGCTTTTCAGTAATAATGTGGAAAGATATCTTTTTATTTTCGGATTGAGAAGTATGGCTGTTCTTTTCAAAGATTTTCATTTTGTTAAGGTCTGGCCCGGAATATTTGAAAAACTTGGAATTGATAAATTTCATCTGTTTGATCTTAAAAAAGATATTAATGAGAATGATAATATATACAGCTCAAATTTAAAACTTTCCGAAAATTTTGAAAAGAGATATTTCAGATATTACAGAAAGTATAAATATCTTCTGAGTAAGAAACGCGGGAATATAAAAAAGGGGCTTTCGGAGAAGGATATTAATAATCTGAAGACTCTCGGATATCTGTAAATTTTTTATATTGACTGTTTCTAAAATTAATCCGGATTGCTCTGATAATGTACTTTTGATATAATCATATTATGAAAAATAAATCTTTTTTTTTAATAGTTGTTCTGTTATTCATAAATTTAAATATTTATGCGGAAAAAATTTCAAAAAAAAATTTCTTAAATAAAGGAAAAATTTGCACTATTGATGTTGAGTCAAACGGTTTCGGGAGTGATGTCTTTATCCATTCAAAGAAAAAGAAAAATTTAAGTTTGACTATCGGCGGGGAAAATTTATTCCCTGAGATTTTCCAAAAAAGAGATAAATATTTTATAACCTGGATTAACTATAAAAAGAATAGTGTTAAGCTCTGTTATTATAATTCAAAAAGTGATGAATCTGTTCTGATAGGACTTAGGGGGTTTAGATTCGTTTCAAGCAGTACATCACTTGTTTATAGATCGGGAAAGCCCTTTATAATACTTTTTCGGGGAATTAAAGATAGTGATAATGAAGATATATTTTTATACAGAATAGGAGAAGGAACTGTAAAAAGAGTTACATTTACTGATGGAAATGAAAAAAATATAGAGATTCCGGAAGTTGATATTTTCGCTTCAAATAGTTTTCTGATGAATACGAAAACCCTCTATTTCAGTTATAGTTATAAAGTGAATTTGAATAACTTTTCGGTTATATTGTTGAAGAAAGAGAAGATAATCAGGAATCCGGTTGTCATTTCTGCACAAAAAAGTGAAGCGGAAATAGCAAATACAATTGTTGCATTCGGAGATAGTATAACCTGGGGAAAGATGAGAATGAATGATCTTGAGGGTGAAGAACATCCTGAATTGACATATTGGTATAAAGCATCGGAATATTTAACCGAACATTACGGGAAGACATATACGGTTAATTTGGGAATAAACGGAAACAGGTCTTATCAGGGGGTTGAAAGAATGGATCATGATTTTTCTCTTAACCCCGGTTATTACTGCCTTGTTCTTTTCGGAACAAATGATGTCGGGAGCGGTACGTTTTCTGCGGATAGCAGTGTTGAAAACATTGAGTGGATTATGAATAATTCAATAAATACTTATCATATGTTTCCTATTGTATCCACTATCCCACCGATAAAAAAATATCTTCCGGGGGTGCAGTTTTATAAAGAAAATACCGAAGAGTTAAATGCAAAAATATTAGAGATGGCTGTAAAAAACGGATTCTCTCACTTTGATACTTATACTGCTTTTATGAACTATTCCGGAGGATGGGAATCATTGCTTGAAGATATAAAGGGTAATCATCCGAATCCTACGGGTCATCAGATAATGGCGGATTTTGTTGTTCCGTTGATTCTAAGTGACAAACCTAAAAAGAGTGAAGTTCTGAATATGGAGAATTCACTGAATTATATCAATATTGAGTGTGTTGAAAATCATGAGTTTGATTTTGATTCATATGAAGTGAATTTCGGATATAGTCCCGAGAAACTTGAATTTACTACAAAATTTCAGTCAAATCATTTTTCTTTACTTAGATCTCCTATCGGTAATAATTTCAGGAATAAGATCTATTTCAAAATTGATACTGTTGATAAATCCGGTAATCGCGGAGGATCTACAAAAATCTATTCTGCAAAGTTCGGCAAATAATCTCTAAAAAAATGTTTGGAATAAATAGTTTTTAACATTATATAATGAGTGATGAAAACAGAGTATTTAAAAACATAAAAAATTTTTTCCCTGATCTAATATCTATCATTTTCTTGGCAGTTGCTCTATTACTCAACCGATTCTGGATGTTAAGCGATCTGGCTTTTTCTCTCTTTCGCGGAGTTCCTAATTTTTATTCGTGGATAGTTTTATGGAATTGCAGAGTGTTGGAGACATTGGGTTTCAGCGGATACTGGTCGGGAAATGCAATGATTCCGTATAAAAATGTACTTGCTTTTTCGGAAAATATGATAGGATTAACTCCATTTGTTTTTCCTCTGAGGTTAATTTCCGATAATCCTGTTCTAATTGTTAATCTTTTATCCCTGATAATGGTGTTTTTGACAATGATCATTCTTTTCCTGATATTAAAAAAATGGACAGGTTCAAGAGTCGGGTCATTGATAGGAACACTTCTATTTGCTCTATATCCATGGAGTATGAAAGAGTTTTCACTCGGCAGATTTCATATGCTTGCTGTTTTTTTTATTCCTCTGATATTCTATCTGAATGTTAAATTTTGGAATAACCCTAAGAAAAAATATTTAATCTTTTTTTTCATTCTTTTTCTTTGGACTTTTTTATCAAATATCTATCTCGGTATATTCATGACGCTGTTTATCGGGTTGTTCAATCTGATCTGGTATTTTTATGAAAAACAACTTTTTTCTTTCAAAAAGATCTTTAAATGGTCTTTAACCGTATTTCTTATATGGCTGTTTATGATCCCGCTTTTTTTAAAGTACAGAGAAGCAGGATCTGATATCGGAATGATAAGAACATTACAGGATCAGGTTAACTATACAGGTCCGTTGAACAGCTGGCTGACCGTTCCTGATGAGAATTTTTTATATGGAAAAATTATCAGGATCTTTCCAAAGGGAACGAGAGACGGAATAGTTGAAAATTATATGTTTCCCGGAATGATTGCTTTGATATTCTTTCTATTAAGTTTCTTTTATAAAAAATTTCCAAAATGGTTGAAGAGTCTCAGGCTGACCGGTTTGTTTATGGTAATATTGTCTTTAGGTCCATATATTCCGGGTCTTACTGTAAAAATTCCTCTTCCGTTTTCTCTTTTCTGGTATATATTTCCTCCTTTGCAAGCGACACGTAATCCACACAGATTTGCTCTATTTGCAATATTTACAGTTGCTGTTATGGCTGCGTTCATGATGAGGGATTTTTTAAAAAGGAACAGGAAAAATGTTCTTTTTGCTTTTATAATAATATTTTTTATACTGTTTGAGACTCAATCAATTGAAAAGAGTGACATAGCAATTGAAAAATATTCCAAACGGTTTTATAAACGGCTTGATGCTGTCACAAATAATCATATTGTTGCAGAGCTCCCCTTTGAGATACATACCGATCTCAGGGCAATGGCATCAGCTACTTTTTTCTGGCATAAGACAATTAACGGTGTTTCAGGTCTTCGTCCGCCTTTACAGTCTCAACTTGAGAGAGAGTTAATTAATTTTCCATCGGATCATACCATTAATCTTCTTCAGGCGTTAAATGTAGATAGAATAGTTATTAACGAAAGAGCATATGGAAAACGGCGAAAAAAAATGTTGAAGAGTATGGAAAGTTTCCATTCAATCGGATTCCTTTTCAGAATTGGAATGAAATCGGCATGGAGTGTTAAAAATGGTAAAAAACTCGATTATTTTGATCCTGATGATGATCTCTATCTGGAAAGATTAAAAACAGTTGAAGGGTATAAATTGTTTATTAATGTTAGAAATCCCAAGAAAAAAATTATATTTAATCCGAAAGCTCCTTCAAAATTCAAATTTACAAAGTCTAAGGAGTGGAAAGTTACTGTCTTTTCCAACGATAAAGGAAAGGGAAAAATTCTAAAACAGATGAAATGGAACCCTCCGGCACTATTTTATGATAAAAATTCTAAAAAAGAGGTATTATCGGATTTAAAGAATAATAATAGAAATGATATTTCAGTTAGAGTTGATATGCCGGAAGAGTCGATTTTGCTGAGAATAAAAAAGAATAATAAAGTGAAAAATGAGAAAATATAGAGAGATAAATCTAATTTTTTATATAATTCTTATAGTCGCCTTTTTCACAATTACTTCCTGTAATAAGAAAATTGATAAATACAGGATATTAAAAACACCTAAAAAAATTATTGATAAGTTGGGAAACAAAAGGAGTTTCAGACTCTTTATGCCTGCTGACAGAAATCCTGTTCCGATGATTGTATATTTTCACGGAGTAATGTCAAAAGAGTTTAAGAAGATGGATGTTCTAAAAGGGTATACGGGAAGTCCCGTTGAAGAGACCGGACTTATAAGTTTTTGCAGAGTCAGAAAAATTGCACTTTTAATTCCCGAGCCATTTTATTCATTTAAATTTTTAAATGTTAAAGCAACGGGCTGGTCACCTTTTCATAAAGAGATAGACGGGATAGAAAAAATCATATCCGTTGTTTCAAAGAGTTATAATATTGATAAAGACAGTATATATCTTGCAGGAATTTCAGCGGGAGCCGTTCTTTCACACCACCTTGCAAACAGGCATCCTGAAAGGTATAGAGCAATTTTATCTCACTCTCAGGCTTATATAAGCGAGGATGGAAAAATTTTATATCCTTCTAAAGGGCATGTTAAATTCGGAGTTGTTTTCTGTTATACAAGGGGGGATTATAAAAATCTGAAAGAGTTGTGCTCCGAATCATATAAAGTATATAAAAAATCGGGATATAAAACGGTTCTTTTAAAGGATCTTCCTCCGACAAGCCATAAATGGGCTGTAAGTTACAATAAACTATTTTGGAAACTTCTTGTCAGATCAGGAAGAAAATAGTAAGATTTTATTGATTGATTATGATGGTTTTTTAGTTTTTTTATTAGTATTTCCACTCGAAATGCTTACTTCTCAAGTTGACACTTTACATAATATTTAGTACTATTAACTATAATTTACTCGGAGATTCCTATGAAAAAAATAGTAATTTATATTTTATCCATATCATTTATTTTTCTCTCTTCTTGCACGGGAAGCAGAACAAAAAAACTTGATGAATTACCTAATGTGGTTTTTATAGTTATCGATACTTTAAGATCCGATCATCTCCCGTTTTACGGATATAGTGAAAATACAGCCCCGTTCCTAAACGAACTTGCTAAAGAGGGAGTTGTTTTTAACAATACTTATTCCGCATCTTCATGGACTGCTCCCGCTACAGCTTCAATATTTACATCTCTCTATCCTTTTCAGCACAGGGTAATTCTGAATATGTTGGCGACAATGATGTTTAATAAAAATAATCCCGATTATAGAATAAAATTGAATAGAATTCCTAAGGAAATTGTTACTCTCGGTGAATCTTTTAAAGATAAGGGCTATGCAACTTTCGGATTTGCCGATAATGTGAATATAGGTAAGAAAGAGGGGTTTGATCAGGGTTTTGATAAATTTTATACATTTAACTATAAAAGAGGGAAACATTTAAATGAAATAGTACTGAATCATTCCAAAGAGATAAAAAAGAGCGGAAAATATTTTGTATATATTCATTATATGGATGTTCATCAACCGAATCATGAAAATAGCGATTGGCTGATGGGAAAGGAGATTGCAAAAATATCTGTTAAAGATAGTGGAGAATTCAATATAAAAAAGAAGATAAAGAATGAAACTCTTTTTTATGATGGTGAAATTAACTATGTTGACAGAAGGATAAAAGAACTGTTTGCACATTTCAAATGGAAAAAGAATACTCTTGTTATCATGACAGCTGACCATGGAGAGGAGTTATGGGATCACGGGAGATGGGGCCATGGTTATTCATTATATAAAGAAGTAACAAAAGTTCCGATGTTCTTTTACTATTCCGGAGATAAAAAAAATTATTTTAAAAAGGGTATTGCCGAGCAAAATGTTTCCACAATAGATATTCTTCCTACTTTAAGGGATTTTATCGGTCTGAAAAAGGATAGTGCCAATGAGGGTGTCAGTCTGCTGAAAATACTTGAAAACGGTGAAAAGGAGAAAACTAATAACAGGTTTATTTTTTCTCATCTTTTTAAGAAAAGAATTGTCAGTCCGAATGTTGACGGCTTTGAAGCATACTCAGTGATTAACGGTAACTATTCTTTTATTAAATCTCTTCCCGGACAAAAGAGAATGTTTAAACTTATGTTTTTTGATTTGAAAAAAGATCCGGAGCAGAAAAATAATATTTTTAAAACAAATATAGTGAAAGCCAATAAATTAAGAAGCAGATTCATCAAGTTTTATAAAGTATGCAGAAAGTTTAAAAAAGATATCGTTAACTATACTTCCAACAAGAAAGAGATGGAAAAGTTGAAAACACTCGGATATATCGACAATAAATGAGGTTGAGGATCTCTTTTAGTTAAGCGGATATGAGCTTTAACAGTCTTGAATTTATTCTGTTTTTTTCAATTGTTTTTTTTTCATATTATTTAATTCCACATAGACTGAGATGGATATTTCTATTGCTCTCAAGCTATATCTTTTATATGGCATGGAAACCCGAGTATATTCTGCTTATAATATTGACAACACTTATCACATATTTTTCCGGCGAAGGAATAAAAAGAGTACAAAATCGAAAGAAAAAAAAGAGAATTTTGATCTTTTCCGTCTCTGCTTCTCTTTCTATTCTTTTTGTTTTCAAATACAGTAATTTTTTTATCTCCACAATTAATTCCATTTTTCCCGAAAATCATATTTTTACAGGTATTAATATAAAACTTATACTTCCGGTAGGAATCTCATTTTATACTTTTCAGGCTTTAAGTTATGTGATAGATGTATATAGAGGAGTCTATACCGATGATGTTGATCTGGGTCACTTTGCCGTTTATGTCTCTTTTTTCCCTCAGTTGGTAGCGGGTCCCATTGAAAAATCCGTAAATCTTTTACCCCAAATATATAAAAAAATTATATTCAATTATGATCGCATCGTCAGTGGTTTAAGATTGATGCTATGGGGTTTTTTTAAAAAAATTGTTATTGCCGATAATGCGGCTGAAATTGTGAACAGGATCTATAATAATGTTCATAACTATGATGACGGGATATATTTTCTTTTAGCCACTTTTCTTTTTGCTTTTCAGATCTATTGCGACTTTTCCGGATATTCGGATATTGCTATCGGTGCGGCAAGAACTCTCGGAATCGATCTGATGAAAAATTTCGATAGACCGTATCATGCTAAATCCATATCCGAATTCTGGAGGAGGTGGCATATTTCTCTCTCCGTATGGTTGAGAGATTATCTTTTTCTTCCCGTTTCATATGCTTTTTTAAGGAGGTTTGAGAAGTTAAAGTTGAGACATATTAAAGATGAAACTTTAGCTTACATCGGAGGGATTTTTGTCACAATGCTTTTGGGCGGTTTATGGCACGGAGCAAGCTGGACTTTTGTTTTATGGGGCTCAGTGCTCGGTTTTTTTATGATTTTCAGCAGGATAACACGAAAAATAAGAAAGAGGATTGTCCGAAAGTTATCTTTAAATGAAGTTCCCTTTCTCTATAATTCATTTAGAATTTTTGTTACTTTTTCTCTTATAAATTTTTCATGGATATTTTTCAGAGCCAATTCTATAAGTGATGCATTCTATATAATCGGAAATATTTTTAACGGAACCTGGGGATTCCTTGGGGAATTTTTCGGACGATTGATAATATTCTCAGATTTGAAGCCGCTTGAAGTCGTAATAAAGAGAATTGGAATTACCCCTTTCTGTTTTTATTCCGTATTTATCGGAATAGGAGTTCTTTTTCTGGTTCAGAAAATTCAGTCGGTTCAAAATATCGGAAATTTTCTTAATAAAAGCCCTGTATGGTTCAGATGGATTGCATATTTTTCTCTTATATTTCTTATTATATATCTTGGAAGTTTTAAAATAGAACAATTTATATATTTTCAATTTTAACATGGGCAAATTAATCAGAAAATCACTTTTATTTATTTTAACCGGATTTATTTTTCTTAATGTTATTTCCCGGTTAATTATAGATTCAAAATATTTTTCAAAAAATATCTCCTATAATGTTTCTCTTATGGCTGTAAAAAAGAGTAAACGAAAAATAGCTTCCAATGTTTTAATACTTGGTGACAGTGTAGCAAGACAGATATTTCCTGTTGTTATGCCCAATTCTTTGGCTGTAAACGGTGCAATTCTAATGGCGGGACATTATATCCTTGCGGTAAATGCAATTAAAAAAAATCCGAATATAAAATATGTGATTCTTATGAGTGCACCATTTATACTCAGCCATGATTTTAACAGAAAATTAACATACAATAATTTTTTAAAACCATTCTATACATTCGGTAATCTTAAATATTTAACTTCTTTAATGAAAAAGAAAATAAACGGCAATATACTTTCACATTTAGCATTATTTCCTATATTCAAGCTTTCACCGGTTCCCCAGATTGATTTTTCAAATAAGAGCAGCAAAAAGATATCGCCGGTATTCTCAGAGATATCTATTCAATATATGAAAAAATTATACAATTTTCTAAAAAAGAGGCGAATAGAACTGTTAATAATATCTCCACCTATCTGTAAAAAACAGAGAGTATTGTTTCTTAACTGGAAATATTTTAAAAGTCAGATATCCGAAAGAGGACTCTCCCATATTTTAAGAGGATATTTCGATAATATTGTATATCTCGATAAAGGTTATTTTATTAATGACAGGATTCATCTTAATGTAAGGTATGTCAGACATAGCAGAGAAAAGCTGATGAGAAAATTATTACCGGAAAGGATAATCATTCAACTTGAGAAAGATAAGATATTACCGTTAAAATTGTACAAATAAGTCAGATGACTGTTATATGTTCACCAAATGTTATTGAAATCCTTTTGAGTTTTTAGTATTATAAATCCTGTAATAGCATAAAGATATTATATGCTCTGTTTATAGAATTAAGTGAAATATTTTTATTGAAATACAGTGAATAATATGAAAAAAATATATGTATATCCAATAGCTGCAATTATTATAATCGGTATGCTTTTCCTCTTTTTTTTTAAGGGGAACAGTGATCTGAAAAGATTAAGATTTTCAGTTTCTGAAGGGAATGAACTTTTGTTAAAGACAAAGAAAGATATTGAGATGGAAAGTATTGTTACCGAAGATATTCCAAATGCACAAGTGTTTAAATTTTCAGGAAAACTATTTTTAAGTTTTAAACCGGAGAGGAAAGGAAAAGCAGGATTGTTTTTCACACTGAATGTTAAAAGCCTTAACGGTAAAAAGGTTGAGACAAAGGTGGTTCTGAAGAGAAAAGAGGTAGGAATTACCTTAAAAAGATACTATTCCGATTCATATTATCACTCTTTTTCAAAAGAGATGAGCTTCAATAAAGAGGATAAGATCGAAGTCCGTCTATCCGGAGATGGTATTATTGCTCTGAATTCACCTGTCGTTTACACTATAAAAAAGAGATCTGAAAGGAGATATGTATTTGTTATTGCACTCGATACATTAAGATCGGATATGATCGGAAGAATTCGAAACGGTGTGAAATTAACCCCAAACATTTCCAAACTGAAAAAGGACAGTGTGGTTTTTTCAAATACTTTTGCACAGAGTAACTGGACGCTTGCTTCATTTATGAGTTTTTTTACTTCTCTCTATGAGTTCAATCACAGAGCAACAAAAGATTCCGGACTTGATAAGGAGATCAATGTCTTAACCGGAGGGCTTAGGGAAAAGTTTTTTACATTCAATCTTAATTCCGGTCTCTGGATGAAGGGAAAATACGGTTTTTCAAGAGGTTTTGACTTTTTTAATGTCTATTCATTCCCTAAGGATAATCTGGGTGGGAAAAAACTATTCAAAAAAACTATTGATTTCTTGAATAATACTAATATACCATCGCTATTTATGTTTCTTCACACATATCAGATTCACTCTCCTTATGATCCTCCTACAAAATTCCTTTATATGATAGATAAAGATCCCAAATATAAAAATCTTGATACATATTTTTATAAAAAGCAGTATAGAAACGGTATTTCGAAAGATGAGAGAAATGCTATGGAAGAGCTCTATGAAGCGGAGATTCTGGCTTTCGATACATATTTCGGTAAGTTCCTATCGTATTTAAAAGAGAAGGGGATATACGAAGATTCAATGATCGTTTTTGTATCGGATCACGGTGAGGAGTTTTTTGAGCATAAGGGATGGTCCCACGGTCATTCTGTGTATAATGATGTTATTAAAGTACCTTTTATGATAAAGTTTCCTGCAAATAAGTTTAAGGGTAAGATTGTTGATACTAATGTTGGGCTGATAGATGTTTTGCCCACAGTTTATGATTTTTTCAATATAAATCAGATAGAAAATATTGACGGGACTACTTTAATGCCTCTTGTAAAAGGAGATAAATTTGAAAGAGAATTGCTTTTTTCATCTACAACTATAACACGGCTTGTAAAAGAGATTCCGCCGAAGTTTGCTATTATAAAAGATAATTTTAAACTAATTTGTAATTATAAATTTTCCGATAAAAATTTGAGTTTTTTCTCTGAATACGGAGAGCCTCCGGAAGAATCGGAAATAGCCGTTTATAATATAAAAAAGGATTATTCCGAATTATTTCCGGTAAAGGGTAAAATGTACGGGAAGATCTTTGGCGGATTTAAAAAAGTTTTTATCTCATTAAAAAAGATTATCAAGATAAATTCCGAAAGAAAAACCGGAAAGAAATTGACATTATCCGAAGAAGAGAAGAAGAAACTGGAATCTCTCGGATATTTTCAAAAATGAAACTTAAGAAAAAATCTATTCTACTGTTTTTTTTAATGCTGGCAATGCTGATACTCATTTTTTTTTTAATGACTCACGGCTTTATAAACAGATGGGAAATTTCGGAAGTTGAGTTTAAAGCAAGGGATGGTTTCCCTCTGCATGCATATATCCTGAAACCGAAAAAAACCGAAGGAAGATATCCGGCGGTTGCAGCACTTCATCAATTATGGGGAAACAGAGATGATTTTTTGAAATTATTTCCTTCTTTTGTAAAAAAGGGTATTGTTGTTATCGCACCGGATTTTCCGAGACAAAGACCGAATCTCAATTTTAACAGGATATCCGATCTGAGGGATACGGTAGATTATTTGGAAAAGTTAAAGTATGTTGACAGTTCAAGAATAGGTATTATTACATCAAGTTTTTCAGTTGATACTGGTCTTATGGCTATAAAAAATAAATCCAATGTGATTGCAGATGTAATGCTTTCCGGTCCGGTAATAAGTGAAGATTCAAGGAAGTGGATCACAAAAAATACCAGGTTATCAATTTTCACCGTAACATCGGTTTATGATGAAAAACCGGGTCAGCCGGCTCACCATCATCTGATCATGGAAGAGTTGTTGAAAAGGTCATTAAATTCCGGATCCAAAGGTAAATTTATTAAAGATAAAAAGAATAAATTTTCAATCTTTGCCCACGGTACATTTGTTTTTGATGAGATGCCGGAAACAATTTCTGAAGTGACAGACTTTTTCTCTGACGTTTTCGGAATTAAGAGTAATTCGGAAGGAAAATTTAAAAACTCCATCCCTTACCACGGTGTTGAGTTCAAATCTCTTGACGGTTTTCCGATAATCGGGACATTTAAAACTCCGGAAGTTAAAAAGGATAAGATCCCTGCCGTTATTCTGTATCCTCCTCAATTTCAAAACAGAAGATATTACAATGAACTTGTCAGCCGATTCATTGCGAGAGGAATAGCGGTTCTTGCACCAAATACCAAAAGGACCTGCAGAAGATGCGGAACCTTGCACCTATGCGATAAAGAGGTCGGCGGTGCGATATTCTTTTTAAGGGAAAAGAAATTTATTGATATGGACAGGGTAGGTATATTATTTCCGTCTTTCTATTATCTTTTTGCGGAAAAGATGTATCTGGAACAACAATTACCTTTTAAAGTTGTAATTTTTATGGAAACGGGTGAAATGAATTACGGATTGAATCCTATAAATTTCAAAACCGGAAAATATCGATCTTTTTTTGTTAAAAAGAGAGATTTTGATAAAATTCTTTATATATTCAGGAAAAAACTATGAAAAAAAACAGAATTGTATTTTTTCTGTTTCTGTTCTGCACATTGTTATATTTTCCGGTTTTCGGGGAAAAAAAAGTTGAAGCGGATGAAATCTTAATTAATGAAGGATACTATTTTACGGGAGAGAAGGGAGTCTCCGATAATCCGGAAACCAAGCGCTATTTTAAAAGTTTTTATATTGATATCCATCCGGTAACAAACAGGGCATATTTAGATTTTTTAAATAAAAGCGGTTTCATTCCGAAGGGTGATTTTGATAAGGAACTTGCCGCTTTGTATCCTGATCTTCCGGCAACAAGATTGACATTCAATGATTGCCGGGAATATGCAAAATTTATTGATAAAAGAATTCCTTCGGAATGGGAGTGGGAAATTGCCGCAAAATCTTTAAAAAGAGATAATAAATATGTTTACGGGAAAGTTTCATCAAAAGAGGAAGGGAATTTTTTATCAAGCCGCCTATATAAAAAGGTAAAAGTTATGAGTTACCGCCCTAATAAGCTGGGAATATATGGAATGGAGGGGAATGTTTATGAGTGGACCACCGGTGAATATGAGAAAAAATTTATAGTTGGAAATATTATTTCCGGTATAAAATTAATGATAATAAGAGGTGGTTCATGGACAAATCAATCATATGATATTCAGACTAATACAAGAACTCCTTTCCCATTTAACAGGAGTCTCGATTGGCTTGGTTTCAGATGTGCGAGGGATCAATTTTCTATAAAAAAAGATAATAAATGAAAAAAAAGTGGTTATTTGCGGGAATTATAGTAATTTTATTTGCATTTAGTCTAAGAGTTTATTCACCTTTATCTGATCTTCCTTCTGATATTTCAATAAGCGGGAGTATCTACACAGATGAGGGAAACCAGTGTCATAATTCCAGGAGCAAAGTACTTTTCGGGGAGTGGTTCCCGGATAATTGGAAAATTACAAATTATAATCCTGTCGTACCATATTTGAAATTTGCCATTTTTAAAGTTTTCGGAGTAGGTCTTTTACAGGTGAGATCGGTCTCATATTTTTTTGCCTTTCTGTCACTGATATTCTTTTTTTTAACGTTAAAATCTTATTTCACTCCTTTTTTTGCTTTTACCGGAATAACTCTTCTCGGGTTTAATTTTCTTTATATAATGTACAATAGGATAGGCACTTTTGAGACTCCAATGATATTCTGGATGATACTCTCACTCTATTTTCTTGAAAAATTCCGTGTTTCGGGAAGAAGTTTATTTGCATTTATTTCAGGGATTTCCGCCTTTACCGCATTTATATTTAAAATGACCGGAGCTCATTTTGTTCCTGTTCCTGTTGCTGCTATTCTTCTTATTCTTATTATATTTCCAGGAAAAGATAAAGCCAATCCGGATAGGGCAGATCTCAGGAAAGGGTTGTTCTATCTTATCTTGGGTATTTTTTCCATTCTCGGGTTATGGTTAATACTATTCTATATACCGAATAGGGAGTGGATTAAAAGTGCACCCGGATCTTATATCGGGAATCAGATGTTTCCTAAAAGTTTTCGTCAGATGTTCGGGAATATTCTT